>ENA-OPCY01001615-OPCY01001615.1-human-gut-metagenome-genome-assembly--contig:-NODE-1615-length-12481-cov-4.721713_pt1 | contig 12481 bp, 6 predicted proteins | sample MGYA00241568_ERZ501487 | MGnify/ENA primary metagenome ERZ501487 (study PRJEB25962, sample SAMEA2042574) | human gut metagenome | biome: human gut; feature: human-associated habitat; material: faeces... | reverse complement strand
CTGCTTGCGGGAATCGGCGGATTTGCAATCTTCTGGTTTGCAGTCAAGAAAAAGAAGTTCGCCGACCTCATTGCATTGTTTAAGAAGAAATAACCGGCATTAAACAATAGGCATTAAACAATCACCCCTTGCCTTTCGGGGCAAGGGGAAAGCCAACGGAGATAACAATAAGAAAAATCAAGAAATGTCTTAATAACGTTTCAGCGACGCACGTAATGGTTGACAGTACGTTAGCGGAATAATCAAAGACAGCAATGAGCCGTTCGGTTTCCGAGCGGCTCTTATTGTAAAATAGGGATATGATGCTTTATCTTATCGTTGGGTGGTGCTTTAATTGCACAAAATCAGCAATATGAGTTTTTTATAAATTATTTGAATTTATAGGCATAGTTTAGTAGCAAAAAATTCTCGAAGAAAAAATAATACGAACCCATTATCTGAGTTCGTATTATTGTCATTTGGTGAACAAAATGACGCATCATTTGAATTGGAGTGTAATTTTAACGAAAAACTATGTTATTTGCTCTGAGTTTCTTGTTTGAGAAGAGTTGCATAGCGGAGCATTTGCTTGCGCGAGGACACGCCGAGTTTGCCTAAAATGTTGTGGTTGTGATATTTGAGCGTGCCTTGTTGTATGTGGCAAATTTCCATAATTTCGTTTGCGGATTTGCCTTCGAGATACAAGCCGAAGATTTGTTTTTCGGTTTTGGTGAGGGTTTTCAGTCCCGTTTTGAACATCTCATAGTCGTCGGGAGATACCTCGTTTTTACGAGAGTAGGCAAGACGGTCGATGTCCGCTTGTTTTTGTTCGAGAGAAAAACCTTGTTCGTTGCATTGTGTGCGGAGTTTTTCGGTTTCCTCATCTTTGATTCTATCCTGTTCGGCAAGAAATGCAAAAAGGTCGTCTATTTCGACAAATTCCGACTCGGCGTTCTTGTGTTCTTGTTTCTGGATTTGCTCTATGCCCTTGAGAAGCGGACGCAAGAAACGTTTGCTGAAAAACACGCATACTGCAACGGTCATGCCGACAAGCAGCAACACTAGCAGTACCACCGAAATGACGTTGTTTGCAACGTTAATGTCGTATTCTTCCTTGGGATAGGACACGATAAGCACGTATTCGTCGCCGCAAATAGTGGCAAATTGCGTCTTGGAAACGAAAGAGGAATTGCCGTCGCGCGAATGCAAAGCGGTAAGTCCGCCGCCCATATCCTCAACGGTAAGTTCTCCCTGCGGAGGAAGATAGTAGCCGCCGTACACGCCTGCAGAAAATCCGTTGACGGTGTTGTACGTGCCGCCGTTTTTGGGGAAGAACATGCAGGTGAGGTGTTCGAGCTGTGTCGATTGTGCAAAATACTTTTTGAAGTAGTTTTCGGAGATTTCAAAGCCGCACACGCCGTAGACTTTATTGTTGTCACCGACGATTGGCACAACAAAGTTCATTGTGCGTTCGCTGGTGCCGTAAAGCCTTGAAATTTGCGTCAGACGCGGAGTTTTTTCGGCGGATTCTAACAGTGCAATCACCTTGTCGCCGTCGGGTAGATTGGATAGATTGAATTCAAGACGCCATTGCCGATGAGGCATGACGCCACGGTTGCGTCCTATGTCTGAAATGCCGCGGTAGAGGAGCAACGTCTCGTCGGTTTCGTCGAGAGAAGCGCGCTGGAAGTACATACCCGTTTTGGAGTGTTCCGCGCCGTCGATATGTGTGTTGACGGTGGCATTGAGTATCAAAAACGCGCCTGAACAGTCGGTTTTCATCAACTCTATGCCCAGTTTATCGAACAGTATATTTTGAAGCGCGGCAATGCGCGTCGAATCGTCGTTCAAGTCGTCAAATTCAATGCCCTCGGAGGCGAGATATGCGTCTGTTTTCTGGGCAACTGAGTAGGAAAGCGAGTTGCCCATTCTTGTCATATCTTCAAAGTATTTGGACACTTGACGCTCGTAAGTGCGCATCTGGAATGCAAGATTGTTTTCAACGCTTTCCTTTGCCGTGGAGAAGTGCCCGAAGAAGAACAGACCGCACCCCAAAAACGACAAAACGATAACCGCAAGCGCAAGCATGTACCAGAACAGTTTGTGCTTCATGGACGATTTTTTTGGTTTTATGATTTTCGGAGTGTTCATATATTGCTGTCGGTTTATGACGAAAAGCGTCGATTTCAAAACAAAAACGCGGGTTTTGCGTGTTTGATATTATTATGCCGTTTTTTGTGCGACGATTAAGCGGCGGGGATGGAGAGGAACATGTCAACGAGTTGGTCGGTGATTTCCTCTTCGGTTTTGCCGTTTTCGTACATCGAGGGCAGTTCCTTTTGCAGTGCGCGAATTTTGGAATAGAGCGTGTATGTGTTTGGAAAGTAGCCTGCCATCGACGGCTCGGATAGGAAGGTGCAGGATTCCACTGTGGACTTCAAGGCGGCGTAAGTGTTTCTGAAAGCCTCCGTCTTGAAAGTGTAAGATCCCAACTTGTCGAATGCGCCGTTTTTGACCGGCATATAACCTGTTTGAGCGACGAAGTCAAGGTTGCGTTTTTCCTCGGTGAACCATTTTGCAAAGGCAGTGGCAGCCTCGGCTTTTTGAGGCGTGGTCTTGTAGGCGCAAAGCCCTACGCCTGCTTGCGTAGCATACTTTTTGCCACTCGAAGTCGGCACGGGCAGGACTTTGAGGTTGGTCGGCTCTTGGGTGTTGTCGGGGTAGGTGATTGTGTCGTTGTAGTAGAGCACGGCGGCGGAGGATGATATACCAGCGATGGTTTGTCCCGTCATAACCTGAGTGTTTGAGTACAGGTCGGACACGACGATATGACCTTTGGCGATTGCCGAGGCAAACTTTTTGTAAGAGGCAATCAAGGTGACGTTTTGCTTGTACCAGTCGTTTTGGTAGAAATCGACTGCGCCGTGGCTTATTGCGTCAAGCTCGACGGAGCGCATGAGATAGTCGAGGGCGCAGAATGGCTTTCCGCCGGAATAGTTGTAATATTTTTCGGCAACGGAGAAGAAACCGTCCCATGTTGCGAGGTTGGCGTAGGTCACGTTTTGTTCTTTTGCGAATTTGTCGAACGCGCCGCCTGCCAAAAAGAGCAGGTGGGTGGACTTTGACACGGGAAGCACCGAGAGCGAGTTGTCAACCATGCCGTCAGAGACAAATTCGCCAATGAAATCCGAAAGTTCGCTTGCCGAAAAAACGTCCTGCCAGTCGAGCAAGTTGTTTGCGCCAAGTTCTTGCGCATTTGAGTTGTGGCAGAAGAACAGGTCGGGCATCGCTGGTACGCCGGCGACTCCGTTTTGAGCATTGACGAGTTTTTGCCCGATTTGCGATGCATTGGACATGAGAGTAACGTTGACTATGATGCCCTTTTCCTTGCCGACGGTGCGGTTGAAATCCTCAACGTATCTGTTCATTGGCGAATCCGCTTGCTCGCCGTAGACGTGCCACATCGTGAGCGTGACCGGCTTTTGAGGATTGAGCAACGTTTCTTGCCTATCGCACCCGAAAAGCAAAAGCGCAAGCATACAAATAAAAACGATTATCGGCAAAGTTTTTTTCATAAAGAGATTCCTTGTTTTGCGAAGCAATCCGCAGGAAGTGCCCGACAAAAAATTTTGAAAAAAATCCAAACTTTTTTGAATTTTCCCTACCTTTTGGGGGTTTGGGTAGGGGACACGCGACACTTTAACCCATATACTTTTGATGTGATATAGTGTTGATATATTTTTAAGAAATATATCCTATACCTTTATTGTATAAATCACTATACCATAACAATGAGAAATTTTCAAGAATTGACGATAAAAATTTCTCGGCAAACCGAGGGCGCACCTCGCCCCCAAAACAACAAAAAGGAAGGAATTTAATATGAAACAAACATTGACAAAAACGAGAATAGCAATGACGCTTCTTGTTGTTTGCTTTGCGCTTATGCTCGGCATAGTAATGGCAAGCCCGACTTTTGCAGTATATGCGGCAGGAGAAGACGGAACAGCGCCGACAATCGTCAAAACAGGCGGTATTGACGTTGATAGAAAAAACCATATGGGCACTCTCCCTAATGCATTAAAGGGCATAGAATACAAGGCGAAAGACGGTAGCAACTACAAAATTGAGGCTACTGGAACAGAACCGTTCACTTTTCGTGCGAATAAATCGGGAGAAGGCTATGCTCCACTGCCTGAAGGACTTTCGTTAAACCCGACGACAGGCGAAATCGTAGGTACGCCTACGGGAGATGCAGGTAAATACAATATCAGCGTTACCGTTACAAATAAATACGGTAGTGATAACATTTCTGTGGGGATGTACGTTTATGGCGAAACCTCCAAACCGAAAATCACGACAACGCAAGCAGATATTGCGGTAGGTTATGTAGATTCTTCATATTCACAGCGTATAGTTTATAATAGTGGCATAGGCGAACCTTCCGAGGCAAGCATTACAAACGGTAATTTACCTAAAGGATTAATACTTCGACAAGCAGGTTTTGGTATCTACATAGAGGGAAAACCTACCGAGGAGGGAACTTTTACTTTTACCGTGCGTCTGCAAAACGCCGCAGGATTTGACGAAGAGACATATACCATAACAATCCAAAAAGGATATCAAAGACCTAAAATTATAAACCAAGATGACATAACTAATAAACCTGCGATAAAAGGGAAATATTTTGAATTTCAATTTGAGGCAACCGGAACGAATGCGGCGGATAATCCGTTTTTGTTCTTTACGTATTTGAACCAATTCGAAGAATCAACACCTAATGCGCAAGGCGAGTATGAATTAGGAAACGGACTATTCTTAACAGAAGAAGGAAAAGTATATGGCACGCCCTATAGCACTGAGGATATATCCTTTAATGTAGGTGTAAAAACCAAAAATTTAAATGGCGACTACGAAGAAACTGGTTTCGGCACTGGCAATTGTTATGTTCCCGTTTATGAAAACGGACAAATAACTGGGGTTACTATTTCCCCTGAAAACACTTCCGTTCCAAAGGGTGGGCAAAGACAATTTACCGCAACCGTAATTGGATACGGCGATTTTGACAAGTCGGTTACATGGAACGTATATTACAATAGCTCCGACGATACAAAAATATCTCAAGACGGCGTCTTGACTGTCGGAATTGATGAAACGTCAACAACAATAGGAGTTGAAGCAAAAAGTAAAGGTGGTTACTTGCGTGAAATACCGGTAACTATAATAAACCATACGCACACAACAACGCTTGTCCCTGAAAAGCCGAAAACCTGCACGACGGACGGAAATATCGAACATTACAAATGTAACGTTTGCGGAGATTTATTTGAAGACGCAGGAGCGGTCAAATCGCTTACCGAAGAACAAGTAAAAATTCCTGCGGGACACGAATACGGTGATTTAGTGCCAAAACAAGAGCCTACCTGCAAACTAACGGGTATGCAAGCGCATTATAAATGCTCGGTTTGCAACAAGTATTTTGACGAGAGCAAAACCGAAAAGACCGAAGCGGAATTGACTATCCCGATAGATCCGGACGCTCACGATTTTGGGGCGTGGAAAGCGGAAGTGCCTGCAACTTGCAAAGATACCGGCGTAAAGGCGCATGAAGATTGTAATAGGTGCAATAGGCATTTTGACGAGAGCGGAAATGAAATCACCGACCTTACTATTCCTACAAACGACAATCACGACTGGAACGCTTGGGTAAGCAACTTAGACGGAACACATACCCGCACTTGTAAGAGAGATAGCAGTCATAAAGAAAACGGCACTTGCTCGGGCGGAACGGCAACTTGCACAACAAAAGCGGTTTGTGACTTTTGCAGAACAACGTATGGCGATACTGCACCGCATGACTACGGCGAGCTGATACCCGAAGTGGCTGCAACAACCACAGAATTTGGCGTGAAAGAACACAAAGATTGTAAGGTTTGCGGAAAGCACTTTGATAAAGACGGGAACGAAATCACCGAACTTAAAATTGCCAAAATCGGCACGCATAACGTAATAGTAAACGGCGAAAGCAAATTCTATGCACACGGTGAAAGCGTAACCGTAACGGCAAATGAGCCTGCGGAAGGTAAAGTATTCAAAGGTTGGCAGGACGCAAGCGGAAAAATCGTAAGCACCGAAAAGAGTTATACCTTTACCGTAAACGGCGAAACAACCATTACGGCTGTATATGAAGATAAGTCTTCGGGCGGTGGCGAAATCACCCCACCCGCTAAAAAGGACGGTCTGTCGGGCGGACAAATTGCAGGTATTGTAATCGGTTCAGTAGCGGTCGCAGGAATCGGTGGATTTGCAATCTTCTGGTTCGCTGTCAAGAAAAAGAACTTCAAAGATCTCGGCGAGGCATTCAAGCGCATGGGCGAGGCTCTCAAGCGCAAGTTCGAGGAGCTTAAGAACAAGTGCAAAAAGAACAAAGACTGACAAAATCGGCACTTTATGTGCCGTATTTTGCCTTGAAAAGTACGCATTTTGCAATAATGCAAAATTGATTTCACATCGCCAATCCCAAACGCGATTTGAAATATATGAATCAAAAACAATCTAATCAAAAGGAGAAAACCATGAAAAGAAAATCACTGTTCACTATTTTGGCGATAGCGTTGATGCTTGTTTTGTCGCTCTCGGTGCTTACCGCTTGCAACAAGGACGGAAAACACAACTTTGCGGAAGAATGGAGCCACGACGAGACTTATCATTGGCACGCGTGCGCAGACAAGGACTGCAAGGAAACTAAAGACAAAGCCGAGCATTCCTGGAACGGCGGCAACGTAACTGTTGAGCCTACCACGGAAAAAGAAGGCGCTATGGTTTACACCTGCACGGTCTGCCGCAGAGAAAAGACCGAGAAGATTGATAAACTTGTTGCCGAAACAGAATATACTATAACTTTTGACAGCAAAGGCGGCAGCGCGGTACAACCCGTTAAGGCAAGCGCAGGCGCGGCGATCACGGCTCCTGCCGCTCCCACCAAAGACGGTTTTGTTTTTGCAGGCTGGTATGAAAGCACGGATGGCGGCGTAACGCTTTCCGACACGGCATTCAGTTTTTCATATATGCCGGCAAGAGTTTTCACGCTTTACGCAAAATGGGCGACTGCCGACATCAAGGGCAAGACTTTCAATAAAGTCGACGCAACCGTCGAGTGGGAGTCCGAAGCCGTCAAGCAAGCGATTCTCGCGGAAATGGAAATGACGGAAGAACAGTTTATACAAACTCATAAGGCATCAATAATTACGCTCGTTTTTGCGGCGGATAAAGATTCCGTGTCGGTGACTTTTGATCAAAACCCGGGCGAAGAAGACGATAAAGGCAAAGGCATCGGAACGCTGTTGTACAGGATTAAAGGCTCTGCTATCGTGTTCTATGACAGCCAAGAAGATATGAAAAAAGAAATCCCCGCGCACAAATACGGATTGCTTGCCGGCTCAACGTTTGAGTTGTCAGCAGATAAAACAACCATTATACAGAGCAATATCCAATCGGGAATGGGAACGATTAAATATAAGTATAGCGTTGTGGTAAAATAATCCGACAAAGGCATACAAACACAATAAACAACGGTTTTAGAACGCAATTCTCGATTTGCGGTTTGAAATAAATCAATTTAGAAAAAAGGAGACGAAAACCATGAAAAGAAAATCACTGTTCACTATTTTGGCGATAGCGTTGATGTTTGTTTTGTCGCTTTCGGTTCTTACCGCTTGCAACAAAAATAAACATGAGTTTTCAAGCAAATGGAAGTTTGACGAAACAAATCACTGGCACGAATGCACCACGAAGCAGCACACCGACACGACGGAGAAAACCCCGCACGTGTTCACGTGGACAGAAAAAACGCCCGCAGGCTTTCATACGGACAAAGTCGAAAAGGGCGTATGTGAATGCGGATACGAAACCGAAAGGACAATTTCCGACACCGCAACGCACACTTACGGCGAGGAATGGAAAAAAGACGAGTCGGGACACTGGCACGATTCGACCTGTGACGCAACGGCTCCCACGCATGACGTAATGAAGAGCGATTTCGCCGCGCATACCTTTGACGAAGGCGAAGTTACCAAACCGGCGGACTACGGCGTAGTCGGTGAAAAGAAATTTACCTGCACGAAATGCGGATACGAAAAGACAGAAACCATCGACGCACTTGGCGCAAAAGACAACGAAATTAAACTTGCAGAAGGCAAAACGCTTGGCAAGGAATACGACGGAGAAGTTGTTTCGATTACGAAAGACGATTTCGTAATTGAAGGCAATCGCGTACCCACAATTATGTTCATGGCAAAAGGCGCGGACGACAATACTTACGCCGCAACCGCCCCGAAGAATGCCGGCGAATATACCGTGAAAGTCAGCGTAGCAGCCACGGCAGAGTGGAAATCCGCGACAAAAACATTTGACTTTGCAATCACCCCCATGGTAATCAGCGTTGCTTGGGAGCCTACATACAATAATTCAAATACTTTTACGGGCGCACCCACCGAATTGCTTCCAGGCGACGAAGCAACAATTACCGTTACAATGAGTAGTGCCAACGTCGGAGCAGAAGTTCAAAGCTTTGAAATCACAGGAAAAGACGCGGGCAATTACAGCCTTGCAATAGAAGACATTAACGTGGACATCGTCAAAGCAGATATCGTCGACTTTACAATCAGCAATGCAGACGCATTCAATAATCTTGTTATCGGCGCACAGAGTATCCCCGATCCCACAACAAATTACGTTGAAATCGGCACCGGTTACGGCGAAAGGACTATCTTCTGGGAAAAAGAACTTGAAAATGGCGTTTGGAGTCGTAACCTTACAAAAGAAGAAGTAATAAACTTTAAAACGGGAACGTTCCGAGTACACATTAAATATGCGGAAGGCGCCAACTACAATTTCGGAGACACGTTCGTCAAATTCACTATGAAGGCGAAATCAAGAACGCTTACCGTCAAGAGCATTGAAGATAAAATGTACGACGGAAAGCAAGTGGCGAACTTCACCTTTGATAACCTTTTTAAAAAATTAAGCACCCCTTCAATTGAAGGCGGCGTAGAAAATATCACGCCTATTTCTTCCGGCGAAAAATACGTCGAGTTCCGTGAAGTAGGCGGAGAATGGGGAAGGAATTTGAACGTCGCCAACGTTCTCACGAACGCGGGAGAGTATGAATACCGCATCGGCGTCACGGCAACGGACGAATGGGCGGAAGCAGTTTCCGAAATAAAGACTTTCACCATCAAACCGTATGAGTTCGTGCTCAAACTTGGTTACGGTCCTAACCAAAACACTCTGTCGAATGATGGCGGCAAAACGTTTTTACTCGGACAATACGATAATCTTATCGAAGGTCAGAAAATCCAACTTTGGCTTAACAACGAAAAAGCAGGGTTGCAAACCAACGGTTCTAAGCTTGTCCCTGACCAGAAAAAGAAGGTAACGATTGATTGCTTCTTCCTTAAAATAGCAAACATTACGAACCCTGTTATGGAAAACTACAAAATCGTTACCAAATCCCCATCCGTTACGACAGTTGAGATTACGGTTGTTGAGAAGTTAACCGAAAAGTCAACTTCCGGTCCGATCCAAATCGTAGAAGCGGAAGAAAAAAGGATTTACGCGACTGTTGAAAAGGGATACTTCCAGGTCGGACAAACGGTTGAGATTTACAAGAAGGATGGCACAAAAGTGGGCGAAGCCACGATTACAGAAATCATAGCCGGAGGCACAACAAGCGCAAGTGGTTGTGCAATTCCTTCCGACGGTAGAGTTATTATAAAACTTGATAAGGATCCCGGTGATATATTGGGTGGCAAAATCGTAGAAAAATAACTTAAAAGTTATTATCTGATCAAAATAACGGATAAGCGGGCGTAAAAACCCGCTTATTCGCATCGTGTTCTATAAACATAAAGGGGGCTTCGATGAAGAAAAAGTCTTTATTATTTCTTGCGCTTGCGCTGGTTTTGTCGCTGTGTCTTACGCTGGTCGCTTGCGGCGATGAAAACGGAGAAGTAAGCAAACTGACTGCCGAAAGCGGCATTACCGCGGACGGCGTGTTTGAAAGCGACTCCGTGCTGAGCAGCATACATCATTCTGCGGACAGCGAGCAAGGCAAGGCGGCTATGTCGGTGATCGATAAGCCGTATGACAGCGCACGCGTTGCCGTATTCGACATTACTCTTACCAAGGGCGGCGAAAAGGTGCAACCGGGCGGCAAGGTCAGAATCACTATGCCGAAACCGTTTGAGGCGGACGGTTACGTCACCTATCACGTCAAGGACGATAACACGGTAGAGGAACTCGCAACGACGGCCGACGGCAACAATATTTACTTTGAAACGGCAAGTTTTTCGTATTTTGTCGTTGCGGGACTGGTAAATGCCGATCAACAGCATATACACAGTTATGTCGAAAAAGTTACCGACAGAAACCTTGTGGACAATGCAACATGCCAAAGGAAGGCTGTGTATAGGCTTGTTTGCAGTATTTGCGGCAGTCTGGGCAGAGAAACCTTTGAATACGGCGAACTTGCCGATCATAACCTGCGCGAAGAAAAAGGTTACGATCCCCGATGCGAAAAAGACGGACTTACCCACGGCAAACGTTGCATAAATCCGGGATGTACTTATACCGAGCAGAAGCCGATACCCGCTATCGGACACGATATGCAGGACGTTGCCGCAAAAGAGCCGACTTGCACCGAAATCGGCTGGAAAGCGTACAAAAGATGCGAGCATTATTGCGGAAAAACCGAAGGGTACGAGGAAATACCCGCCATGGGGCATAATTTATCCATAACCGTGCCGCGCGTTGAGCCGACTTGCGAGAAGTGGGGCAACGAGGAGTATACAAAGTGTTCCAACGAGGGTTGCGACTACCATACCGATTATAATGGTTTGCCCGCTCTCGGACACGATTTGCAATGGCACGATCCGTACGACGCAACCTGCACCGAGGACGGGTATTGGGGAAGTTATTCCACCTGCAATCGTGAAGGTTGCGACTATTCGTCAAAGTCTGACAGATATGTCGAAAAGGCTCTCGGACACAATCTCAAACATCACGAGGCTAAACAAGCGGACTGCCTGCCCGGCTGGGAGGAATACGACGAATGTCAGCGCGAGGGTTGCGACTATAATACAAAGGTGGAAATTCCCGCCAACGGCAAGCATAGTTACGTTTGCGACGTATGCACCACCTGCAATGAGTGCAATCCCGTAAAATACACTCGCGAGGGCAACTATATCTATTTCGGTTACTGGCCGCAAACCTTAGAGCGCGACGAGAACGTAATCGCCAAACTTAACGAAGTGGCAGGAACTATTCCCGAGTACACAATTTACACTGTCCTCGAGAAACCCGAAAACTGGTCATATTATGAAAATTCGAAGGATATCTGGTATATAGACGTTATATATAGCGGTACAAAATACCGAGGGTTTTATATGAAGGAGTTTCGCCCGGCTATATATGGAAGTCTTGGTTATTCTAAGATTAGTGAAAACGGTTATACTAATCATCAAGTGTACTGGTTTAAGGTAGAACCGATAAAATGGAGAATTTTAACCACAAGCAACAATTCCGCCTATATTATGAGCGACATCGCTTTGGATGCCTTTTGGCTGGAACCCAATAGAGGAGAAGCAGGCTTTTATAACGGCGAATACGGCATTTTCAGAAAAGATCAAAACGGTAATATGGACGGAACTTACGCCAACAACTGGGAATATTGTTTCCTGCGTCAATGGCTTAACGAAACCTTCTATAACGAGGTGTTCAACGATTTGCAAAAGAAAATCATACAGACCACGCGCCTCGACAACAGCGCGAGAAGTTGCAATCCGGACGAATACCCGACGTATTACCCGGATACTTACAGCTCGCAAAACAAGCCTGGGGAAAACAAGTATGCCGCCCAATGTAAAGATACGGATGATAAGATCTTTTTGCTGTCTTTGAGAGATATTACCACAACGGCGTACGGTTTTAATAAGGACGTAAAAGCAGAAGATCCCGCAAGAAACCTGCAAGCATCCGATTTTGCCAAATTCCGTGGCGCGCCGATGGATATTTACGATAAAAAATACGTTACCTGGTACACTCGTTCGCCGTCTATAGGTAGTAGTGGTGGCAACGACGGATACGCTACCTTCGTTCTGGACAGACATCAGAAGGGCGCCATAAAAAGCACCGATCTGACGCCTGACGGCGGCGTAGTCCCCGCGCTCTGGATAACACTGTAAGTTTGTGCACGAGCAACAAAGCAAACGAGCCGTCTTTTTTGACGGCTCTATATTTTTGTAGCCTTTAGCGACAAGAAATCACCACTTGAAGTGGTGAAACAAAAAATCTTTAAATAAAAGAATCATCCTATGGTGGTGTTTTGCTTAAATGTGTTTGATTCAATAATAAGAGATTTTGATACATTCTTTGAATTTATAGATGTAATTTAGTAGCAAAAAATTCTCGAAGAAAAAATAATACGAACCCATTATCTGAGTTC
>ENA-OPCY01001614-OPCY01001614.1-human-gut-metagenome-genome-assembly--contig:-NODE-1614-length-12482-cov-1.446045_pt1 | contig 12482 bp, 9 predicted proteins | sample MGYA00241568_ERZ501487 | MGnify/ENA primary metagenome ERZ501487 (study PRJEB25962, sample SAMEA2042574) | human gut metagenome | biome: human gut; feature: human-associated habitat; material: faeces... | reverse complement strand
ACCGGGGCTTTCCTGGGAACGACGAAAAAAATTTTTGTTGGTATTTCTACTGAATGTCTTCCTGTTTTTTGGGGTACAAGCCCAGACACACCGGGTCACTCTGAATGTGAAAGAAACCTCTTTGGAACAGGTGATTAAAGAATTGGAAAAACAGACCGGATTACAATTTTTTTATAGTCAGGATAAAATCGAAAAGATTACCGGTTTATCGTTACAAGCTAAACAAGAAGATTTTAAAACGATTTTGGACCGGTTGTTGAAAAATACTGTCCTTACTTTTACGGTAATGGACGATGTGGTGGTTATTAAAGACCGGGAAAAAACGGTTTCACCGCTTCAGTCGGCTATTCGGGAGATAAAAGGAGTGGTGACGGATGTACAGGGAAACACCTTGCCGGGGGTGACTGTCCGGATCAAAGGGACGACCTTGGGCGGGATAACCGATACCGAAGGTGCCTTTCAGCTCAGTCTTCCTGAGGGAGAAGCAGTTTTACAGTTTTCTTTTGTGGGTATGAAACCTTTGGAGGTCGTCCTCGGGAATCAGGAATTCTTACGGGTGAAACTCGAAGAAGAAAAGGTGGAAATGGACGAAGTGGTCGTTACCGGTATTTTTCGGAAAGCGAAGTCGAGTTATACCGGTGCGGCAACCGTAGTGACGGGAGAAGAACTTAAGCAGTTCGGTAATCGTAACTTGTTGACTTCCTTACGGAATATCGACCCTTCGTTTAATATTGTCGAAAACAATGAATTCGGTTCTAATCCCAATCGGTTACCGGAAATACAGATCCGTGGGAATTCGAGTTTACCGAACGTTGACCAGTTGAAAGACGAAACAAGGGTGAGTATGAATACGCCGTTGGTGGTATTGGATGGGTTTGAGACGAGCCTGGAAAAGTTGTTGGATATCAATGAAAACGAGGTTGAGGCGATCACATTGCTCAAAGATGCTTCGGCTACAGCGATTTATGGGTCGAGGGGAGCCAATGGGGTGATTGTCATTACGACAAAAGCTCCGGCGATGGGAAAATTGCGCATTACCTATCGGGGAGATTTAAATCTGGAAGTGCCCGACCTGAATTCTTATGATGTGTTAAATGCCTGTCAGAAATTAGAGATAGAGAAAAAAGCCGGTTTGTGGAGCGAGACGAACCTGACAGATTTGGCGACCTATAATAAAATTCTGAATGATATCAATTCCGGGGTAAATACGGATTGGCTGTCCCAGCCTTTACGGGTAGGTGTCGGTCATCGGCATAACTTGCGTTTGGAGGGAGGAGACAAAACCTTTCGTTATGCTGCTTCGATCCAGTATAATGATGTCCAGGGGGTAATGAAAAAATCGTCCCGCCGTACGTTGAACGGCACTTTGAATCTGAGCTATTATTATAAAACCCTGAAATTTACCAATAGCCTGATGTTGGGGTTTAATAAAAGCGAAGAATCGCCTTATGGTAGTTTTAACGATTATGTAAAAATGAATCCCTACTACCGGATATACGATGACTCGGGTAAACTGATCAAAAGTTATATCCGCCAGCATCAGAATCCGTTGTATAATGCTTTGCTGAATACCTACGACCGAAGTGAATATACCGATGTTGTCAATAATTTTTCTATCGAATGGCAGATCATTCCGGATCTGTTGTTACGGGGCCGAATAGGCATAGAACAGAAACATACGGAGCGGAATGTTTTTAAACCTGCCGATCATACTGATTTTGCCGATTATTCTTCTGCCGATGTATTCCGGAAAGGAAGCTACCGCTATATTCCGGGTAAGGAATTTTCTTACGATGCTGGTTTGAATCTGAGTTATTCGGTTACTTTTAAAGAACGACATATGTTGTATGCCGGATTGGATTATAATATTCGTCAAAATAAGATCACAGGATACGATATTCTGGTAGAGGGTTTCAATAATGAAGATTTCGATTTTTTGCCGATGGGTTTGCAATATGCCTCGGGAGTAAAACCAGCTGGTTCTGAAAGCCTGACCCGGGCAATCGGTATGACGGCTAGTGTGAATTATACCTACGATAACCGGTATTATATCGATCTTTCGGGGCGTACTGACGGGGCTTCGCAATTCGGTACTTCCCGGCGTTTCGCTCCTTTCTGGTCGACGGGTATCGGTTGGAACCTGCATCAGGAGAAGTTCTTACAGGGAAATCCGATTGTGAATTTTTTGAAATTAAGGGCTTCGGTCGGAATTACCGGTTCTCAGAATTTTGATTCCTACCAGGCTTTGTCGACCTATCGCTATATCACTGACCGACGCTATTATAATTGGATGGGGGCGACGATGATAGGACTGGGAAATGAAGATTTGCAATGGCAGCAAAAGATGAATTATAATGTAGGTGGCGAAATGAAATTAATAGACAACCGTATTTCTTTGGCAGGCGATTTTTATATAGAGACGACGAAAGATTTGGTATCCTCGGTAGATATCCCGATGGCGAACGGATTTACTTCTTATATCGAAAATATCGGTAAAATGCGGAACCGGGGTTACGAACTGAAAGCGACGGTGTTTGTGGTCCGTAATTCAGACCGGGAACTGAGCTGGTCGGTGACCGGTGGTTTGATACACAACGAAAATAAAATATTGGAAGTTTCCGAAGCGTTGCAGGATGCACAAAAGGATTTGGAAGCCGATCAGGGGGCTAATCCCAATATGTTGTATAAAACAGGATATTCTACTAATACGATTTGGGTGGTACGCTCCTTGGGTATTGATCCGAGTACCGGTAGGGAGTTGTATCTGGATCGTTTCGGTGAACCGACCTTTACCTGGGATTCCAGGGATCTGACTGCTTGCGGAGTAGCTGAACCGAAATATCAGGGAAATCTGAGTACGATGTTCCGCTATAAGGGATTCTCTGCGAATCTTTCTTTCGGCTATCGTTTCGGCGGCCAGCTTTATAATTCGACCTTGATCGAGAAAGTTGAAAATACCGATTTCCGGGAGAATGTAGATGCCCGGGTATATAAGGGACGTTGGCAGAAAGCCGGAGATATTGCCGCTTTTAAAGGTTTGCACCTCAAAGATAAAACTTCTAAAACTTCCCGTTTTGTCGAAAATGAGCGGGTGTTTAACTGCCAGAGTGTGACCTTACAATATCTTTTCGATTCCCCCCGTTTGAAAAAAATAGTGGGTATGGAGAATCTGACACTGAATGTCAGTACCTCCGATCTTTTTTATATTTCGTCGGTAAAGAGGGAAAGGGGAACAGCTTATCCTTTTTCACGGCAATTTTCCTTTTCATTGAGTGCAACTTTTTAAAATGAGATATGATGAAAAATAAGATTATATATGCGATAGGATGGGTACTACTCCTGATTGTATCCGGATGTAGCGATTGGTTGTCTGTATCTCCTCGGACAGAAAAGCCGACAGAGCAGCTGTTTGAAACTCAGAATGGCTTCCGGGATGCCCTGACCGGTGCTTATATCGAAATGATGAGCGATAAAAGTTATGGTGAATATCTTACGATGAGTAAGATCGAATATCTGGTTGATTTTTGGGATCCTGAAAAGGGTAGCGGTGAGGAAGCATTGACCCTCCACCGTTATTCCGACGCTCAGGCAGTGACGATGATCGATGCCTTGTACGAACAACAATATAAGGTGATCTTGGCTGTAAATGCCATTTTGGAGTATGTCGATCTTCGGCAAGCGATCTTTGATCCGGGAGCGTATGAAGCCGTAAAGGGAGAATGCCTGGCTTTACGCGCGATGTGCCATCTGGATATTCTACGGCTTTTCGGACCGGTACCGGCAGAGGCGACTTCAGTTCCGATACTTCCCTATGTGGAAACAGTGACTAAAGAATTACACCGGCATGTGAATTTCGACGGCTATAAAGCCCGGTTAATAGCCGATTTGGAAAATGCGGAAGGGTTATTGAAACAACATTTGGAGAAACAATCCGAAATTGAGGAAGATTATTTTAAATACCGGACGATCCGGATGAACTATTATGCGGTAAAAGCCCTTCAAGCCCGCGCTTATCTGTGGTTCGGCGATACTCAGAAGGCTTATGAAGCTGCACAGGCGGTGATTACGGCTAAGGATGAAGACGGGAATCCAAGATTCCGTTTGGGGACAGCCGGTGATTTTAGTGAAGGCCGTTTTACCCTACCTTGTGAACAGGTGTTTTCACTTTATCGGTTTGATTTACAAGATAAATATACCGAATTGTTCAGTGGAGATGGCCTCTATAAAGGAACCAAGGAAACAACGGTAAAGAAAGAATTGTATGGAAATACCGGTTCGGATATCCGGGAAATGAATCTTTGGAATTTGTTGGTGATGGCGAATAAAGCGAGTTATTATGTATGCAATAAATACCAGGTGACGGAGGCTACTTCGGAGAAAGAAGAGGATAAGGTTATTCCGCTTTTGCGATTGAGTGAAATGTATTTAATAGCCATAGAGGCGGGACCGGAAACCGAGGCGCAGCGTTTGTGGAAGGAGTTTTTGTCTGCCCGGAATCTGGTTACTGCAGATTTACCTTCGGATGCTGCGCTGCGGAAAGCGGCTATTATTGCAGAATACCGGAAAGAATTTTATGGGGAAGGCGTTACTTTTTTTCTGCATAAACGTCTGAATTTGCCTAAAAATCAATGGCTTTGGGCTCCTTCTGACTTGGAGGTAAATTATGTTTTGCCTTTACCTGAAACGGAATTGAGTGAAAAATAAAAAGTAAGCAATGAAGATGAAAAAAATGAAAAGGTTTCTGATATCGGGATTACTGGCAGGATGTTGGGCTGCATGTAATTCGAACGATTATAAAATGTATTCCGGTGAAGCTTATATACAATTCTCGGAAACAAAAGATACACTGCAACGTTATTCGTTTTATTTTCAGCCGGAACAGGTGACGGAAGACACAGTCTGGTTTGAAGTGATCACGACAGAATATACTTCTTCCGACCCGCGTAGTTTTAAAGTGGTACAAGGACAGATCGAAGGGCAAAATAATGCTGTGGCCGGCGAACAGTATAAGTTTTTGACGAGATGAATTATTCGGTTGAGGCTGGCAGCGTTAAAGCCAGAGTACCGGTAGTCATTTTCCGGAATAAACTGGCTGAACGGACTACTTATTATTTACGATTGGAAATTGTAGAAAATGACTTCTTTAAGACCGGGGTGAAAACTGAATTGCACCGGACGGTGGTTTTTTCAAAAGATTTACTAAAACCTGCCGGATGGGGAGGATATCTGGAAAGTGTTGTTCTGGGACCTTATAGCATCAATAAACACATGTGGATGATTGAACAGACCGGTAAAAAATGGGATGACGAGTTTCTTACTGCTTTAAATGACGAGCCGGGATCGGATATGTATTGGAGGGACAAATTGAATGAATACCTTTTGGAATACAACCGGCAAGGAAATATTTTATTGGATGATGATAATCGTGAAATTACGGGATTCCCGGAATAAAAAGTAACACTATGAAAAAATATATTTTATTGGCAATCGTGGGGTTGCTGTTGATGTCTTGTTTTGAAGATAAGGGCAATTATAGTTATACAGTCGGAGAACAGATTACGGTTTCCGGAGTAGAAAAGGAGTAGTTGCGTTATTTTATGAACGATCGGCTGGTTGTTCGCCCTGAAGTCTGTTCTACCGATCCGGACGCCCGTTTCGAGTATCTGTGGACGATTTCTGCTCAGGGAAGGTTAGGGGATACACTCACTCTGGATAAGGTATTGGATACTCTCGTAAATTGGGAACCCAATCAGAATTATACGCTGGTATTGGCAGTTACGAATATGAATAGCGGATATACTGTTTACCAGGAGGCTGAATTGATCGTAGGTACTCCTTATTCCCGGGGGTGGTATGTCTTGAAGGACGATGGACAACAGACCGATATCGATTTGTATAGCGAACAGGGAAAACTGAGTAATATTCTTTTTGCTGTGAATGGGCAAAATCTGAAAGGGAAAGCACAGAAGTTGTCTTTTATCGCCAGTCATCAGGTGTTTGATGAAGAACAGAATAAGTATACCGCACAAAAAACTTTATTTGCCCTGACCGATCGGGATTTACTGGGAATAGATATTTCCAGGGCCGGGATAAACCGGACCTACGAAAATATATTCTATGAAGTCCCCGAACACCCTCGACCTCAGATGATGTTCGAGACGATGATGTGTAGTTATTTCCTCAACGATGGAAAAGTGTATTCTATTTTCAACATGTCGGATAATAGTGGAAAATTCGGATTGCCGGCTAATATCGGTAAGTTGAAGGAAATTTTCCGGCAAGGTATCCGGGATGTGGAACAATGGGGAGGAGAGGAACCTGATTTTATCCGGGAATGGAAAAGTCGGCTTCGCCGAATGTATTGGGAAGCCATTGTGGCGACTTATAATGTAATGCGTTATGAGCATTGGCAGCGTCCCCGTACGTTATTGCGGGCTATCGGAAGGATGCCCTTCCGGGATACGGCTTTTTTTAAAACTTCTGAAGGGCGGGTGTGGATTTATAATTATCTGTTGGCACAGGAGGAAGAAGGACGTTTTCGGTTTACTCTTTCGGACTATTTACTGAAAAAAGCGAAATGTATTCCCAACCGTTCTATTGGTGAGGAGTATCTATTGAGGGAGTTGAGCAGGCGGGTAGATAACCGGGAATTGCTCTGTCTGTCGGAGACATTGGAGTGTTGTGCTCCCTGGATAAAAAGCAGGAAAGGAAAAATCCTCTTTCAGGAAATTTGCAGCAAAGCCGGCGAACAAATAAAGAACGACACCTTGAATGGTGAAGGATGTGCCTTTATTTTCGAGGACCAGGACGGGGTAAAAGTGAGTTCGGAAACTTTCCGGGGAAAGTATATATATCTGGATATCTGGGCGACCTGGTGTGGACCCTGTAAACAAGAGATGCCCTATATGCAGAAATTGGAGCAACAATACAGGGGTGAAAAGATCGTTTTTGTTTCTCTCTCCATGGATCGGTGGACGGAGAAAGAGAAGTGGAAACTATACCTGGCAGAACATCGGATTCAGGGAGTAACTTTGATTGCTCCGGAGGGATTTAAGAGTTCGTTCATCCGGAAATATGGCGTAACCGGAATCCCCCGTTTCATGTTGATCGGCCCTGACGGTAAGATGATGGCACACAACTGCTGGCGTCCGTCCGATCCCAGAACAGAATTATTGTTGAAAAAATTGTTATCGGCGAAAAACTGACATTAAGGTGCTGGAAGAAGATAATCAACTTTAGATAATAACGGATAAAACGGTTATTATTGTTATTACCGTTTTATCCATTTCAACCGGTCGGACCATTATTTGATCACCAGCATATCCTTCATCTTTTCTTTGGGAATGGAAATGATGGTGTGGCCACGAGAGTAAGGACCGAGGATATATTGGGCATAAGTAAAATCGACCGTGTGGAGGGTAAGGTTGATGCAGGTGACATTATCCACTGTCGGAGCTTCGAAAGTGAAGCATTTGTCCGGATCTTTCAGATTAGCCTTTAAAAGGGCATTGATATCTGCTGCTTTGTCCAGGTTGAGGATATCTTTATTGGTTAAGAATTTCTGTGTCTTCACATCGTAATTTATAGCATAAAAATCGGTCATCCCATGGGCTCCTCCCAGCATTTCGTACGATAATACCCGGACACTGATGTAATTTTGGTCTGCCAGGAACACCGAATCTTCAATGATCAGTTCGTAGGGAGCTGCTTGCTTGAAACCTGCAGAATTTAAACAGGCAATGTTCTCTTTAGCTTGTTCGATAAAGGCTGCATGAATACCGTTGATCAGCCCGTTGACCTCGTCGTTGAATTTGACACAGCTTTTTTCAGTTTCAGCATCTGTAGTCGAGAAGGCAGGACGGTCGATTTTGATGTCCCATTGTCCGGTCGTGTCGGTCAGATGGATTTGTTTAACATCCAGCTTAATCTCTTTTTTACAAGCCCCTAAAACAAGGACTGCAAATACCAGGGTAAAAAGTTTTGTTTTCATCATTCTGTTTTTTGAAAATTAAAATTGCAATTTACGGTATATCGTAAATCGAATTTGCAAAGTTAACTTTTAACAGATGATTTCCTATATTTTTATAAAAAATATAATCGAAAAATTCAAAACCCGATATGCCGGCGAAAATTGGATCAAATCACTTTTTTCTTCGGAGTCGTGGCAATAAAATCTTTGAGATAAAACGGTTCGAAGTAGGCGACATCGACAAATTCTTGCCGGCCGAACAGCTCCTCTGCAAGGGGGATCATGTGCCGGGCAGAGGTTTCTACTTGCCCCATAAAATGAGCATTAGGAGCGGTAAGGAGCATCCTGACTTTGTCGCTGCCATTTCCGAAAAAATAAATTTTATGTCCGGCCAATAAATCGGCAAACGAATTTTCGTCGACGATTTCTGCTTTGGTATCGATGACCTTTTGGTTGTTACGGTCGAAAAAAGCGGTATAGACTTCCATCCGGCGGGCGTCGATCATCGGGCAATACAGCGCTTCTTCCCGTATCCGTTCCGATACCGATAAGGCCAGTGCTTGTAAGGTCGGTACGGCGATCAGAGGTTTACCTGCTCCGAAACATACTCCTTTCGCCATAGATACTCCGATGCGTAATCCGGTATACGATCCCGGGCCCATACTGATCGCAACGGCATCCAGACAATGGGCATCCATGTGATTGTCTTTTAGGATTTCGTCGATGTAAGTGCCTAATAAAACCGAGTGGTTCAATCCCTCGTTATTTTCTTTCAAGGCAATCATTTTTCCGTCCCGGGCTAAGGCTACCGAGCAGACAGAAGTAGAGGTATCTATATTTAAAATCAAAGCCATAATTAAAGTCGAATGTTTAAAGTCAAGAGCTAAAGATTATTTCCGGATAATTTGAATCTCCCCGCCCATTCCCAGTTTGATAATACTCGAGGGAGCTGCCGGTTTATGATCGTTGCGGCGGTAATCTACGATATAGTCTACTGCATTTTTGATCTCCTCGAAAAAATGAGGGGAGGGTTCGCCGCTGATATTGGCCGAAGTCGAAACGATGGGTTTATTATAACGGAAAATTAAAGATCGGGTAAATTCTTCCCGCGTAATCCGGATACCGATCGTACCGTCTTCTGCGATCAGATTGGGTGCCAGACGTTTAGCACCCGGATAGATGATAGTTGTCGGTTTGTCGGCCACTTCGATCAAATCGAGGGCTATATCCGGGACGTCGGCATAGGAAGCTATTTTCCCTGCATCGTCCAACAATACAAGCATCGATTTGTTGTCGGCCCGTTTTTTGATGTCATAAATCCGTTTGACAGCTTCCGGATTAGTGGCGTCACAACCCAATCCCCAGATCGTATCGGTCGGATAAAGAATTACACCTCCGTTTTTCAGGATTCCCAGCGTTTTCCGGATTTCCTCTTTGAGTTTATCGTTCATATAATATAGATTTCAAAGGGCGAAAATACGAAGTTTTTCGTTTGTTTTTCGGCTATGAAGGGATTATTTTTCAGTTTAGTTGTGGAATAGTTGGTGGGTATCCGGAGGAAAATATATATTTACACTGTTTTTCTTAAAAAGTTGTTCGGTGGAAGGTGTGACATTGGATATGGAACGTTTCAGGCAAGGAGATAGCTTGATTTTCAAGACCGTTTTCGATGGTCTGTATCATTCGTTGTGCCTTTTTACCAACCGGTTTTTAAATAATCTGGATGCTTCAGAAGATATTGTGCAGGAAGCCTTTTGTGCACTTTGGAATCATCGGGAAGAAATGGAATCAGTTATACACATTAAATCTTTCCTTTATTCCGTGACCCGCAATACTGTCTTGAATTATATAAAACATCAAAAAATCAGGTTACGTTACGAGCAGAGTTTGCACGATTTAGAAGACAAAACTTTATTCGAATATTTCATTATAGAGGAAGAAGTGGAGCGGATATTGCTTAAAACCCAGGAAAATCTTCCGCCCAAATGTAAACGAATTTTCATTCTTGCCATACAAGGCAAAAACAATGATGAGATTGCCAAAGAACTGAATATTTCTGTCAATACCGTAAAAACTCAGAAAAAAATAGCCTACAGAACGCTCAAAGACTACATTTACGAAATCACCTGCCTGCTCTTTTTGCTTCAGAAATGAAGTTTTCTAAACAATTTTTTTTCATTTTTTCACCCACCATATCCGCTTAGTTGTATTACATAAAAAGCGGAAAGAAAATGAAATATTCGAAATACCCATTTTACATCTCACAACTGATAATAAAAAGCCTGAAAGGGCAATTGACGGAAGCCGAGCAAGAGGAGTTGGACCGTTGGTTAACAATAGAGGCAAATCGCGTGTTGTATCTTTCGTTATCCCGAAGAAATTTGGATGACAAGAAAAATCTGTATGGACAGTTACATCCGGAGCGGACTTGGGAACCTGGAAAAACGGCTGTATTTAAGAAAGAGATCTTATTTCCGGAACATAATCCGTTATGCTGCTGCTGTTTTGTTATTAGCTATGATCAGCACTGCCGTTTACCTGTATTGGAAACAGTCTCCTTCTGTTTCTATCCCCATGGTTTGGCAGACGGAACCGCTTCCGGGTTCAGCCAGGGCATTTTTGGTTTTTGCATCCGGAGAAACGGTAAATCTGGAAGATGAACGTAACTTCTCTCCACAACAAGATTCTGACGTCAGATTGGATAACAAAGACAACACCCTGACCATCAAATCCGGTCAACCGGCTTCGGTTGCCACGGAAGAGTATCAGACCCTTGTCGTGCCGAGGGGTGGGGAATACAAGCTCGTTCTTGAAGACGGAAGTCGCGTTTATCTGAATTCCAACACAAAGTTGCATTTTCCGTTGGTCTTTGCGGGCGAAAAGAGAGTTGTTCATTTAGAAGGAGAAGCCTATTTTGAAGTAGCTTTCGATTCTCTGAAACCTTTTATCGTAATGACCGGGGGAATGGAAGTCCAGGTATTAGGCACTAAATTCAATATCAAAGCATACACCGATGATCAGGCTATATTCACTACTCTTGTTTCCGGTTCTGTACAAATAAAGGAGCGTGAATCGGCGCATACTGCGCTGTTGCGTCCCGATGAACAATGTATTTATACTACCCACGATGGCCGGATGCGGATTCATACGGTCGACCCGCAAGTTTCTTTAGGATGGATACACGGGCGTTTTGTCTTTGAAAACGAGACATTGGAAGAAATATTAAAACAACTCGGACGTTGGTATGATGTGAAAATATTCTTCCGGGATCCTCAGGTTGCCGGCTATCGCTTTACCGGAAATGTAGGACGTTTCGACCAGATCTCTACCCTTCTCCGCATGATAGAGAAAGCCTACGATATTTCCTTTACTATTAGCGATGACACGGTGATAGTGTCTAAAAAATAGTGTGCGAATTAATACTAAACATTTTGAATTATGAAAAAAATCCGATTAACCATGAAGCTATTGTTATTCTTTAGCTTGGCCTTGGTGTTGAACACTTCGGCTATCCCGAGTAAGGCACAGCAGACGAAAGTGTCGCTGAACCTGAAGGACAAACAGTTGACCGAAGTATTAAAGCTGATACAACAGCAAAGCGGTTTCAACATTCTTTACAGTAATGAGCTGGTGAAAAACAATCGTATGGTAAGTCTTCGTATTGATAGTGACGATATTCACGAAGTTATGCGGGCTTGTCTGCAAGGGAACGCGCTGGACTATGAAATTCAAAACAACACCATCATTATCAAAGCACTTGCAGCCGCACCTCAGGTGCCGCAAGTAGTGAAAGTACGGGGGCATGTTATCGACGCCAAAACCGGACAACCTATGCCGGGGGTTACTGTTGTTGCCATGGACGGAGGCGGTGCCGTAACGGGTGCTGCTACCGATGCCGATGGGTTGTTCACTGTGAATTTGCCGGAAGATATTCGGGAACTGACCTTCACTTTCGTCGGTTATAAGTCCGTCACGCTTCCCGTCCAGACCGATAAAGAGATGACCGTACGCCTGGAAGAGGAAGTCGCTGAGATGGACGAAGTTGTGGTGAACGGCTATTTCACCAAATCCAAAAACAGTTACACCGGTGCAGTAAAAACCATCACCAACGACCAATTGAAATCGGTTTCAAATACCAATATCATTGCAGCTATCAGCGCTCTGACTCCGGGATTGAACTTAGTGGAGCGTAGTGATCTCGGTTCTAATCCCAATCGCGTGCCTGAACTTTTATTACGTGGTATGAGTTCTTTCTCTTCCGGCACGCGTGTTGTGAACCAACCCACCATTATGCTGGACGGGGTGGAAATCAGTATGGAAGAATTATATGACCTCGACATGAACGAAATCGAGAACATCACCGTACTTAAAGATGCCTCCGCAACTGCTTTATACGGAAGCCGCGCCGCCAATGGTGTCATCGTCATCGAGCGTAAAAAACTGGCAGAGGGAAATATCCGGGTCAATTACAACCTTACCGGTAACGTCCAATTCCCTTACCTGAAAGATTACG
>ENA-OPCY01001594-OPCY01001594.1-human-gut-metagenome-genome-assembly--contig:-NODE-1594-length-12564-cov-4.914142_pt1 | contig 12564 bp, 9 predicted proteins | sample MGYA00241568_ERZ501487 | MGnify/ENA primary metagenome ERZ501487 (study PRJEB25962, sample SAMEA2042574) | human gut metagenome | biome: human gut; feature: human-associated habitat; material: faeces... | reverse complement strand
GAAACCCGGTGAGAATCTGGTGACTGTCCGGCTGATTAATTACGGAGGCGCCGCCAGCTTTGTACCCGATAAGCCCTATTGTCTGGTATGGAGGACAGATACAGTCCATTTGTCTAGCCGATGGAAATATCAATTAGGTTGTGAGATGCCTGCACGCACTAACAGTGTCTCTTTTCAGAATATTCCTACCGGTATGTATAACTCCATGATTTCTCCTCTGCGTAATCTGGTCTTTACCGGTGCGTTGTGGTATCAGGGAGAAACGAATACGGGCCGTCCTAATGAATATGAGGAATTGCTGGCTGCCATGATTATTGACTGGCGTGAGAAACTGGCTGATAAAGAATTGCCTTTCTTTATTGTACAGCTGGCCAATTTCATGAAGACACATTCGGAGCCGGTAGAAAGTAATTGGGCGGCTTTGCGTGAAGCGCAACGGCGAGTGGCGTTGAAAGTCCCGAATGCAGCTTTGGCGGTAGCGATTGATTTAGGCGAGTGGAACGATATTCATCCATTGAATAAAAAAGAACTGGCAAGACGTATCTCCCTGTTGGTGAAAAGAAGGGTGTATGGTGATAAAAAGAGTGTGCACAGTGGGCCTATGTGTACGGGTATGACTGTCAATCATGAAGGAAAGGCTGTTCTTTCTTTCGAAGCCGGGACTGATAAATTATGGGCGGTAGATGAATTGAAGGGATTTGCGATAGCCGGTGCCGATGGGCATTTTCAGTGGGCGGAAGCAGTTGTTGTTAATGGGAATCAGGTGGCGGTATGGCATAAAGATATCCCTCATCCTGTAACGGTACGTTATGGTTGGGATGATAATCCGGTTCATGCGAATTTGAAAAATAGAACCGGACTACCGGCTTCTCCTTTTCAGATTTCATTGGAAGATAAATAATTTAACAGAGATCCGAAAGTGGCAAAGCTTTCTAATAATCTTCGATGGATTTTAAAGGAATGCTTGTTTCTGTCGGATTTTCTATGGCAAAAATACCTATTCCTCCTTTGATGTTATTGGGAAAGATGACAGGTGTTTCCAACAGGTTGCTACTGTCATGGTCGGCATATGCATTGGCGGCTCGTAAATATTGATATTCAGCCGGGGATATGGCATAATATTGTATGATAGCTTTTCCAGTTATCTTTTTAATTTTATATAGTTTATTGTCTAATAGGAAACTATACCAACTGTCTAAAGTCATGGTATATTGGTTGTTGGTAAAGTAAGCATCATTGAATACATTATAATAGTTGTTTATAGTGGGGATGAAATTAATGATAGGATCAGAGTTGTTGGGAGTGCCAGGTTTTCCGTCCATTAATGCAGTGTCATAATATCCGCTACATTCCCATTGGGTGGAGATAGCAGTGGAGTCTTGTAAAGTTTTGCGGTTAGTAAGGCGGTAAGTATATGTTTGTTTTATGTTGACCCGGTAATATTGGGAATGGTTTGTGGTGGGAGTTTGTAATTTTATTTTCCACTTTGTTGCTTGATATATCCAAAGGCTTTCCGAAGTCTCTGATAGAGAATGATTAGATTCAATGGTGTCCGCTTTGATAATTTCAATGGGCTCATATACTGTTGCTTCTGCATTCGCTTTATATTTTCCGTCTTTGGTTTCTACTTCGATACGTACTTGATCACCGGTTTTAAAACGGCTGCTTATCTGGTAAAAATAATTTTGATAGTCTAACGGTGAATCATTGTTAGGACGATAGGTACATTCCGAAATTGTTTCCGATAATACATTATTGATATAAAGGTGAATAATTCCATTTTTTACTACTTGGGGTTCGTGATAGCCGGATAAAGCTAAAAAGATAGCATTGTTCGTTTTGTTTGCGTTTATCAGAGCGTTGACGATGAGCTTTTGAGATTCATCATTAGGCAATATTTCTATATCATTGGTACAGGCGGCCAATAAATGAACAAATGAAAGGAGTAAAAGTGCTTTTTTCATTATTGCTTAAAATTTATAAGTATATGAGAATGAAGGTAAGAAGGGAAGGAGAGTGACTTTTTGTATCACAGGAATCTTTTTTCCTTCCGATTGCTCATCCGTGTAATAATCTATAAATACATGATTGGGATTCAAAGAGTTATAGGCATTCATAATACTGACGTTCCAAATCCGTTCTCCATGTTTTGTCTTTTTGTGAAAGTTGAATCCTAGATTCAACTGATGACTGGCGGGCAGACGGTAGTTATTTCGAGAAGAGCTATATTCAAAGGGAAAAACAACCCCGTTGCCTGTATTTCCCATATGTCCCCATCCATAGCTTCCTTCGGGGAGAATGATGGTTGCTTTCTCTTTGGGCAGGGTGGCAGTATTTCCTGAAGCGTAAATCCAAGAAGCGCTCATGTATACTTTTTTGTTGAGGCGCCTGTTTATCGTGATGTTCACGGAGTGGCGTCTGTCGTATTTATAGGGAAAACGTTTCCCTCCATTTACATTTCCTTTACTGAATATACGGTCGGCTTTAGCCAAAGTATAATTTATCCATCCGGTAGTACGTCCAGTTTTCTTTTCCAGCATGAATTCTATGCCGAAATTGCGTCCTTTGCCCATTTCTACTTTCTCTTCCCAATGAATGGAATTACCGACTAGAGTATTACCATCTTTGTATTCCAGTACGTTTTTCGTCATTTTGCTATAGCCTTCTACAGAAAACTCCCATCCTTGAATACCTGTATAGTAACCCCCGATAGAAAATTGGCATGCTTGCATCGGGCGGATCTTCTGTGTGACCGGTACCCATAGATCAGTGGGGAGAGAGAGATTGGATGAAGAAAGTAAATGTACATATTGTGTCATGTGGGTATAGGCCGCCTTGAAAGTAAGGTTGGGACTGGTTTTGAAACTAACGGTAATGCGAGGTTCCAAGGAGGCATAAGTGTGCTTTTGTACTTGGAAGAGTGAGAAATGTGCGCCTATATTTGTTTTCCATTGTTCGTTCCATTTGAAATCATCTTCTACATAAAGGGAAATTTCGTGTGAGTGTGTCGCTTCATTTCCTCCGATGGTGTATGTTTTATCAGGTTGTTCTTGTTCATTCGGAGAGTGCACAAATGTATGTTGGGTTTCGGGGCGGAACGTATGGTAGAGATAGTTTCCTCCGAATTTGATGAAATGGGAGGGGGATGGATGAAAGTCGAAGTCAGATGTTAATCCCCAATCTTCTATACCGGAATAATATTGGCTGTCAAGGTGTTTGTTGGCGGACGTGAAATTGTTTTTTATATTGAATCGGAAACGGTTATAGGATAGGGTGATGTTATGGAACAGACGATTACTGACTATGTGGTTCCAACGTAATGCCCCTAATGTACTTCCCCAAGCCATGACTTGTCTCTCTCTTGTGTCTGTCTCCTTTTCTTCTTCAAAGTAATAAGAAGAAGTATTTGTAAAACTGGCATGATCTTTGCCATGATAAAAGGAGAAAAACAGGCGGTCACGGTCACTGAATCGATGATTTAGTTTTGTGTTGATATCATATAAGTAGTAACCTCCTTTCGTATCTTTATCCATGAAAGGCTTGATAATTAAATCGGCATAACTGCGTCTGGCAGAAATAATAAATGATGTCCGGTCTTTCCATAGAGGACCCTCAAAGTGCATTCGAGAAGTCAGCAGCCCGATGGTCAGACTGCCGTGATAATTCCTCATATCTCCATCGTTAGTGCGTACATCAATGACGGAGGACAGTCTTCCTCCGTAACGGGCAGGAAAACTGCTTTTATACAAATCGACTTTCTTGACCGATTCTGGGGTAAAGATGGAGAGAATACCTAGTGTATGGTCCACATTATATAAGGGTACACCGTCTAGCAGATAAAGATTCTGATCGGGACTTCCTCCACGTACATACAGGCCACTGGTACCGGTTATACCTCCTTGTATACCGGGCAGAAGCTGGATTGATTTTAATACATCTGCCTCACTCAGTAAAGCAGGGGTATTTTTAATATGTGTCAAAGGTATATTGTTTGCTCCCATACGGCTACTTTGAAAGCCTGTTTCCATTTTATCAGAAAGGACAACGATTTCTTCCAATGTATTATCGTTTTTAAGTTGGACAGTCAGCAGCGTATCTTTACATAAATACAATGCTATTTGTTTTGAACCGTAACCTATATAGGAAAAATTCAGTTCAGTGTTTCCTTCGGGCAGTGTGATACTGAAGAATCCGAATGGATTTGTGATTGTTCCTTGTTTATTTTGCTGGTCATAGATATTGGCACCTATCAGTGTTTCTTTCGATATTTCGTCCAATACATAACCGTTTAGTGTAAAATGTTGTTTTATAGGAAGTGACGTTGTTTTTTTCAATATGATATGGTGTTTGGTAATCTCGAAACTGATGTCTTGTTTAATGAAAGCTGTTTGTAGAATAGTTGTTAATGGGGTTTCTTTCAGATCGAGAGTTATGGGATGTTTGAGTACAACTTCTTCGCCATAAATAAAAGAATACTCTGACAGTTGTTCTATTTTAGCTGTAAACTCCTTTAAACTAGCCTGTTTCAGATAAATATTAAAAGGCATATCCGGAGTTTGTGCTGATATGAATGAATGGGAAAAGACTAGTAACAGCATTAAGTAAAAAAAAGTGATACTGTGTTTCTTATAAAGTGAAGAAATCATTTGTTTTTTAGTTTTCTTGCTTTAGTTCAATAAGATTGGATTGGGGCATGTGATAAGTAAAACCTACGATGGGAGCCAACATTTCTAGAATTTCTTCCAACGTTTCGTTTTGCTTGAAACGTGCATTTAATTTATAATTACGTAACTGTTCGCTTTTTATCTGTATGGTGACATTAAAATGATGGGATAGTTGACGAGCGATTTCTCCCATAGATATGTCATTAAAAGAAAGAACACCTTCACGCCAACTTATTTCGTTCTGTGCATTTGCATTAATGTGCATAGACAATATTCCAGTCGATTTACGATAAATGGCTGTTTCATTGGGCTTTAATATCATTTGTTTACCGTTGGCATTGTTACTGACGGATACACTACCTTCCAGCAGGGTTGTTTCTACTAAAGAATCGGCGGCATAGGCATTGACATTAAAATGCGTGCCTAATACCCTGATGGTAACTCCATTTGCTTTGACACGAAATGGTTTTTTAGGATTTTTACTGACTTCAAAATAAGCTTCTCCATTCAGCTTTACGATTCGTTCCTTGTTGAAAGTTTCCGGATAGCTCAATTGGGAATGTCGGTTTAGGGTTACTTTAGAGCCATCCGGTAATTGGATGCATTGAGTTTGTATATTGGTGGAAACAATCAGTGTACGTACCGGACGTTGGTAAAAATAAAACATCCAACCGAAACCTATAAGCAGGACGAAACCGGCAGCCACAGCAACTGTATACCGAATGGAAAGTATTTTGTGCTTGCGGTATGCCGGTTGAAGACGTTGTTGCAATATATTATAACTTTTCTCCGCCGAGAATTTTCCCTGCGGTGAATGAGTGGAAGAAGATAATAATTCCAACCATTCGTCCAGTTCTTTGTCTGATTTCGGTGAATTCATGTTATTTTATTTGCAGGACAAAGATACTACTTCTTTTGCAGACGGATAGAAATTTCAGAAATTTTTGCGTCTTTTCCGTCAGGAGTACAGATCAACCGTATGATACGTTGTACGCTTTTTATTTGTTTAGGATAAAGAATGATATCTATTTTTACTGATTTCTTTCCTTTCAAGATGACCGGATGGGCATTTTGAATGTGGAAGCTATTGTTACTTGTAGAACTGCTAATGGTCAGTTTACGGTCTGTGTCTTGTTTTTCGGCAGCTATTATTTTTAAAGTAAGGGTTTCTTCCTCGTTCTTTGTATCATAGGTGTGTGATATGAATTGTTTTTCAAAGCCTATATACTCTTTGGGATAGTTGTCGTTGTTACTACATGCACTTATAAGCAGGGCATAAAAAAATGGTAATACTAAACGTGTATTTGTTCTCATGTCTTTTTAGTTTATTAGTTTCTATTGATAAAGACAGGAGAATCTGGAAAACTCCCTATCGTCTATTTCTAAAATAATTGTTAATTTTTTCTTTGAGTCGGGTTACAGCTTTTTGTAACTGGGCATCTACTGTTTTAGGGCTTATATTAAGTTCTTCGGCAACGGAAGCATAACTTTGTTTTTCTTCGCGGACTTTAATAAAGATTGTTCGGCAACGTTCAGGTAATTCATTCAGTGAGTTCTCATAAATGTTAAATAACTCTTCATTCATCATTTGTTCTTCAGGAGAAAGGTTGGAAGAAGATATTTCCGGCATATTTTCCAGAGGCGAGGCTTCCCTCCTTTGTTCTTTTTCCAAATAGTTCAGAGCGGCATTTCTTATTAATATATAGCTGTACTTATTAAAATCATCGGGAATAAGCTGACTTTTTCGATGATTCCAAAGCGTGGTAAAAACATCTAAAATTACTTCTTGAGCCCATTCATCCCGTTGAAGGTAATAAAAGGCGATACGAAAGAAACGGTCATAATACATATCGTATAAAGACCGGAAAGCCTGTTGGGAATCATGCTTCTGTATTTCTTTGAGTAGTTCAGTTGCCTCCATTGCCGTGTTGGGCATGTTTGTTAATGTTATAATCGGATGCAAAGCTACTAAAATGTAAATAGATGTGCTATTCATTTTAGAACTTTTAGTTTTGATTTATTGTATGAGAGGAACTGAAGCCTTCTTCTTAGTATCTGTCTTGGCAATTTTCTTCTTTCAATTTGTATTTTACTTGGTTGGCAATACTGAATATACCTATTCCTCCTTTTATATTATTGGGAATAAGGGGAACTGCATAAATAAAATTTTCGGCATCAAAATCTAATGCAGAGGACATGGCATACAAATATCTATGTTCGCTTTCTGAAATACTGTAAAACCGGATACTGATATATCGCTCTGCTTTCTGAGAATCTATATGTATATAGTTGATGTCTTCTTTTAAATCTATCGTCATGTTATATTCCCTGTTTTTAAAATAACAGCTTTTAAAAAGGCCAAAATAATTGTTCCATTTCTGAATAAGCTCGAATCCTTCATCTATAGCATGTCCGGGTTTGCCGTCTGTCAAGGCGGTGTCATAAATATAATTATAGTTATAAGTCGTGTCAATACTGAGAGTGTCCCTGCCGTCATGCCATTTATGAGAATAAAAAATCTGTTTTATTTCAAGACGATAGTATGTATTCTCTGCCTCTATATCGGGTTGTTTTAATTGAATGTTAAGCCGAAGATAATTGTCATATACAGGCTTGCCTCCTACCCAGCTGTTATAATCTCTTAAACTTATATAGGTTGTATCTACATTTATAATCTGTAAGGGTGCACTGATGCGTGTTTCCGCTTTTGCTTTATATTTACCATTTTCTGAAGAAGCCTCTATTTTCACTTTATCTCCTGTTCGGAATATGCTTTTTACTGGGTAGTAATCATCTTCCGCAGTGATTGTTTCTGACAGTTTTCCATTGATATACAGGTGTATGATACCATCGGTGACAGGAGTGGTAGCTGTCCATCCTGTGTAATGCAGATAAATCCGGTTATCGTTATTTTCAGTTTGCATCATGGCATTTACGATCAGTTTTTTAGGTTCATCATCGGGTAAATAGCCAATGGTATTGGTACATGCGCCTAAAATAACAAATACACAAAGAAATAAAAGGTATTTTTTCATTGGATTTTAAAATTTATAAGTGTATGAAAATGAAGGGATACATGGCAAGATTGTCATTTTTTTCAATATAGGCTTTCCTGTTTGTGCTTCCCTGCTGATATAGACAAAGTTGGGGTTCATGGCATTGTAGGCATTTAGGATACTGATATTCCATATCCGTTCTCCGTGCCGGGTCTGTTTATGGAAGTTGAATCCTATATTCAATTGGTGGCTTGCAGGCAATCTGTAGTTATTTCGTGAACTAGAATGATCCATATCTCCTTTGTTCAAATTATCCATAATCCAGGAAGGTGGTACATTGGTAGGTGGTAGTTCTGTATGTGTCTTCTCTGTAGGAAGTGTTGCCATGCAACCTGATGCATAAGTCCATGACATATTGAAGTCGATCCGTCGTGTCAATTGATAATTTAGAGTGAGATTCAAGGTATGTCGGCGGTCATATTGGTAAGGGAAATGTTTACCATTATTGATCCCGTCCGTACTGAATTGCCGGTCGGATTTGGATAGGGTGTAATTAATCCATCCAGTAAGGAGCCCTGCAGTTTTTTGTGCCATAAACTCCACTCCGAATGAACGTCCTTTGCCCATTTCTACTTTGTCTTCCCAGTTATGGGAAGAACCTAGAAAACTTTCTCCGTCTTTATATTCTAATACATTATACATATCTTTATAGTATCCTTCTATGGAAAATTCCCAATTCTTGATACCGGTATAGTATACTCCTACAGCATATTGAAAAGATTTCATGGGGCGGATGTGGCGTGTGACGGGCACCCAAAGGTCGGAAGGCATGGCCAGTGATGCAGTAGATAATAATTGGGTACACTGGCTCATCTGTGAAAAAGAACTTTTTAAGATGATATTTGAGGTCGCTTGGAAACTTATGGAAAGACGGGATTGCAAAGAAAGATAAGTCTGTTTTTGTACATTAAAAAATGAAAAGTGCAATCCGGCATTTATTTTCCAATGTTCGTTCAGAATAAGATCATCTTCGGCATACAAGGAAAAGTCATGAGCATGGATATGAGAATTGTTCAAACTATAATTGTCGTTAGTTTGTGGATATCCATTGTCGGAATTGTGTTGATTTACGGTCTGCACTTCCGGAGCGAACTGATGATATATGTATTTCGCTCCAAATTTGATGTTGTGTGCCGGTAACGGATGATAATCAAAATCCGTACTAATGCTAAGATCACTGATGCCGGAGTGAAACAGATTGTTGGAACCATTGATGATTGTGGAACCATCAGGTTGTTGTATGCTGGAAGTTTCCTCTTGTCTGATATCAAAAACATAACGATTGTATGCCAGCGTAGTATTACTGAATAGTTGGGGGGTGAAAACATGATTCCAGCGTGTGTTCAGTAATATGTTTCCCCAATTGTGAGTTTGCTTGAACTTATCTTCATCTTTGTATTTATAGTAGACGTGGTCTTTTCCTTTATAGAAAGAGATGAAAAGGCGATCTTGTTCACTAAAGCGATGATTTAGCTTGGCGTTGATGTCATACAAACTATAACCGCCCCGTTCGTCCTTTGGCATAACTAGTGGGAGGAAACAGTCAATATAACTGCGTCGTGCTGAGATAATGAAGGAAGTATGATCTTTCCATATAGGTCCTTCAAATTGCAGATGTGAAGTGAGAAGACCGATAGTCAAGCTTCCATGATAGTGCTGCATGTTTCCGTCATTGGTACGGACATCGACAATAGATGAAAGACGTCCGCCGAATCGTGCCGGAAAGCTACTTTTGTATAAATCGACTTTTTTCACGGCTTCCGGAGTGAAGACCGATAACAGGCCCAGTGTATGATCTACATTATATAAAGGTACACCGTCTAATAAATAAAGATTTTGGTCCGGACCTCCTCCGCGTACATATAACCCACTGGTTCCGTTCATTCCGTTTTGTACACCGGGCAGTAGTTGGATGGATTTTAGTACGTCTGCCTCACTCATCAATGCCGGTGTGTTTTTTATGTGGGGAATAGGAATACTGCTTGCTCCCATACGACTGCTTTGAATACCCGTTTCGGGTTTGTCGGACAAGATAATGACCTCATTCAGTTGGTTGTCATTGTGGAGTTGGATGGTCAGCATAGTATCTTTCCATAGGTGCAAAGACACTTGTTTTACTGCATAGCCTATGTATGAAAAGTTTAGTTTAGTGCCCCCCTCAGGCAATGTGATGCTAAAGTATCCGAAAGGATTGGTAGTGGTACCCACTCCGTTTTTCTGATCATAAATATTGGCACCTATCAATGTTTCTTTCGATATACTGTCCAATACATACCCGTTTAGGGTAAAAGACTTCTTGCTGGATTGTAGAGCGTATTTTTTTAATATAATGTGATTTTTGTTTATTTTGAAACTGATATTCTGTCCTGCAAAGGCTTTCTGTAAAATCAGGCTTAATGGAGCTTTTCTTAGACTGAGGGTTATAGGATGTTTAAAGATGATTTCCTCTCCATAAATAAAAGAGTAGCCGGAGGCTTTTTCTATTTCAAATATGAATTCTTTCAGATTCGCTTTTTTAAAGTGAATGCTGAAAGAAAGATCTGCTTTTTGAGCCTGTATGAATGTAGTGGAAATCATTAGTAACAGTATCAAGAAAATCCCCTTGATACTGTATTGATTGCAAGTTGAAAAAATCATTTAGTTTTTAGTTTTCTTTTATTATTCAATAATTTATATGCCTTTATTCAGGGTCTGTAATCCTCCTTGTAATATTCGGAGAAAGAGTTTCCAAAATTTGATTTGTGTTATGGTTGCATTCGGAACTCTTTTGTTCCGTTTTCCTGTGTTCTTCAGAATCGTTTTCGCTATTGTAAGCATAAGCTTCCATTAATGCATGGAAGAATGGAAGAACTATGCGCGTACTTGTTTTCATATCTTTTTAGTTTATTGGTTTATATAAGTAAAGACAGGGAAACTTGAAAATCTCCCTATCGTATTTTATAAAATTATTCATTTATTTTTGGGGGATGCTTTTAAAATAGCATATGTGAATATTCGCTGAAGTATTAGTTACTCCACCCAAAGCATGTCGCTCATGATCCCGTCTGATATAAAAACGCCTTTACGGGTCAGTTTTAGCGTATCGTTTTTTATTTCCAGTGTTCCTTGTTGTAAATGTGGAGTGGCCATACGTAGGCAGTATTTGTACAGTTCTTCTCCATATTGTTTCCTGAGTTTGGGCAGTGGCATTCCCCATTGTGTACGTATGTGGGTAATGACAAAATCATTGTAACGGGTATATAAGTCAAGTTCTTCTACTTCGAATGTGGGATTTCCGTTAGAAATACCTCTTATATATTCGTTTAGTGAGGCTACATTCCATTGGCGTGAAGTACCATTGTATGAATGTGCGGAAGGACCACAGCCCAAATATTTCTTTTCAGTCCAATAACTGGAGTTGTGCCGGGAATGAAAACCGGGTAGGCAGAAATTGGATATTTCATAATGTTCGTATCCGGCAGCGGTGAGGCTGTCAATCAGTGTGCCGAATAAGGAAACGCTCAGATCTTCATCGGCCTCTTCCAGTTTATGTTGTTCACGAAGTTGCCAAAGAGTGGTTCCTTCTTCATAAATAAGGTGATAAGCGGAAATATGTTCCGGATGCAAAGCGAGGGCTTGTTTTAAATCTTCTTTCCACGAAGCAAGTGTTTCTCCGGGTAGTCCGTACATCAAGTCAATACTAATATTCCGGAAACCGGCAGTACGACAGTTTTGGAAAGCACGGATGGCTTGTTCGGCTGTGTGGCGGCGTTGAAGCAGTTTTAAAGTGGAGTCTTGAAAAGTTTGAATTCCCATACTTATCCGGTTAAAAGGAAAGGTGCGTAACATGGAAATGTATTCTGGCGTTAAGTCATCGGGATTAGCTTCCAAAGTGATTTCAGCATCGGGGATTACTTTGTATACCTTATAAATATGGGAGAAGATTGCTTCGAAATCTTCTTTTGCCAGTTGCGAGGGAGTGCCGCCGCCCAGATATATCGTTTCTATATGCTCGCCTTCCAGATAGGCTTCCCGGTCGGTTAGTTCGCGGCATAAGGCACGGATGTATGCTGTTTTCTGTTCGCTACGGGTGGTGGAGAAAAAATCGCAGTAAATACAACGTTTTTTGCAAAAGGGGATATGTAGATAAATACCTGCCATGATCATTTATTTTTCAGCAAAGCTACGAAAAAAATAGTGATAAGATAGAATATCTGCCGTAAAACATAGTTTAGTAACACTATCCTTTGAGTTGCTTTTTTTCTCTTTATTTTCTAATTTGCGCTCCACATTTTTAGGAGATATGAAACACATATCCGTTTGTTAATAATTAAACCTTAGATATCATGAAAGTATATCAGACTAACGAAATTAAAAACATTGCACTTCTTGGCAATGATGGCTCAGGTAAAACCACCCTCACAGAGTCTTTGCTCTTTGAGAGTGGTATTATAAAACGTCGTGGCAGAATTACTGCCAAAAACACGGTTAGTGATTATTTTCCGGTAGAGCAAGAATATGGTTATTCAGTGTTCTCTACCGTTTATCATGTAGAATGGAATGGAAAAAAACTAAATATAATTGACTGTCCGGGCAGTGATGACTTCGTAGGGGCTGCCATAACCGCGCTAAATGTAACCGATACTGCTATTTTGCTGCTGAATGGACAATACGGTCCCGAAGTAGGTACTCAGAACCACTTCCGTTATACTGAAAAGCTGGGCAAGCCGGTTATCTTTTTGGTCAATCAGCTTGATAATGAGAAATGTGACTATGACAATGTGCTCGAACAGTTGCGTAGCATTTATGGCTCCAAGGTAGTTCCCGTGCAGTATCCTCTTGAAACGGGACCTAATTTTCATGAA
>ENA-OPCY01001572-OPCY01001572.1-human-gut-metagenome-genome-assembly--contig:-NODE-1572-length-12780-cov-1.843694_pt1 | contig 12780 bp, 10 predicted proteins | sample MGYA00241568_ERZ501487 | MGnify/ENA primary metagenome ERZ501487 (study PRJEB25962, sample SAMEA2042574) | human gut metagenome | biome: human gut; feature: human-associated habitat; material: faeces... | reverse complement strand
CAGAAAACTCTTTTTAAAAAGAAATTCTTAGAGGAGTGTGGTTAAGCATCACACTCCTCTTTACGTATGAGGTATGGATGGCAACAAAAGCAGATAAGAAAAATGCAATAAGACAAGGTATTATAGATTCAGCCGGTATATATAGTCAGAGCCTAGCTGGTAAAACATTTCTATATGTATATGGAGAAGAGTTTTTTGAAGTCTCTTTTCCGATAGATCATTTTCTTCACTTAACAGGAGTGGAGACAAAACTTTCTGCAAAGGACTTCTATAAAAATGCAAAAAAGGCAAAACTTACAAGTAGTCAGTTCTATTTTGATGCAAGGCATCCTTATGCAAATGCAAGAAAGAAGTTGCCCTGCTTAAAGAGATTACCGGAGTTGACAAATGATATGGTGTGTATCCTTAAGGAGATGCAGACGGTTACAATTATTTACAAACTAAGCGTAACGAATCTGGAATTTACGTTGGGACTTACAGAAAATACAGATGTAAATGGTAAGAAGATTAATGACTTTTTTCTTCCTATGTCACTACGAGTGGAGGATACATCCGTAGAAAAGAGTAATGATGGGGAAATCGTTGATTTCATTTTCTCAAAAGATGCAAGCGTTGCAAAGTATGATACATTATTGGTAGAAGATAAGAATAAAATGATTCCAGATAATATCAAGCATTTGATAAGCGAGAAATTATATAGTACAGAGCATGATTAATTACATATGAAAGTTTTGAAGCATCAGGAAACTGGTGCTTTTTTAGTGCGGAACAATGTATGAAATATAGTTGGTGAAAAAGTGTTCGTTTCTAAGAAGAATTTAATTGAAAGTATTCGCTCAATAGAATATAATTAAAGAGAAGTTTTTACACATTTTTGGAGGAAAACACATGGAATATATGACTTCAGCAGAATGCGCAGAAAAGTGGAATGTATCCCAGAGATGGGTAGCGATATATTGCAAAGAAGGCAGAATTGAAGGCGCTGTTCAAAAAGGCAGAATGTGGTTCATTCCGGTTGGAACAGAAAAACCGATAGATCCGCGTAAGGCCAGAAAACTTGAACAGAACAAAGTAATTAATCCCGGAGGATGTAGATAAATGGATAATGCAAGTATTAAGAAGCTGGAAGCAGACCTGTGGGAGTCTGCGGATCTCCTGAGAGCTGGGTCAAAGCTTACATCAAATCAGTACTGTATGCCTGTACTGGGCCTGCTGTTCCTCAGATATGCATACAGCCGATATAAAATGGTCGAGGAAGAAATTCTAAAGGACAGACCTGTAAGAAATGGTCGTAAGATGCCGGTGGAAGCAAGTGACTTTACGGCTAAGAGCGCATTGTTCCTTCCTGAAATGGCACAGTTTGATTATCTGGTAAATCTTCCTGAAAATGTTGCTTCTTTGGGACTGGTAAATGTATCCGGTCAGACTATGGGAAGTTTAGGTGAAGTGGTAAATAATGCCATGGAACTTGTGGAGCAGCAGAGCGATCAGCTTATCGGTGTCCTTCCGAAAAGCTACACCGATTTCTCGGATGAGCTTCTTGGTGAACTGCTCAGAATCTTTAATAACAACGCTTTGGATGAAGTTGGTGGAGATGTAATCGGACGTATCTACGAGTACTTTCTGAATAAATTTGCTAAAAATATTGCCTCTGACGATGGTGTATTCTTCACGCCAAAGTCCCTAGTAAAGATGATTGTAAATATTCTTGAGCCAAAGAGCGGAATACTTCTGGATCCGGCATGTGGATCAGGTGGTATGTTTGTACAGACCGGTGATTTTGTAAATGAGACTGGGCTACGTGCCAATCAGAGTATGACATTTTATGGTCAGGAGAAGGTAGAATATAATGCTAAGCTTTGCCTTATGAATATGGCTGTCCATGGACTTACCGGTGTTATCAAATCCGGTGATGAAGCAAACAGTTTTTATCATGATGCCCATAATTTGGAAGGCAAGTGTAACTATGTTATGGCAAATCCGCCTTTCAATGTTGATAAGGTTAAGGCAGAAACAGCTGCAAATGCCGGGAGATTACCATTCGGTGTACCGAAGGAAAATAAAAACAAGGAAATCGGTAATGCAAATTATCTCTGGATTTCTTATTTCTATGCATATTTGAATGAGACAGGTCGTGCAGGATTTGTTATGGCTTCCTCTGCAACTGACAGTCAGGGGAGTGATAAGGATATTCGTGAAAAGCTGGTCAAGACCGGTCATGTGGACGTTATGATTTCTGTAGGGAATAATTTCTTCTACACAAAGAGCTTGCCTTGTTCTCTGTGGTTTTTTGACAAGGGAAAGACAGGGAATCTGCAGGATAAAGTCTTATTCATCGATGCACGAAACTATTATACCGTTGTAGATCGTACCCTGAATGAGTGGAACGAGTGGCAGCTTAAAAATATGAATGCCATTGTATGGCTCTACAGAGGTGAGATAGATAAGTATAAGAAGTTACTGGAGGAATACAAGTCCACTGTTGCCAACATGATTGCTGAGGCAGGAGAAGACGACCTGAACGCAGTAAATGATGATGTATTTATAACAGGACTTGAAGTGGCGAAGAAGCATCTTAAATCTGTTAGAGAAGCGGCCAAGAAAGCCGTGGAAGCCTGTGATCGTAAAGAAAAGAAACAGGTTCAGAATAGCTGGGATGAGAAGATTGCAGCTGTCGAAGAGATTGTAGAAGTCGTAAAGGAAGCACACTGGCTTTGTAGTAAGTTTGGTGAAGGAAAGTACGAGGATATTCTTGGACTCTGCAAGATTGCCGACATCGAGACAATTGAGAATAAAGGCTGGTCATTAACACCGGGCGCCTATGTTGGTGTAGCACCTGTGGAAGATGACGGGGTTGATTTCGAAGAAAGAATGGCTGAGATTCATCAGGAACTTCTTTCGTTACAGGCAGAGAGTAATGATTTGATGGATACCATCTCACAGAATATGAAGGAGATGGGGCTATGAGTGAGTTGAAGTTAAAGGTTCCATTTAAAGCACCATTAAATAAAGTTGATACGGCACATCAGACATGGGGATGCAGAGCGAATAATCCGGATATCTGCAGAAACAACGGATTAGAAGATATTTGTGCTTTTGCAAGTTCAGATTGTATTTGTAAACAACCATCTAAGGCATGGGGAAAACAATACGAGAAGTTAAAGAGGGGAGAATGAAGCTATGGTATTAGAAGATGTTTGTGAACTTATAGCCGATTGTCCTCATACTACAGCACCTGATGAAGGAGAAGGATGTCCACTTATTCGAACACCGAATGTTGGTAAAGGTAGACTTTTGCTTGAAGGTGTACATCGGGTTTCGAAGGATATATATGATAAAAGAAATATGAGGGCTATACCCCAAAAGGATGACATAATTTTTGCGAGAGAAGCTCCGGCTGGTAATGCTGCACTTATTCGTGAAGGGCAAGAAGTATGTCTTGGACAAAGAACTGTTTTGATAAGACCTGATTGTGAAAAGGTTTTTCCTAAGTATCTGGTCTATTATCTATTGGCACCGGAACAGCAGTATAAGCTGTTGGGGACTGCAAATGGAGCAACAGTCGCTCATGTCAATCTTCCGGTTATTAGAAAGATGCCAATAGAATTGCCAGATATAGATGTTCAACAGAAGATAGTGGGATATATTTCAATTTATGACGACTTAATTGAAAACAATCAGAAACAAATCAAACTTCTCGAAGAGGCAGCACAGCGCTTGTACAAGGAATGGTTTATTGATTTGAGGTTCCCTGGTTATGAGGAGACGGAAATTATTGATGGGGTTCCCAAAGACTGGGAGAAGAAATTAATTGGTGATATTATTAGAAAAATTCCACGTACTAAACAAATAAAAACTTCTGATTATTTATCGGAAGGGGCGATTCCTGTTGTTGATCAAAGCCGTGATTTTATTGCAGGGTATACAAATGATAAGGATTCAGTAGTTAATTTTGGGATACCTATAATTATATTTGGTGATCATACAAGAATTTTGAAATACATACAATTTCCATTTGCTAAAGGTGCTGATGGAACTCAGCTAATTATTAGTGATAAGGATAATATGCCACAATCATTGCTATATTTATCACTGAAAGCAGTTGATTTATCAAATTACCATTATGCTAGACATTTTAAGTATTTAAAAGCAGAAATTATATTGGTTCCAACACAAGAAATAGGTGATAAATTCGATAGAATAGTGTCACCAATGCTTAATCGGATTCAAAAGTTGAGAGATATATGTAATAAATCTTCACAAGCGCGTGACCGTTTATTGCCCAAACTTTTGAGTGGAGAAATCGAGGTGTAACTTATGGGAGACGTTTCATTTGAAATATCAATACCATTGGATTCGGATGGATTTATTGAGATGGAGTGTGACTATTGTAAAAATAGATTTATGCTGCATCATCAAGTATATGAAAGTGAAGATAATATAAACTTCTTTTGTCCTATTTGTGGTTTGCCGAATAGAACAAATACCTTCTTTGTGCCGGAAGTATTAGAGAAGGCTCAGCAAATTGCATTAAATTATATGTATGATGAAATAGATAGGACATTAGGTAAAAGTATAAAACAATTCAATAAAAATGGATTAGTAAAAATGACCATGAAGACGCCTAAGAGGGAAATAGAGAAAGAACTCTATGCTCCTTCAGAAGATTATGTCCAATGTGAAAAGGCCTGCTGTGGTTTGAAAGTTAAAGTGAAAAATATTGATAAAGAGACAGGAGTCTATTGTCCTGTTTGTGGAAGGAGCTGATTACTAGTGACTAGAAAGGAATTACAAAAAATCTCATTACAATATAGAACCCTCGCTTCTCAAATGCTAAAAATTAATTCTCAAGAAGAAATGTATTGTATTCAACAGTTTTATGATTTTATAAACGAGACCTCATTTTTGATGTCATATATAGATGAGTGCATTACAGAAGAGTATGATTTTATGAGCATATTTGAAGAAAAAGGATGGCGAGATATATTAGATTTGCCTTCAAATCAGAAAGAATTAATTAGCTATGGATTTCAATTAATTAAGTACATTCTTGATGGACCAAAACAGTTAATTGGGCTGTGTATGGGCTATACGAGTAGCAATAAGTTTTCTGACAACATTGAGGCGTTTATGCGAAAAAGTATAGAACCCTTTGTTGTGGCAGTTAGAACATATATAGAATTAAATTTTATAGATGCAAATGATGGAAATGCAAATATAGAAAAAACAGTCAAAACAGTCTTTTTGTCTTATTGCCAGAAAGATAAAGATATAGCGGATAGCATTGACGAAAAGATTGGTATGCTTATTGAAGGAAAGGCTACATTATCAAGAGATATTAGAGATGTTGAATATCATGAAAGCTTTAAAAAGTTTATGCAGTCAATAGAAAAGCATGATTATGTAATCTCGATAATAAGTGATAATTATCTAAAATCAAGAAATTGCATGTATGAAATGTTAGAGGTTGTAAAGGATAGCAATTTTAGTCAAAGATTACTTTTTATTGTATTGACTAACGAAGATGCAAAGTATTATAAAGTTGCTCCTATTCAAGATATTGGTGCAGATGTCTATTCTGTTTCGGGACAAGCAAAGTATTCGAAATTTTGGAGCCAGATGGATAAAGAACTTGATAGTGAAATAGAAGAGATAGGTAATTCGATTTATGCAATTAATCAGATTAAAGAAAAAAAGATTATTCAAAAAATCTTATTAGATTTACCAGATTTTCTAGAGTTTGTAAGAGAAAATAAGGGCTTATCACTAACGGAACATTTGGAAAATGGTTTTGCTGACATGATTTCATTTATGGAATTATAGTATTAATTTGATGAGGAGGCGACGCTATGAGCTACGATTACTCGGAAAATATATTAGTTCAAGAGAGTGCAGGACACCTGCTTGCTGATGAACTGGGCTGGCAGGGAGAACTTGCTTATAATCAGGAAGTCCTTGGAGAGAATAGAACGTTTGGAAGAAGTTCCTACAAGGACATTCTTTTAGTACGCTATTTTCAGAAGGCCCTTCGTACGCTCAATCCATGGATTACAGATGCTCAGGTTATAGAAGCTCAGAATACCTTTGAGAAGCATCTTTCATCTGCTTCTCTGATGCAGATTAATGAAGAAAAGTATGCATATATTCGTGATGGAATTCCTGTTACAGAGAAGAAGCCAAACGGTCAGACTGAAGAAAAGCGCGCAATGATTATTGACTTCCAACATTCGGATGATATGGAGAGAAATCATTTTCTGGCTGTGAAAGAAATGAAAATTCATGGTGATCTCTATCGTCGTAGAACAGATATTGTAGGTTTTGTAAATGGCATTCCGCTTCTCTTTGTAGAACTAAAGAAGAATTCTGTGGATGTTCAGAATGCATATACAGACAATTACACCGATTACCTGGATACCATTCCGCAGCTGTTTTATTACAATGCATTTCTAATGTTGTCCAATGGTGTAGAAGCCAAGGTTGGTACACTGGGCAGTAAGTATGAATTCTTCCATGAGTGGAAAAGACTTTCCGAGCAGGAGCAGGGAAGTGTTGCTCTGGAAACCATGCTTCGTGGTATTTGTAAGAAAGAGAACTTTCTGGATCTGTTAGAAAACTTTATCTTATATGATCATTCCGGTGGTAAAACCGTCAAAATCCTTGCCCGAAACCACCAGTATCTTGGAGTTAATGAAGCAGTCAAGGCTTATGAGGCGCGTAAACTCAATAATGGAAAGCTTGGCGTGTTTTGGCATACCCAGGGCTCCGGTAAAAGTTATTCTATGGTTTTTCTGTCGCAGAAGATTCGCAGAAAATTTGCAGGATCTCCTACTATTGTGGTGCTTACAGACCGTGAAGAACTGAATTCCCAGATTTCAGATACGTTTGAAAACTGCGGATTATTGGGAAAAACAAAGGCATCCAAGTTCATAGCGACTAGCGGTGAAGACCTAATCAGCAAATTGAAGGGAAATCCAAGCTTTATCTTCACACTGATCCAGAAGTTTAACAAGAAAGTGGATGAGCCGATCATTCCGGATCATGACATCATTATTATGTCTGATGAAGCTCATAGAAGCCAGTATGGTGTTTTTGCGGACAATATGGTTGGATTATTGCCGACTGCTTCAAGAATTGGATTTACTGGCACACCTCTTCTTTCGAATGACAATATTACTGAGCGAACCTTTGGTGGATATATTTCCATTTATGACTTTAAGCGTGCGGTAGAAGATAAGGCAACTGTCCCACTATATTATGAAAATCGAGGAGAAAAGATTTTAGATATCAATAATCCGGATATTACGGACAAAATTCTTGATGCCATTGAAGCAGCAGATCTTGATCCGGAGCAGGAAGAGAAGCTGGAGCATGAATTTGAAAAGGAAATTCATTTGCTTACTGCTGAACCGAGACTTAAATCTGTGGCCAGAGATTTTGTTTCACATTACTCTGATTTGTGGACTAGTGGTAAGGCTATGTTTGTTTGCTTGAATAAAGTTACCTGCGTGCGTATGTATAACTTTGTACAGAAATATTGGCAGGACGATATCAAAGCTTTAGAAAAGCAGATACAGACAGCATCACAGCAGGAAGTCCAGGAACTTGAGAGAAAACTGAACTGGATGAAAGAAACGGAGATGGCAGTTGTTATCTCGCAGGAACAGAATGAAATTCAAACCTTTAAAAAGTGGAATCTGGATATCAAATATCATCGTGAAAAGATGGAAAAGCGTGAGCTAGATAAGGAATTCAAGGACAAAGACAATCCGCTAAGAGTAGTATTTGTCTGCGCAATGTGGCTAACCGGTTTTGATGTGAAGTGTTTGTCATGTCTGTATCTGGACAAGCCACTCAAGGCACATACTCTTATGCAGACAATTGCCCGGGCAAACCGCGTGGCAGAAGGCAAGAGTAATGGTCTTATTATTGACTATATAGGTATTGTAAAAGCATTGCGAAAGGCACTTGCTGATTATACCGCTAATGTAGGTGGTGGAAGTACTGACCCGACGATTGACAAGGGTGAACTGATAGAAAGAGTGCTTGAGACAATTGCAGCGGCTGATGAATTTCTGGATTCCAAAGATTTCGATTTGGATGATCTGGTATATGCAAAGGATTTTGCAAAAATTTCCTTACTACTGACAGCGGCTAATGCAGTATCCGACTCTAGGAAATCAAAGAAGCAGTTTATGACATACGGCAATGAACTTAACCGCATGATGAAATATCTGGATCGTGATGATATTTCCAAGGCAGACCGTGAAAGAAAAGATGCCATAATTGCCATTGTTGATGAATTAAAGAAAAAGAAGAAGCATGTTGATAATACAGATTTAATGGTGCAGATTAACGGAATTCTGGGTGATTATATCATGATTGAAAGAGCAGCGGATGATCGTGGATTTGCAAAACGTTTTGATATCAGTAAAATTGACTTTGATTTATTGCGGAGAGAGTTTGCCAAAGTTAAAAAGAAAAATCTGGCATTCATGGATTTGGATGAATTGATTCAAGTCAGGCTGGATGCCATGATAAGGGAGAATCCTCGCAGAGTGGATTATTACATACGATATCAGCAGATTATTGAGGAATATAATTCAGAGCAAGATAGGGTCAATATTGAAAAGACATTTATGGAACTGATGGATCTGGCAAATTCCATGAATGAAGAGGAACAGAGGTATGTTCGTGAAGGCTTCAGTAGTGATGAAGAACTTTCTATGTATGATATGCTTTTTGACGAAAATCTTTCCAAAGAGGACATCAAGAAAATCAAGAAGGTTGCTGTAGATTTGTTGGATAAGATTAAGGCAAAGATATCAGAACTTGATCATTGGACAGACAAGCAGGAGACTAAGGCTGAGGTAGACACATTGATTGGAAAGATTCTGTGGGAAGAACTGCCGGAGAGTTATTCAGACCAGAGAATATTTGAATATCGCAAGCTGATATTTGAGTATGTGTTTATGAGATACAAGCAGGTGGCGTAAGGATTGAAACAGGAGGATTTATGGGAAAAAGAGAGTATGGGGTATCCATACAATGGAGGGCCAAACATGGTAAAGGTATTCAAGGGGGCTGTTAAAAATGAACTTGAGGAAACTGTAGTTCAGCAGGAGATGGCGTCATATTTACAATTAGATAATATTAATTTCTTGATTGGTGCCGGTTGCTCAAGCCATATTGTTGATGGTACTGAACTAGGTATTCCAGGTATGCGTAAACTATATGATGATTTCTTTAAGGAAAATGCTGATTTTAGCGCAGCTGGTCTTAAATTGAAAGACCGATTTGATTCTAATCTTGAAAAGATGCTGGAGGCATTAGGGGCAATTCAGGTTGCAAATGAGATAGTCGCTATTGATAAAGATATTGATGAGAAAATAGATACAGTACGGAAGTTCATTCGCTCCAAAATTATTGAAGGCCTTCATGGAAAAGAGGTGCTTTCAATTTACAAAGATTTTTATAAAAGAATGATTTCGGAAAGTCGGAAGGCTCCTATAAATATATTTACAACAAATTATGATTTGTATAATGAACAAGCTCTTGACTCATTGGGACTACCATATAATAACGGTTTTACTGGAACATACAAAAGGAAGTTTAATCCTGCAAGCTATAAATATGCATATGTAGAAGATATGAATCTTTCAAAAGAAGTATGGGAACGTGTGCCAAATTCCTTTAATCTCTATAAAATACATGGCTCTATTTCTTGGTATAAGGATGAAGGAGATATTTTTGAAAAAGATTATGCAGATATAGGTAGCGAAGATACGGTAATGATTTACCCTACCCCACTTAAGGATCGAACAACGCTGATGGTTCCGTATTCTGATCTTTTCAGAAATTTTGAGAGCTCTCTGCTCAAACAGAATAGTGTGTTAGTCACATTAGGATACAGTTTTGCGGATGATCATATTAATCGACTTATCTTAAATGCATTAGCGATTCCGACATTCAAACTAATCGTTTTTGGCGAGAGTGATGCAATAACTAAGCTAATCGAATTGGATGATAAGCGGATAATTGTAATAAATTCTGATGATAAGATTCATTATTTCAAAAATTTTGTGGAAAAGATTATGCCAGAACAATCTGAAAATTCAAGGGAGATGATTGATATGCCGACTGTTGCTAGGATTATCAAATCATTTGAGGAGAAAAAATGAGTAGTAGAACGATAGGTAAGATTGTTTCCATTGGGGTTAATGGAATTGTTGCTGAGGTTTATGATTCTTTAGGAAGTTATGTAAACACAGTAGATGGAATTAGATTTGTCGGTGAAGTAGGTTCATATGTATCAATATATGAAATTGGGAGAACTGTAATTGCAGAAATCGAAGCAGTTGCAGAAAAATCATCAATTGTAAATGGCCGCAAGCTTAGTAAAGCTAATAGTAATAGACAAATATTTTTAAATCTAATTGGTGAGATTATTGATGGTAAGTTTTTCTTTGGTGTTTCAAAAATGCCGTTAATCTTTGCTGAAGTAAATATTATTTCTGAAAAAGATTTAATGATTATGCTTGAGGTTGGAAATGAAGAGGAAGAGATGGGGGATGGAAACACACGTGCATTACTTTTGCCCATAGGTGAATCTGTTATTTTCAGTGACTATTCAGTAAAAGTCAATATTGATAAGTTTTTTGGCTTCCACTTCGCTGTATTTGGGAACACTGGAGCTGGTAAGTCAAATACAATTGCGAGAATTTTACAAAATATATTTACAAAAACAGATTATTCTGCAAGAGGGGCAAAGTTTATCATTATTGATTCTAACGGTGAATATCATAAGGCATTTAAGGACATTAGTGAGATTAATAAACAAATTAAAGGAGTCTCATTTATAGTGGATTCTGAAGCGGCAGATAATAAATTAGAGATACCGGTGTGGGCTTTGTCAGCAGATGACTGGGCAATATTACTTCATGCTTCCGAAAAAACTCAATTGCCTGTTATCAAGAGAGCGATTGATAGTGCAAGAATCTTTTATGATAAAGAGAATTTAGATAATACAATTAAAAATCATATTCTGGCTTCTACGCTGCTCGGAATCATAACAAGTTCTGATTCATCGCCTTCAAAATCAGATAAGTTAGTCGCGATAATGGCGCATTTTGGGACTGCGGAAATAAACATAGATTCTCCATTAGAAACTGGAGGATCTTTGAAACAAGCTATTTCTATAGATTTTGGTAAAATGAAAAATGAAGAAGCAGCAATAAAGTTCTTGACACAGTTTGTGGATCAAGAATTGATTGGAAGAGTATCGACAGATAAAGAAGTAATATATGATTTGGCAGAGTTTGCGCAGGCTATAGAATTTGCAACATTGTATGAGGGAAGTGTAAGTTCACAGAGGATACAAGAATATACAGCAACGCTTATTACAAGGTTGCAAACTATCAAAGATGGTATCCAAGGAAAAATTCTTTCAAAAACACAATATAATTCGTTGGATGAATATGTTGCACATTTCGTTGGCAATTGGCAGATTATAGATGTTGATATCAGTAGCTTGGATGACGCTTCGGCTGAAGTTGTGACAAAGGTTCTAGCAAAAATGTTATTGGATTATGTGAAGCACAAGGAACATAAGGCGGATATGCCAATAAATTTTATCATAGAAGAAGCGCATAGATTTGTAAAGGAAGATTCATATTACGGAGCAGTTGGTTACAATATCTTTGAGAGGATTGCTAAGGAAGGGAGAAAGTATGGATTTCTACTCGGAATATCTTCACAGCGACCAAGTGAACTATCAAAAACAGTAGTATCTCAGTGTGGTAATTTTATTATTCACAGGGTTCAGAATCCAGATGACTTAAAATATATATCAAGAATGGTTCCCTATATCAATAGCAACATGATTGAACGCTTGACATATCTTCAAACTGGTAATGCATTAGTATTTGGTACAGCAATCAATATTCCGACTTTAACAAGATTTGATCAAGCTCGTCCGGCAACGGATAGTGAAAATGCAAAGATTACAGAAAAGTGGTATATAGAATAGTTCAATAATCCCTTAGGAACTAAGGGCTAGTTTGGAATTTATGCATGTAGTCCTGAAGATTCTTCATTTAAAGCGACATTTACAAATATGGAAATAACAGAATGTAAGTGGTTAGCACACGATGGTCAGGCTCCTGATGCTGAATAGAAATTCCAGTTTGTGTGGCTAAAACTCAAGCAACAGACCAAAACTTGATGCTTTAGTTTTTATAAATGCTAATACAAGGGTATGCCTATTTCAACACCCTCTTTCGTTAAATAATGCACACCCCCATCAGTAGTCTGAACCCCCTTAACTGACTACGATTTGACTACTGCATACTGCCTTGAATTGCACCATTTTGAAAAAAGTGTAGTTTTAAACAAGAAAAATTCGATGCCAAGAAAAGCTGATAAAACAACGCAAAACTTGGCATTACAGGGCATTTTAGAACAGGAGAATTTTATGATACGAGTACTTTTCATCTGCCACGGCAACAAACAAAGTTAAAGAGGTAAAATTCAGAGTTGCGGGAAATTAATTTGATTAAATATATATAGAAAATGTATAAGCTTTGAAAACTGTTGGGAAGGGTACACTTATTGAAGAAATTACAGAAATCGCTTGTGATGACGACTTGTCGAGATGAATGAATAGGAGACTGGAATAGAGAAATTTTTAGTATTAGATACACAAACATGGGAATATTGAGAGTTAAATAATAAAGTAAAAGTATAAATTAGGTAATTGCGAAACTCGCTAGGCTCGTTCGCAAT
>ENA-OPCY01001568-OPCY01001568.1-human-gut-metagenome-genome-assembly--contig:-NODE-1568-length-12799-cov-4.994664_pt1 | contig 12799 bp, 10 predicted proteins | sample MGYA00241568_ERZ501487 | MGnify/ENA primary metagenome ERZ501487 (study PRJEB25962, sample SAMEA2042574) | human gut metagenome | biome: human gut; feature: human-associated habitat; material: faeces... | reverse complement strand
CCTCAAGGCACGCAGAGGGGGAACGGTGATAGGGAAAACACGTGAGGAAAGGGGAAATTGCATTTATAGTTCACGCCGTTCAACTCTTGTAGAGGAAGAACAAAAGCCCGAAAGGGAAAGAGGGGGCACATCTAATTTAGGGTACACGCCGTTCACCCCCTTGTAGAGGAAGAACAAAACACGTGAGGAAGTGGGAAAGTTGTATTTAGAGTGTTAAATGATAGCCCTATGTGTCTGTTGCGATTGCGCCTGACGGCTGGATTCCCACGCTACGCTCGGAATGACGGAAAGGGTGGGGTACCCACACCCGATTGTGATGAACGGCGATATACGCGCGATACTCTTGTAGAGGAAGAATAAACAGGTGCAAGCAAGAAACGGTGTTGATTTTGTCTTGCATATAGACGTGTGAGATTTTAAGATTTTAATAAATCTATGCGCAACCGACGGTTGCGAGGTTGGGGAAGATTGTTTAAAAAACTTACAAATTTGACAAATAAAGTTGAGAATGTTTGCGAGATTTGTCAAAAACGTCAAGTTTTTTGAAAAATCGCTTATACAAAAATTTTTATTCTTATGCAATTTTAAACTATTTTTGCATAAAATCAATCCAAAATTGCATCAAACCCCCTGTCAAACCATAGTTGCGGAGAGTGGATTCGAATTGAAAATTTTGCTGATTTTTCTAAAAATATTGTTTTCGCATTTAGTTAAAGTATATTTAATAAGTATAGTAATAGAATATATCAATATAAAAAAGAGAGATATGCTCGGTTGCGGCGTTTTGAAAAGACAAAATGGCATTGAAACTGCAATTATGCATAAAAATTAAATTTTTCAAAAAAACAAAAAAAGTTGTTTACATATCGGCAAACTGCACTTATAATGTGAACATCAAAAAAGTTAAAGAAAAATTAAAATCTTGATACTATACAACAAATGCTTGGGCAAAAGCAAGCGAAATCGCAAAAAAGTTGAAACAATTTTGCGGATAAAATGTTAAAATTGCCCGAACGAAAGCCGCATGTTCGCTCTCACTTGTCATTCAGAGGAGTGAAGCGACGTAGGAATCCGGCAGGAGCGCAAACCGATGTTTGTTTCCGTCCCCGGAGATTGCCACGCAAGGCTCGCAATGACATATGGCGGGACACCCGCGCCCGATTTGGTTTCTCCGCTTGTCATGTTGAGTGAAGTCGAAACATCTAGGCGAAAGCCGCATGTTCGCTGCGTCGGATTCCTCGATATTGACGGAATGACGATACGGCGGGACACCCGCACCCGATCAAAAAAGGCACAACACAACAAACCAAATATAAATATAACATGGAGGTAACAAACAATGAAGCAAAGAAAGATATTTGCGATTTTGGCAATGGTTCTGGTTCTCGTGCTTTCAATTGGCGTGTTTGCAGCGTGCAACCCCGATAGCCCTGAAATGCCTGTTAGACATCCTGAGATCGACCAAGAGGCATATCTTGCCAAATCACAGTCAATCTATGATGCGCAATTTGGCGAATTCAAAGCAGCATATGCAAAAGCTGTTGTAGAAACAACAAACACCAGCAAGAGATATGCTCTTATGGCAATTGCAGAAGCAAAGTTGATGGAATCCGGCGTATTCCTTCCCTCGACTGCACAAGGCGGTAACTATGCAATCAGCAAAGCGGCTCCCAACACCATCTCTTCTGTTTTGTGGGGCAACGACCGTGAGCGTTTCCACAACGTTATCGTTGCGGACAAGCTTATTACTGCGACTGATAGAGCGGCAATGAAGGCAGAATGGGCGACAATGAAGTCCGAAAACAAACTCGGCTCCGAATACGAATCCTATGTCAGAACTTATCTTACATCGCATGGCTATAGCATAAAGAGAACGTATGATATCGGTTATGTTTCCGATCCTCAAACTTGGGACGCTCTTGCAACGTCCAACTCTGAAGATTCCGAGGCAATCATCAATACTTACGATTCACTGTTGGAATACGATTCTCTCAACAATTTGCGCCCCGCACTTGCACAATCCTATGACGTTTCCGAAGACGGACTCACCTATACGTTCCATCTCCGTGAAGGTTTGACGTGGGTTGACTCGCAAGGCAGAAAGGTTGCAGACCTCAAAGCAGATGACTTCGTGGCAGGTTTCCAACACATGCTCGACGCAAAAGGCGGTCTTGAATTCCTTGTTCAAGGCGTTGTTAAAAATGCGACAGAATATTGCAATGGAACAGCTACTATTGAAGAAGTCGGCGTCAAAGCAACCGATGATCACACTGTGGTTTACACTCTTACCGGGCCAAAACCCTACTTCCTTACCATGCTCGGTTACAACATCTTTGCCCCGATGAGCAGAAGTTTTTATGAATCCAAGGGCGGTAAGTTCGGCGCAGACTTCAATGCGGCGGCGGAAGGTTATACCTATGGTAAGACACAAAACGATATCGCATATTGCGGTCCTTACAGAGTTACGTCCTACGCAGCAGAGAATGAAGTCGTGTTCTCTAAGAACGAAAGCTATTGGAACAAAGACGGCATCAATGTTGACAAGATCACATGGCACTACAACGATGGTTCTGTTGCAACAAAAGCATACGATGATGTTATGTCCGGCGTGATCGACGGCACAGGTCTTAATTCGGCAGCTCTCCAAAAAGCCAAAGAAGGCACGGTGTTTGGCACATATCACTATGTTGCAACTCCAAACGCAACTTCTTTCGTTAACTTCGTCAACTTGAATCGTACCTATTATGCAAACATGAACGATGAAACGTCGCTTGTTTCCCCCAAGACTCTGGAACAAGCCAATAGATCAGTTGCCGCAACACAAAACGTTCACTTCCGCAGAGCACTCGCAATGGGACTTGACAGAGTTACGTACAATGCACAAGCTGTTGGCGCAGAACTCGCATCCGTTTCGCTCATCAACAGCTACACGCCGGGCAACTTCGTTTCTTTGGCGGAAGATGTCACAGTTGATATCAACGGCAAGGCAACCAAATTCACGGCAGGTACTTTCTACGGCCAAATCATGCAAGCACAAATCGATGCAGACGGTGTGAAGATCAAAGTCTGGGATCCGGCTGCAGATGACGGCGCAGGTGGCAGTACGGGATATGACGGCTGGTACAATGCAGACAATGCGAAAGCAGAACTTGAACTTGCAATTGCAGACCTTGCAAAGCAAGGAATAGAAGTCAGCGCAAAGAACCCGATTTATATCGACTTGCCGTACAACTCCGCAAGCACTGTTTACACGAACAAAGCAAATGCATATAAGCAATCGATTGAACGCAGCCTTGAAGGAAAGGTTATCGTAAATCTTGTTGCAGCATCTAACCAAACTGAATGGTTGTATTCAGGTTATAGAACTACTGCCGGTTACCAAGCAAACTATGACATTTACGATTTCGCAGGTTGGGGCCCTGACTACGGTGATCCGTCGTCCTATCTTGACACCGTTGCAGAAGGCGGTTTCATGTTGAAATGCCTCGGCATTTTCTAATGACTGAATTGCGTTGGTGACGCTTGTGCGTCATGGACGGGATTTATTCGGCAAGGGATGAGTGTGACTCATCCCTTGCTGTAATAAAAACCATGGAGTAAACAATGGCAAAATATCTTGTAAAAAGAATAATACGAGGAATCGTCTCCGTCATAATCGTGGTGGGCATCGTGATGTTGCTCATTTTCTCGTTGATGGATAGAGAACTTGTGCTTTCAAACGATTCTGTTATCACCAAATTAGGTGGGAATGATTTGACAGTGTATAAGTATCAAGTATGGGAGAACTATGGTTATATAGACTACGTTCCGTATTCAGATTACTTAACAAGCCTTGAAAGTAGCGGTGAAATCGATGCAAATACTCGCAAAACAGCCGCTACGCTCGGTAAAACTGTTTCTTCGGATAATGCAACTACTGCAAAATACGTGAAGAAATTTACCGAATACTACGAGTCGAAAGGCTATACTGTTACGCGCTTAAAAGGATTTAATTCAAAGGGTGGTAACCCGCAACTTTTCGCATACCAAGACATTCATTTGCTCAAACGTATGTGGAATTACTTCTCCGGAATATTATCCGTTGATTCCATTCATTATGCGGACGAAATAGAAGGTGAAAGGGGACTTTCTTTCACTTGGTACGACCCCGTATACGGCGGAAAGAAGTTTTCTCCCGCAATTATGGGCAACGGCACAAAACATAAATACTTGTTGTATTTTGACAATAAGTTTCCGTTTATTCATCAGAATATTGTCAAAATCAATCTCGGCGTTTCTTATTCTGTAAACAAAGGAATTGACATTGCCGATACAATGACCAACAGTCAAGGTGGATTCGAGCAATCGACAATCCATTATCCCACAGGAATAACAGAGGTGAGCGCTGATGATTTGCATTCTGCGAAATATTCGAAAGGCTCAAGGGCTCTTAGCGATTATAACAAAGAGCATTATACGGACGATTACACCGTAATTTCGGTGAAAGGTGCCGCTATGTCAAAAATGGGGTTTTCGTTTGTTATCGGCATTTTGTCGGTTATCATGGCGTATGTCCTCGGAGTGCCTCTCGGCATTATGATGGCACGCAACAAAGACAAAATCCTTGACAAACTCGGCACCATTTACATCGTCTTCATTATGGCTGTGCCGTCGCTTGCGTACATCTTCATATTTAGTGCAATCGGAAGAGCAATTGGCTTGCCGACAACGTTCAGCGTGTCCGACCCCACAACGCTAATGTATATTTTGCCTATTGTTTCGCTTGCGCTTCCTTCGGTTGCAAACCTTATGAAGTGGCTAAGACGCTATATGATAGACCAGCAAAACTCAGACTACGTCAAGTTTGCAAGATCGGGCGGTTTGAGCGAGCGCGAGATTTTCAACAAACACATTCTCAAAAACGCAATTATTCCGCTTGTACACGGAATCCCGGGCAGTGTACTCGGTGCGCTCACCGGCGCGATTATCACCGAGCGTGTGTACACCGTTCCAGGTGCAGGAAACTTGCTTACGACAGCAATCAATAAATATGACAACTCGGTTATCGTGGGTGTGACATTGTTTTATGCCGTGTTGTCGGTTGTTTCGATTATACTCGGCGATATACTGATGTCAATGGTAGATCCGAGAATTTCATTCTCAGATAAGGCGAGGTGACGATATGGAAAATAAAGTTATAGACCTTCAAGAATTCAACATGTCGGACGAAGAGTTGTTCTCTTATGTCGACAACAACAAACTTGAATCCGAAAAAATCACCGCGCCCAGATATTCCTATTGGAAGTCTGTGTTCAGAGTATTTTTTAGAGATAAAATCAATATCATATTGCTATCGGTATTGTTGTTGGTTATCGTGTTTGCATACATTTATCCTATGTGCATAACATATGATCCGACTGCAAATATAAGCGATCTTACAGCGCAACACTTGACGCCGTCGCAGGCAATTGACAAGTACGGATTCAGCATCCACTATATTCTCGGTACAGGCGCGTCCGGTGAACCGACATTTGATGCAATTTGGACGGGTGCTAGAATATCAATCAGTCTTGCACTTGTTTGCGCTGCAATCAACATGACGGTAGGTATCGTCGTTGGCGCAATCTGGGGCTTCTCCAAGAAAGTCGACAAGTTTATGACCGAGGTGTACAACATCATCGGCAATGTCCCGACAATCTTGTTTATTTCGGTTATGGTCATGATTATGTCGGCAAGTTTCTGGACGCTTGTGTTTGCAATGACGATAACGGGCTGGCTGTTCATAGCCTACTTTATCCGCACGCAAGTCATCATCATTCGCGACAGGGAATACAACCTTGCGTCAAAGTGCTTAGGCACGCCGATTTTCCGTATCGCAATGAGAAATATTTTGCCGTTTATGACGTCGATCATCGTTACGCTTGCGGCAACCGAAATCCCGAGTTACATTTCGTCGGAAGTTTTCCTTTCCTACATCGGAATCGGACTTTCGGAGACTTCTCTCGGAAAATTGATACAATCGACAAACAGCACAATGTTCGTTCCCGGATGGGAGCTTGAATTTTGGGCTCCGGTTACGGTTACGGCAATTATCACGATCGTCTTGTACGTCGTCGGACAGAAACTCGGTGACGCTTCCGATCCGAGAACGCATATGTGAGGTGACGTATGGAAGATAAAAAAGTTTTGCTGTCCGTAAAGGATCTCGAAGTCAAATTCCGCGTCAGAGGCAGAATCCTCACCGCAATCCGAGGAATCTCGCTCGATATCTATGAAAACGAATCTATCGCAATCGTCGGTGAATCGGGTTCGGGCAAATCCGTCTTTACAAAGACTTTTGCCGGTATGCTCGACTCAAACGGCTTCATTTCGCAAGGCGAACTCATCTTCAACGACGACGAGCTTGCGGATACCGTGGCAACTCCGACAAAATTCGACAAATTTCTTCTCGACGTCGTTTTGAAGCGGCTCAACAAAGCCTCAAAACTCGAACTCGGCGCGGATATCTATCAAAAAATCCTCGCGCTCAAGGCGGAAAAGAAGGAAAAATTCACCCTCAGCGAGCAAGAGCATGAGAAAATGCAGGACGAGATCGACGATCTCAAGTTCCGCCGCACCGAGGCGTACAACCTCAAACTCACGCTCAATACGCGCAAGGAAAGAGATAAGGTCAAAGAAACCAACGACATTATCTCCGATTGCGACAAGAAAATAAAGGCTTTGGAAAAGACAATCGCTCAAACCGTGCGCGCTCACAAACAAGCGGCAAAAGCCGACCTCGAATTTGCAAAGTATTACGCCGAAACCATGGCAAAGCTCAAAGAGGAATATAAACTCGCTTTGCAAGGAGAAATCACCGAGGATACCGTGCATCGCAACGAGATTTTAGGCAAGGAAATTTATCTTTCCGTCGGAAGATACGGCGCACTCGAAAGATTTAAGCTTATTGTCAAACTCATTCTCGCACTGCGTAAGGCTATGCGTCTTGGCGTCGACCTCACAAACGACGAGCAACGCAATCAGATTTTCGATCCGATTGCGTTCAGAGTCAAGTTCCTCGACGGCACCACCGAAACGCAACTCCACGGCGTGTGCGTGCTCAACCTCGCAAAAATCAAGTACACAAAGGACTGGCAAAAGATCCGCGGTACGCGCATCGCAACCGTCTTCCAGGATCCGATGACGTCGCTCAATCCGATCATAACAATCGGCAAGCAAATCTCCTCAATCATCATCAAGCACCAACACTGCTCGGAGGCAGAGGCGAGAAGAAAAGCTGTCGAACTTATGAAGAAGGTGGGTATTCCCAATGCGGAAAACCGCTATGACGACTATCCCTTCCAATATTCGGGCGGCATGCGTCAGCGTATAGTCATCGCAATCGCGCTTTCGTGTCAACCCAAGATCCTCATTTGTGACGAGCCTACAACCGCTCTTGACGTTACCATTCAAGCCCAAATCCTCAAACTTATCAAGGATTTGCAAAAAGAATTTAACTACACGATCGTGTTCATCACCCACGACCTCGGCGTTGTCGCAAACGTCGCGGACAGAGTTGCGGTGCTTTATGCGGGACAAATCGTCGAGCTTGGCACCGTGGACGAGGTGTTTTACGATCCTCGCCACCCGTATACGTGGGCGCTTTTGTCGTCGCTGCCGCAACTTGCGGAAAAGAACACAGAATTGTATTCGATTTCCGGTACTCCGCCGTCGCTTTACAACAAGATCATCGGCGATCCGTTTGCGCCGAGAAATCCATATTGTCTGAAGGTGGATACGCTCAAAGAAGCTCCGATGTTCCAAGTGACCGAAACCCACTTCGCAAAAACGTGGCTTCTCGACCCCAGAGCGCCTAAAATCGAAAAACCCGAAATCATCAAAGATATTCACGGCAAATTGCTCAAAGCATTCAATATCGAGGAGGTGGAATGATGGACAAAGACAAAATAATCGACGATATCCAAACCTCCGCATTGGATAACTCCACGCCCGTCGAACAAGAACTCGCAGTGGAGCAACAAGAGCAAATCGAAAATGCCGACACTCAACAAGAACCCGTTTGCGAACAAAGCGCGCCTTCTTTCGGGGATTCCTCCGTTGAAGAAACTCCTGTCGCCGACAATTCGGTTGAAAGCGACGAGAAGCCTTCAAAAAAATCCGCAGGGAAGGTTATAAGCGACTGGTTTAAAGGCATCGGCGGAAAAATTCAAAGACACTTCAAACGCGTTGGCGACAGCTGGAAAACGCGAATCGATCAATACAAAAATCGAGTATATACTCTCCCTGAACAAGGTCCGCTTGACGAAAACGGCAGAGAAATTCTGTTGTCCGTCAAGAACGTCGACATCACTTTCGGCAAGGGCGACAAGGCTGTCAAGGCAGTAAAAAACGCGTCTTTCGACATCTATAAAGGCGAAACGTTTTCTCTCGTCGGCGAATCCGGTTCGGGAAAAACCACCATCGGACGCGCAGTCATCAGAGTCAACCCTTGCGCAAAGGGCGAGATTCAATACAAGGGCGTGCGCATTTCGGGCAATATTTCGCATAAACTCGACAGACAGGTCATCAGGAACATCCAAATGGTGTTCCAAGATCCCGCCGCATCTCTCAACGAGCGCGCGACCGTCGACTATATCGTGTCCGAAGGCCTTTACAACTTCCACCTCTTCAAAGACGAAGCGGACAGAGTTGCAAAAGTCGAGCAAATGATAAAAGAAGTCGGTTTGCTCCCCGAACACCTCACGCGTTATCCTCACGAGTTTTCGGGCGGACAACGCCAGCGTATCGGTCTTGCAAGAGCTATGATTATGGAGCCTTCCCTCGTCGTTGCGGACGAACCGATTTCCGCTCTCGACGTGTCTATTCGCGCGCAGGTGCTGAATCTTCTCAACAAGTTCCAAAGAGAGAGGGGCACAACATATCTGTTCATAGCGCACGACTTGTCAATCGTCCGTTTCATTTCGGATAGAATCGGCGTTATTTACAAGGGCGAAATAGTGGAAATTGCGGAAGCGGAAGAATTGTTCGCGTATCCGCTTCACCCGTACACGAGATCTCTTATCTCGGCAATTCCTATCCCCGATCCGAAGCTTGAAAAGAAGAAAAAACTTTTCGTGTACGATCCGTCGCAACACGATTACAGTGAAGACAAGCCCGAAATGGTGTGCATCGGACACAATCACTATATCTTCGGCAACAAGAAAGAAATCGAAGAGTACAAACGTATAAGGGAAGAGGGTGTTCCGCTCAAATCTTCGTCATTCATGACCGAGCAAGAAGCTCTCGAATATGCCGAAAAAGAAGCGGAAGAACCCGTTGGGGCAACCGAGCCCATTCTCGACACCCCCGTGCACGATACGGGTAGCTCGTGGTTTAAGGTGCTGTCGTTCTTCTTGCCTATCCCCGGCATAATCGCGGCTTATATCTTCAAGAAGTTTAATTACATAAAGAACTTCAAAGCGTTCAAGAAAGGCGCAATCGCAGGATTTATATTCTTGGCGGTACTGTTGGTACTGTTCCTGTTCTTCTTGCTTTTGACGCTCAGATAACAAAACGTAAGGTTTAGCGACGAGCTAAACCTTTTTAAACAAAGGTGATTATGAAAAGATATGCAAAGGATAAAAATCTCCTTACGCCTCCGCCTGTGGAACAGGTCGAAGTGTCAAACAAAAACGTCAAGCTGAGAGTTGTGCTTTTTGTGCTGTTTTTGGTGCTTGCGATTGTTTGTTTTGCCGTTGTTATGGTTGTTTTGTTGAGAGTCGAGGCCGGGTGGTTTGCGATAACCCCCGATACATCCTCAACGAAGAACTGTGGAGGGGAGTTCGTTTTTACCTATTATTTCGATAAAAATCAAGACAAAAAGTATCGTCAAAGCGTAGCGTCCAAGTACACCGAGGCAAGCGAATACGCCTACAAAGTTTTTTACGCAAGCGAAGAAGTCGACGGAATGAACAATTTGTTCTATCTCAATACGCATCCGAACGAAGAAGTGCAGGTTCCTGCGCTGCTGTATCGGTCGCTCAAAGCGTTCGATGACGCGGGAAACAGATTTTTGTATTATGCTCCGATTTATGCGTACTATGAAGAGATGTTTACGTGTATTCACGACAACGATGCCGAAAGGTTTGACCCGACAAAAAACGAAAGCGTAAAGACCTATTTCGACATGCTTATTTCGCTTATAGCGGACGAGAACAACGTAAAATTGGAGTTTTTGGACGGGAACGTCGTCAAACTTGTCGTTTCGGACGAGTATAAAAACGCGTTTGGCGAAAACACCCCCGTATATCTCGACTTTTTCTGGACGAAAAACGCTTTTGTAATCGACTATATCGCAAGCACGATGACGGATGCCGGCTACGATAAAGGTATTATATCGAGCTATGACGGCTTCACACGCAATTTAAGCGAGGCTCACGACGAATTGCAAGCAAACGTGTTCGACAAGACGGATGACGGCGCAATCGTCGCAGGCAGGCTTGCGTACAAGCAACAAATATCCGTCGTTATGCTCAAAGATTATGCGATTTCAAAAGACGAGGACGGTTACTACGTCTATGAGGACGGCACGTCGCGCTCTCACTTCGTGAACGTTGAAAACGGCGAAAACGTAAGCGCAATAAGCACGTACACCGCATATTCCGCAACCAAAACCTGTTCGCAAATCGTGCTTGAGATTTTGCCGCTGTATCTTGCGGATTCTTTCGATACGGATAAGGTCGCAAGCGCAAAGGAGGGCGGAATATTCTCGATTTATTGCAAAGACGGCAAAATCCTTTGCAACGACGAAAATATGACGATCAATCCGATCGAGCGTGAGAGCGGAACGTACGTCGTCGAGCGCATTGCGTAATTCGTTTCGAATTGAAAAATTACAAAAAACAAGCAAAAACGCCGTTTTTCAGGCGTTTTTTCGTTGGAAAAAGAACGTATGGCATAGGCACGAGATATTTAAAGAAAAAGGACTCTCAACGGCTTCAAGTGCCGAAATATGAGCAATTATATGGACAAAAAGCAAGCAAAGTGCTACCATATACATTGTTTTGAAACGGCACTCGTTTCAAAGGAGGATTTATGGCAAAGGCAACTATAATCGCAGTCGCAGGAAAGGGCGGAGTGGGCAAAACCTCACTTGCGGCAAACATCGTTCGCAATTTGGTGGAAGCATATCCCGACAAACGTATTTTGGCAATCGATGCAGACCCGGCAGTAGGGCTTTCAACGGCTTTGGGCGTAGAGGTCAAGTCCACGATTGACGACATAAGAAAAAGCATTATAGAAAATGTTGAGGACGGCAACGCGAAGGGCGCGATTGAGTTGCTCAACGAGGCGCGTTTCCGTATTTTTGACGCTATGGTTGAAAAAGACGGATACGTTTTTATTGCCGTAGGTCGCCCCGAAAGTGCCGGTTGCTATTGCAAAATCAACGCATATCTCAAAGACGTTATCGGTATTTTGTCCGAGGAATTCGACTACGTAGTTATCGACGGGGAGGCTGGTATCGAACAAATCAACCGCAGAGTTATGGAAAAGGTGACTCATTTGATTCTTGTCACCGACCAATCTAAAAAGGGTAGGGACGTGTGCAAAACCATCAAGAAAGTTGCCGACGATCTCGTCATGTACGACAAGATCGGCATCATCGTCAATCGCGTTTCCGACGAGGACGCAGTGCGTGCTCTCGACTATGACGGAGTGAAACTTTTGGCGGTTATAGGCGACGACAAAAACCTTGCGTCCTTCGACCTTAAAGGTGAAAATGTGTTTGAACTTCCCGAAAACTCAAAAGTCGTTCAGGGCGTCAAAGAGGCACTTAAACAACTTGAAATAATACGATAAAGTGCGGATTTTGCAAAATACGCACAAATAATCATACAAATAATCGACTGAAAAACAGGACTTTAAATGATAGGAATTTTTGACGAAGACATAAGGAAACTGTTCGATTGCATTGCGAAAAACGATGCGAAAGTCTATCCGTACGACAGCGGCAAGGCTTTGCCTACGAACGAGCAAAGCGAACTTATACTGATGAAGGACTCCGCTTTCGAACTCGGCGGTAGCGATATGCCTTGCACTGCGGCAACCGTGCTTACCGACGATATGCCCGTCAAAAATCAAACCATACTCATCGGCAAAGAGCTTAAAGACGTCAAAAAAGATTGTAACTATGCAAAAATCGTCATTATTTCCGTCAATGCCGAATCCGACGACGAGCAAGCCATTTTCGATCTTGCAAAATCTTTGGAGTACGCGAAGTACAAGGAAAACGTCAGCGGTTATATGATGCGCACGTCCGTCATCAAACAGCGCGAGCAAGTCAGGGTGGCAAAGTCTGCAATCAAGAGAGGGTTGTCGTTCGAAGCACTGGGTGCAACCACAATAAAATCGTATTTGGCAAAAGACGCCGTCAAGGCCGTTACGGTTGTTTTCGTTGCGGACGCTCAAATAGATTTTGCTCCCTTGCAAGAGTTTTCATCTCACACGTCGCAAATATTGTCTGCGTTCAACCACATTCTCGACAACGTGCTTGTCGATTGCGCCCATTGCAACCTGAAAGAAATCTGCGACTCGGTTGAGGGAATGAGAGAACTCCATATGAAGCAAGCAAGATAAATTTGGCTGATTGTGATTTAAGAAAGACCACCGTGTTACCGGTGGTTTTTTTGAGCTTTACAAGAGTGTGTGTGGGGGGGTAAATGCAATGTCCCCCTCATCAAGTGTGTGTTATTCCTCTACAAGAGTGTAGGATGGAGAACTCTAAATTGAAATTTCCCCTTTCCTCACGTGTTTTCCCCCTCGCCGTTCCCTCTTGAAAGGG
>ENA-OPCY01001567-OPCY01001567.1-human-gut-metagenome-genome-assembly--contig:-NODE-1567-length-12802-cov-1.716639_pt1 | contig 12802 bp, 7 predicted proteins | sample MGYA00241568_ERZ501487 | MGnify/ENA primary metagenome ERZ501487 (study PRJEB25962, sample SAMEA2042574) | human gut metagenome | biome: human gut; feature: human-associated habitat; material: faeces... | reverse complement strand
TATCCCTGAAATGCCACAAATGCACCGATTGATGTGATCAACAGGATTACGCTGAATACCTTTAACTTCTTCATCCGTATATTCCTTTCCGTAAAATCTCTTCTATACTGTCCTTCTAACCATCTTTTTACCTCTTCATCCCTCTGATCAGTGTACGTTAAGCACCGCAATCTCCGGCCGGTTATTCCATCTCGGGAGCTTCTGTTTCTCACTGCTTAATCCACTCGTCACGAACAGCCGGATCCTTCCTGTCCGGTACAGTCCATGCACATATGGCGGGAACCATCCCTGATCACCACCATATAGTCCTCCCTTGAATGGAATGACTACCTGTCCTCCATGATCATGTCCGCTGATCACAAGATCGATCTTCCAGTAATCGGATGCATCACCGAATACAAAACTATCCGGTCTGTGGCACAACATAATCTTGTACCGGTCTGTATTCTGAAACTCCTCCAGAAAATCCCGTACATCACCTGTCAGATTCTCTGCACTGTTATCTCCATCCAAAGCAAATGCATATTCATACATCCCACCGATGCGCACCTTACATCCACCGATCTCCACGTCCCGGTAACCTTCTTCCAGCACACATGCACCGGCATCTGTAAGATCCTTCACCAATTCGGAATTCTCCGGGTACTTTTGCATTTTCTTCCCTTCTGCAGTGCCGATATAATCCAGTTCATGATTCCCAAGCGCATAATACACCGGCGCAATCTCTGCCAGACCTTTTACCAGTCTGACCGGCACCTCGTCACTCTTCGAATCCTCATTCAGCATATCGCCATCCAGAATGATCAGCTCCGGATCCTGTTCTTTTACACGCCGGATCAGCTTCTCATTGTCTTTCCCGAATTCATGATCATGAAGATCAGAAAGTACCACCATCTTGAATCCCGCATCTGTAACCGTATCCGTATATGGCAAATTCCGGACCGTCACCGGATACCGATTCACTTTCATCCAATGGTAAGAAACCAGAATCTCTCCGACAAACCATATCAGGATTAAAAGAATGATCAGAAGTAATATAACGGTTTTATTCTTTGTTAATCTGGATTCTCCTGTCTCTTTCATCACGAGCCTCCTTTACAGAATAACACCTTATACTATACCAAATCCATCGGTAAGGCACAAGGACATTCCCTTGCGGTGTAACCAAAGCGCTTTATGCCGCCAGTTCTCGGCAAATTGACTCAATATCATATTCCGGCGCATATTTCTCCGCTACTTCATATATCTTTCGGATCTTTTCTACCGGTTCTTCAAAGAGTTCCGCAGTTATTTCATACGAGACGTCTTTTCGCATTTTCTTGAGCACCATTCTGACTAGATTTTGTAGTTCTCCATAGTTTATTCCTGTCCGGAGTCCTTCCTCTCGACCTGTCTGGAGCCCTTTCTCCCACACATATTCACTCAAATTACACATCTTCTCCACCTCTTCTTTCTCTTCATACGTCATCGTTATTCCATATTCATTTTCTAATATCTTCTCTTTTTCTTTCAATTCTTTCTCTGTCGAGAACAGTACTTCCAACAATCTCAGGATTTCTGATTCTTCTGTACCTTCTTGATGGTTTCCTTCTTTTTCTTCTTTCCCGCTGTCAAGACAGATCATCACTGCTGTCAGCAAATCATAATCCGCTTCTTTTTCTTTTACTTTCCCCACTACGCTCTTCTCTTTTACGGAATATATATTGATGCTGTTCTTCCGTTTCTCCGGCGGGTTAAAGCAAATCCAGATGCTGTATACTTTCTGGATCTTCTCATAATGACTGTTGGTAAATATCGTGCCGTATTGGGATGAGATCATTCTACAGCCATAATATATCCCTCTCTTGATCAGGGGATATCCCGGATAAAAATCTTTTTGTGCCTCTATATTGATGATCACTTCTACTCTTTCCTGGCATTGGGGCAATATTGCCCGGAACATGATGTCGTAGCGAACGGTTCCTTCATTCACTGCCTTATCTTCGGTGTTCTCTCCTCTGATCTTTCCCGGATCAGACGCTGGCGCTTCATCCCGGTGCACTTCCCTTTGAGATATCTCCGGTGTTCCTTCTATGTAGTGGTCTGCAATGTCACAGATACTGCAGTCTTTATATTCTTTCATGCAGCTTTTCATTATCCAGGTCAGTATGATTTTGTTCGCAAGGATATTCTTGCAGGATTCATCATAGATTTCCTTCGCCTTGGACACTTCCAGGTCTTTGTACAAGATACTCTTTCTCTTCATCCATTCTCCTTCCCGTTATTTTACGTGAAGGTCTGAGCTGGATTTTGCAATATCTATATATACTATACACGATATATATCTTTTCTACAAGATTCCTTCCGCAAAATACGTTTTCTCATTCTTATAAATTGTCTGGTAATCTTGAGGGATCTTCCTCTGATAAATGTGATGGTCTTTTGAAACCGTTGAATTATTCTAAATGGACAGAACGTCCATTAGTAAAGTTATATTAACATGTAAATCTTCTTGTTTCAAGTCTTTTACTTTTTTGAACCCTACGCTCCCGAATAGCCTTCTTATTCATTGGCAGCTTCGGGCGCATCACAACATAATAATACCGCCATCCGGATAGCATTGCTGCCCCGGATGGCGGTATCTGTTCAAAGGCAAATGGTATCTGCCCTTTTTATTTGATTATTTTTACTTTAAAATACGTTAACCGTCAGAGTACCTGTAGTTCCATATTTCACCTTGGTTCCCCAAAGCTTGATTGTCCAGTATCCACTCGGAACTGCTTTCTTGATCTCAGAAGCACTGAATGAATACTTGCTTCCGGCTGAAGTCTGAACACCTGTCAGTGTTGCCGTTCCAACTGTCTTACCGAATAACTTCTTGTAAGTTACTTTCAGTGTTGCAACCTTACCGATCTGTACATTCACATCTGCGCTCTCACCATACTTCACTGTCTGGTCTGCAATCTTGGAAGCATCCACAACTGCATATCCTTCCGGAAGTGCTGATGTCACTGCTGACTTGATCTGATCAGCTGTAAATGTTGCATCTGTGCCCTGCTCGCCGTTAGCTGTAAGGGATGTAGATGCGATCGTCTTGCCTGTGTAGTCTACCAGGTTGAGGTTGGCGGTAGCGTCAGCCATTGGTTTCTCTGTCTCATAGCCAAGAGATAACAATGCAGGCATGAAATCATCTGCGCTCAACTCAGCAAACATCGCATTACTTGAAATCTCTCCGAATGTCTTTATCTTCGTAATTGCTAAAACTCCTGAACCTGCTTTATTTGTAATTGTAATCGTACCCTTTTTAGCATCAAGCTTATAGAACATGTCTGTACTTGAATTTAAAGTTTTATCTTCTGAAGTTCCATCCTCATACGAAATTGTATATTGTGCTGCATTTCCCTGTAATGCCTTAAGACCAATCTGCGCTGTCGTAATACCACTTGCAAACTGGAATACTACTGCCTGATTTGGATTCAAATAAATCTCATTTTTCGGTCCATTATTCAACAGATCCTGAGCTGTTCCCGCTACCTCTTTGTTATTATTAACAATAACTGCACCTGTTCCTGTTGTTTTGTCATAAACCTGAGATGCTATACCTTGAGCAATTTGATTTGCATATGTACCCTTTGTTGTATCTACATCTAACGCTGCCAAAACGCTATTTCTCATCTCTGTAAATGTTGGGTTAGCTTCGTCATCCTGACTATATTGTTCATTATAAGTAGTATCACTATATACTCTGTATCCGTCAATATATACCGGCTTAATCTCTTTTGTTCCATCATCATTCGTTGTCTTTACAACTTCAAATTTAATGGTATACTCTCCCGCATCCAGTCCTGCAATACTTAAAACAGGTGCACTATATGCGGTTTTATTCTGCATACTTGTTAAACCTGATGTTCCGACAGCCTGTTTTGTATTTATCGTATACAGTTTTTTCAGCGTAGTTCCTTTATACAGATAAGCCATTATCTTTCCGCTGTCAGGTGTTGACCTTGCATATAATTCAACTCCGGTTCCTTTAAAGCTAAATTCACCTTTTCCATTTGCAGCAAGTTCAACTACACTATTATCAGAATCCTGTGTATTATTATCATATGATGAATCATATCCATAATGTGCCTTAGAACCAACTGAAGATACTGTCTGTGCAGCTGTTCCCTTATTAGAACCACCATTTTGCTGATTTGTATATGTTCCAAATCCTTCTTCATAATATACAGTCGTTGCAGGATATACTTTGAATTTGTATACGCCGCCTTTTGAATTTGTCAATGTTACTGTATCAGCCTCTGTAAGAACTTCTGTTGGTGTATAAGTTACCTGAATTCCTGTTGTATTATCACCATCTACTTTTACAACACCATGATTTGCTGCTCCAGTTATAGAAAACTTACCAGTTCCCCAGGCCTTTGTTCTTTCTGTTGTTACAGGTGAACCATAATCCACTACAATATCATTAATTCCTTCAAAAGCTGTAGCGAAAAACTGTGCATTAGCCTTGGCTGTTCCTCCGTATGTACCTGAACTATACGTCGAACTGTAAGCATAAGACAATTCCACATTATTAGTAATCAATTGCTCCAAATCCTCATCTTGCAATTCATATACCGCATAATAAGTATAATCTTCTGCCTTATAATTCTTAGCTTCTTTTGTACGTGCATGATTAATTTCATTTGTTATTTTATATGGATTAGTTAATGCTGTTGCACTCTCGCCAACACCTGAATAGAGTTTTACAGTACCTGCAACATTTGGCATAATGTCTTTCAATAAAGCATTTGAATAATTGATATCCGCAGATTCCTTATATGTTGATACAACAATTTTAAATACTACGGTATCTCCTTTACTTGCCGTCATACCTTCTGTATACTTCTTATAGTCATTTCCCTGCTTAAGATATTCTATTTTCTTTGTAACAGTCGGTAATTTATCACAATGCATTTTATTTGCAACTGATGCACTGTCATTCTTGGTAAGTTTGGAGTTTTTAGTTCCACGTGTATACCACAATACTGCATCACAGCCTTTTTCAACAGCCTCTGCTAATAAAGCCTTTTCTTGTTCTGCTGTAAGACAATCTTCTATTTTTGCACCTTTATGATCAGCTTTATATAAAACCTTCAAATTTTCTTTATCAATACCATAAAACTGTGCATATGTTTTTTCCTCTGGTTCAGATATTGTAGATACCGCATATCCATCATCCGGTTTTACAAAAATTCGCAGCTGAGAATATGCTACATTTTTCTGCTCAACGCTAATGGTATCATATGTATAAATTGTGTTGCCATCTGCATCCGTTTTCTGAGACTTAACCGGTACCTCTAATAATCCGCTACCATCTACAGAATAATATAATTTACCATTATAAATAGTATTGTCTATAGTATAGGTAACTGTATACTTACCTGCATTTGCTGCACTTCCGTCTGTAACGGTTACGTTCCAGGTATATGTAGCTGCTACAGTTCCTTCATTATTTTTTACAGTTGCAGTTACTACCGTAGTCCCCGTCTTACGTCCGGTTAAAGTAGCATTTTTTCCATCAGCACTGTAAACTCCTGCTTTTGCATAATCAGAAGATGACCATGTAACCGTTTCATCTGTTCCAATGGTATGTGGTATAGAAATATTTGCTGAACCACCAACTTTTACAGAGGCTGTATCATTTCCACCTCGTTCCTGTACGGTAATTCTATACATTGTGGTTCCAATTGTAACAGACGTAGTTCCTACCTGCTTTCCCTTAAAAGTTATTTTTGTCTGTGTTTCTGGTGCAGGTGTAACCTGATTGTAAAGATATATGTTGCTACGCTCTCCACTACATGAAAATTCATTGGAAGACAGATTTAAATATGCAGTTGTCGAACGAAACCACTCTCTATAAGATTTTTCCAGACACACACTACCATCATCATTTGATTCTACATTTACAGCCTGTTTTCCATTCTCTAATGCATAGCTCCAGTCCCAGCCTAAACTAGCAGATGGGTAGATATACTCACCATTTGCATTCTTCACATAATACTGTCCATTTCCGGCATCTTCAAGTGTAATCTGTGTTGCCGGGCTAGTATCATTCGCTTTTGATGAAGCGTAGAATGTTCCAGCCTTTAAAGTTGCCGTTTCATAATACGGTGGTAACTCTTTATTAGTCACTTTAGCTTTGGCATCTACAATATCATCTGAGTACTCTTTACTGTATTCTCCCTCTTGTGTATATGAAGTTGTTCCATTCACTCCAAGGCTAACATCTTCAACGTGATCTACACCCTCCGGAATATCATCTTTATATCCTGCAATTGTTACCTCTGAAAAGTGCGGACATATTCCAACAAATTTCCCATTCTTCACTGTTACAGGGAATGTCTGTGCTTCGCCAGAAGCACTTTTTGCAACATAACCAATAAATTTCGTACATCCATTAAATACACTCTCATCATACGGCACCGTAAGTTCAGCAGAATCTGTATAGTTCTTTCCATTTAATAAAAGTTCTATATCATAAGTAACTGAACAATTATATCCTTCAACAGTTGTTGCTTCTGCCTTCTTCTCACACTTTGAAAATTCGAAAGTATCACCAGCATTTTCTGTTGAAATGGTTGCTGTAACTGAAGTTCCTTCTGATGTAGCTACATGCGCATGTGCAATTTTTGCGCCATTGGCAATCTTCTCAATTGAATATTTCTCAAATTTTTCAGATGCGCTCCCGTTTTCATACAACAATGCAACTGTACCATCATTTAATTCAGACATACAAGAATACTGATATTCACCATTATTGACCGGATAGTTATATTCCCAGTTAATGCTTCCATCACCCTGTACTAATCCAACAAAGATTTTTCCATTTTTTCTTCCATTAGTTCCTGCTGATAAAAGAATTGCATCCTTTCCATCAATTTTTTTCGAATAGGTAATCGCATTCATCTGGCAGGAGGTTGTATAACTAATTCCACTAACATTCTGTCTAGATCCCCATGTTGCTCCATGATCTTCAGATACATAGTAACCACCATGACGTGTAAACATGTAGATTTTTCCATTGACCTCTGTCAACGTTGCCTCTGATGTCTGATCAGGAATATTCTTACTCCGTGTCCAGGTCTGTCCACCATCATCAGAATAAATTACACTTGTATTACCATCGTCACTCGTATAAGTATAACATGGGAAGATAATTCTTTCAGTTCCATTATCAAGTCTTGTGGTCAAACCGCGTCCAGGACCCACACCATAAAACTTATCTGAAGATTTCTTAACCTGTGAGTTCAGCATAATCGGTTCAGACCATGTTGCTCCACTATCAATACTCTTAGTAAGATACAGATAACTTGTCTTCAACACCTTAAACGGTGAATCATTAAAAAACAGATTTGTATTATATGTTTTATTATTGTATGTTCCCGTAAGATTAAAGTAAGCATCTACCTGTAAGCCGCTGACTTCTGTACCATTATTACTGTAAATCTTGCCATTATCCAGATAATATTCATACCTACTACCACCATTGCTTAACATCAATTTTCCAGCACTGTTATAGCCCGTTCCATTGCTAATACTGGAAATAATACCACCAGCCGGATATAAATCTACCAACATATAAATTGTATCATCTGCAGTTACAGTCAATGCCGGATCTATAAATGCTGTGGAATTAGAATTCGAAACATTTCCATTGTCTCCAAGATAGTTTGCAAATGTATAATTCCATGTTGCGCCACCATCTGTTGATCTGGAAACGATTGTATCCAATCCATATCCATCTGTTGTTGTATCCCAACGTGCATCTGTTGCTGCCACAATTGTGCCGTCAGATAGTGTTACCATCGCTGGAATTCTGAAGTTCTGACTTCCACCTGTTCCCGCTTTAAATGGCTGATTCATTGTTGTTCCATCAGCCGGTTTACTTCCCATAGTTGAAGTGGTTACTGCAGCTTTCGCTTCGCTATCCTCTGTAGGCTCTTCCGAAACAACCTGTTCTGCAGCTCCACTATCACTATCCTGTTTTTCTGCACTCTCATCCGAAACAACTGATTCTGTGTCTTGCTGTTCTTCTGTATTTTGCTGATTTGCTTCAGTTGCTGACGCTGTAAACGTCATTCCCAAAGTCATACTGGCCGTCAGCAAAAGTGCCAGGATTTTTTTCATGTTTTTCTTCATGTTCTTGCCTCCTTTTTATTATTATTCCAAATTGCTCAATTCCATTTCTGCAATTTTTTTCATTGCATCCATCATCTCACATAAATAAATTGGAACTTTTTGAAACTCTCCAGTTTCAGCATACGCCATTGCTGCACATGAATGGCATATTCCTCGATTACTACATTTTTCACATATTCCAGATAAACGAATATTTTCTGTCTTTTGAGTTAATTGTTTCCATGCATCTTCAAATGACACTTTATACATATCAACCTTCGGCTCCGGCATCATTCCACATGGCAGCATATAACCATCCCATGTAATCCAGAATGCTGCTTTTCCAGCTCTACATCTTACTTTTCCATCAATCGGATCATAGCAAGACTCATCCATTCCCTGCGGTTTTACCATACCATCACAAATTCCCTGTAAATACTTCTGATACAATTCATTTCCATACTGCAATTGATATCTTTTTATTTGCCAATATGCGGTCTCTTTAGGTGTAAAACGATCATTTACTCCTATTTTTTCAGGGTTTTTTCTTAATGGTGGAAACATATATGGATTTGTCTCTAAAATCAATTGCTTTTCTTCAGCATATTGTATCATTGCTTCAAGATCGCCAATATTATACGGAGTAAGAGAACAGTTTAATTTAACAGATATGCCTGTTTCTTTTAATAAATTTATTGCTCTGTCAACCTTATCAAATCCATTCGAAGCCTTACATAATTTTTCATAAGTTGCATTTGATGCTCCATATAATGTAATATTAATTCGGATAGGTGGTCTTTCCTTTAATTGTTCAATTACACCTTCGTCAATCAAAGATCCATTACTATTAATTGATATCAAAAACCCTTTTTTTGACAGATACATGTATAATTTCCAAAAATCCGGCCATAAAAAAGGCTCTCCACCTGTAAGCAATAAGTAGAGCATTCCTGCATTTTCTGCCTGGTCTGCTATTTTTTTCCATTGCTCAAGGTTCAGCATTTTTCTGTTATGACACTTTACCTCTTCCGGCGACTTTCTCACATAACACATACGACAATCAAAATTACACACCGGACTTAACTCGAACGTTCCACTCAACGGTATTTTCTTTATACTGGACTTTTGAAAGAGCATTTTTGTCAATAAACTTTCATAATATATTTCTTTGGCATCCATTACTTATTCTCTCTCCAATACTGATTTCAACATTTTTACAGCCTCATAATCAGGCGTACATTTCAGTAAATATACCGGAACTTGTTCTATAAGATCCTTTGTAAGATCAACTACTCGTTCTACAAAATCTGGCCGCCATGTATTAACTATCATTCCGGAATACAGTTTTAAGAAAGCTCTGCTATTCTTGAGTCTCTCTATAGAACACGTTTTGCTCTGTTCAAGTACAATAATTGCCTTTACGTTTGTGCTTTTATTGACATAATAATCTGAAGATCCTGCATACGGAGAACCATATGCTTTCCAATTCTCATTTTCCTTTTTCAAAATTGGTCTGTCTCTTCGGATCATCCAGTTGATGCAGTGCAATGTGCATATTTTGCCCACATGTCTGCCTGTGTAGATTTTCCGATTCCAGACGGTCCGGTAAATAAGATTCCTCCATACTCTGACTCGATTAACGATGCATGTAAAACAATTGCATTTTTTCTTATCAATAATTCTTCAAACCCTATATGAGAAAATGTATTTTGACTTTCGCTAAACGAATTCTGAAATTCTTTCAAATAACATATTTCTTCCATACCATTATCATAAATTCTGGATTGAGCATACGGTCTGTTATTCTCTTTGTGATCACAGAAAATTCTATAATATCCTTCTTTGTCTTTTCCTGCTTTAAATATATAATTTTCAAACAATACATTATTCATTTCAAAAGGCATAGATTCCTTCTCTTCCAATTGAATAATAAAATCTTTTTTCTCCCCCTGATATATAAACGGAAAAAAGTTCTCTGTTGTTCTTATTTCATTCTTACTAAAGATAGAAAAAACAATGTCTGCTATTCGATATGTGTATAAATATTTTTTATTTTTCATTAAGAATTAATTGTAGCAATTGTTGATGTAGAATTCGTGTAGCAATAATCTTCTACCTTTATCTCACAAGCTTGTGTACTTTCTAAAAACCATGCATTGTCTATTGTAGGTAACGTAACACTGCCTATAGTACCTGTAGCCTCACAAACATCTACATCGCCTTGTTGTAATGTTAATTTACATCCAGCAATATGCTCCGCAAGCTCAAACTTCTCCATATAAACCTGCGGCTTCTCATATTTCTTCTTCATGCCCTTCTCCTTTCCTTAAGTATCTATAAAGTAACACCTGCCGCCATCAATAACTGATGCTGGCAACTGCTGCTTCCCCTATGTAACATTCTTCGGCCGTCACGGTGGTGCTTTCGCCCGCTGCCAGTGATTCTACCGTCTTCCGGTAGCTTTTGCCTCCGAAATATTCGTCATCCATTACGTCGTGGTAGAACACGGTCATGTTCTGGATGGCTTCCTGCGATATATTAGTAAGACCAATATTCGTATCTTCTACGGTGATCGTCAGTGCTTCTTCGTGCAGAGATACATCGTTGGAATATTGTGTCTTTGCGTCGATTTTCTTTACGGCCGGCTTGTCCGGCAGTTCCTGGTTCTGAACCTCGAATGCTGTGACAGTCTTGCCTGCCGGGAGTGCTTCTACCTGATAAGTAAGTTTCGTTCCGTCTCCGACTGTGACTGTGATCTTCGCGGATGCGAGGTAGGTGTCTGAGCAGTTCGTCATCTGAATTGCTGCTATGTTGTCGCCTTCCTCTGCGTTGTTGTCCGGATTCGGACCGGCATAGCTGAATATAGATTTCATTTCCAGTTTGCCGTCGTCGAACTGATACGGAAGCTCCAGGCCTTTTTCTGCTTTCGCTTCTGCCTTCTTTGCTGCTTCCTGTTTTGCCAGGCTTCTTTTGTGTCCTGTCAGAACTACCAGCAGGATTATCAGTAATACCAGTATAATTCCAAAAATTATGGTAATGATTTTCTTTGATTTTTTATTTCCAATGCTCATTTGTGTCCTTCTTTCGTCCGGAAATGTAATGTATTTTCCGAATATTTTTCAAAATCTTTTTTATTATACCTCTTGTATGCATTTATGCACCATACCAAAGTATTGTTTTTATGCTATTTTTTCTGTTTTTTGTTTTATTCTGTCTCTTCTTTCCACTTCATGACAGCCTGTACCCTGTTTTTTACATTCATTTTTTTGTAAATATTATAGATGTGGCCTTTTACTGTCGGAAGCTTTAATTTCATTTCCTGGCAGATCTGAGCATTGGTAAGCCCCTGTACAAGATACTGCAGGATAACTGTCTCTGTCATTGTAAGACGCTCTTCTCTCTGGTATTCTGCATTTTTCTGCATATGCCGGGCTTCTTTTCTGGTCTTGCGGAGAATTGTCTCCAGATAATCCGCCTCCGGCATGTGTAATACATTTCCGTAATTGTACTTCTTCTTGCGGTGCCATCCTTCCGGGGAATTATACTTCATCCAGTCAATGTAGGCTTCCAGCACTTTGCGGCCGGTCACGCCGTATTCTGTGTAGAACATGACATATCGGTTCTTTCCGTTGACCAGGAAGGATTCTATGACACTTTTGAGTGCCTGCCCATGCTGCTCCAGATTCCACTCTGCGACCGCCTTTTCGAACAGAACCTCTGCGTGGATTCGTAAGCTCCGGTGTGCATTCAGATATGGAAGCATTTTTTCCAGAAGGCGTCTGGACTTCTCGTACTGATTTAACAGAAGATATCCTTTGGATCTGCAGTAGAACCAGACAATATTCTCTTCTGTGACCTCTGCATTCGCCGGAACAGCTGCGCTTTTGAGCCATTTTGCAAGATTCTCCTGACTTCCCTGTGCGGTAATGTTAAGACTTGCCACTGCTTTTGCATATCCGCTCCTTGCGTGGTTTTCTGTGTGGATCAGCTTTGTCTCTAATCTTTCAATGCGCTCCTTACGTTCTTCATCATAAGCGAAACGTTGTATTCTTATCAGAAGCCATAAGGCACTCAGGCGAAATGCGGACGGAAGTTCTTCTGCCTTTATAAGTAACTGCATATCTTCATCCGCAACCGAACTTAAGCGGTCCGTCTCCAGATAATACTCTATCCTGGCAAGACGGTAGAATATCCATGCATCTTCATCAAGGCACTCCTTCCATCTCCGTGCGAACTGCCTTTCTCGCCGCTTTTCGCACGCGAACAGACCTGACAGATCTCGTATGTCACACAGGCAGCTGATCTTCGTCTCCTGCAGGATCAACAGCCTTCCGGCGCCAGGCTTCAGTTCTTCGACCCACTGTTCCGTCAAAATCTGTGGCCGCATAAAACTCAGATTAAGCTGCACTTCCGGCATCAGACTGTCATATTGTAACTGTTCTGCTCTATGGTCATGGGTTTCATACCATTTCCCGATCTTCATCCATCTGCTCCGTCCAAGGGATGCCTCCTCGATATGGCAAAATATCGGTGCTACACTCCATCTGGTATCCGGTTCTCCCTCTGTATGCACCAAGAACCCTTTTCGCAGCATCCGTCCGAGGATTACTTCTGCATGCGCAGTCCCGAGGATCTCTTCGCACATCTCTTCATCTACCCA
>ENA-OPCY01001550-OPCY01001550.1-human-gut-metagenome-genome-assembly--contig:-NODE-1550-length-12898-cov-2.742817_pt1 | contig 12898 bp, 9 predicted proteins | sample MGYA00241568_ERZ501487 | MGnify/ENA primary metagenome ERZ501487 (study PRJEB25962, sample SAMEA2042574) | human gut metagenome | biome: human gut; feature: human-associated habitat; material: faeces... | reverse complement strand
ATTGAGAAGGCAATCAGCAGCATTAACCAGATCGCAATGGGATTTTCAGGAGATTCCCAGACGGATGCGATCAATACGCAGGTGTCAGGAAGTATGGTTGCAGATGCGATCAATCAGTCTTTGTCGGATATGACACAGGTTTTAACTACCTGTTCCCAGGCAATCACAAATATGCAGGAGATGTATACGACAAGCCTTGTCCCACAGTTAAATAATGTGATCGACAGTATGAGTCAGATGTTAAATAATGTATCAGATATTCTGACCAGATTAGATGACACTTTAGGAGATATGAATTCTGTATTTTCCGGAATTGAGACAACTGTGACAGGTGCAAATGACAGTTTAGAGCAGATTCAGACTGTTATTGACGGGGTAAGTGAAAAATTAACGAAATTGTTAGAACGTCTGAATTCGGTTGAGGATGACGAAAAGGTACAGGCGTTTATCGAGTTTATGAAGGGTGACCCGGAAGGCTATGGAGAATTCTTCTCACAGCCGGTGCTGGTTACAACGGAGGAAGTTTATCCGATTCCAAATTATGGTTCAGCAATGACACCGTTTTACTCAATTCTTGCAATCTGGGTTGGAGGAACAATCCTTGTTGCCCTGATCAAGGTAAAAGCAGAACCAAAAGATTTAGAGAATGTAAAATCATATCAGCTCTTTTTCGGAAGATATCTGTTGTTTTTTGTGATGGGACAGTTACAGGCGCTGATCATAGTATTAGGAGATATCTATATCCTGCACTGTCAGATTTTGTATCCGGGATGGTTCTGGCTGGTGGCATCACTTGCCAGTGTTACGTTTACATTACTGATCTATTCCCTTGCACTTTCGTTTGGTGATGTTGGAAAAGCCCTTGCGGTTGTGATCATGGTAATCCAGATCGCGGGTTCAGGAGGAACATTCCCAATTGAACTTTTGCCGGCGGTTTACCGGAATATATACATATTTTACCGGAATTTTTCCAGAAAGTTTATATTTTCTTCCCATTCCCATACGCAATCAATGCGATGCGTGAAACGATCGGTGGTATGTATGGCAGCGACTATATGAAGAATCTGTCAGAATTGATGATCTTTGCCGTCGTAGGTCTCTTGATCGGACTGGTGATCCGTATTCCATTTGTGAAACTGAATCATTTTGTGGAAAAACGAATGGAAGATACAAAAATGATGTAACAGAAGCATAACGAAAAATAATTTTGTTATAGATAGCAGAATTGGAGAAAAAAGAATGGAAGAAAAAAGCAGATACGAGGAAATGTACGGAAAACTCGTTGCGTACGAACAGAATATCCATTTACAGAATCAAAAACGGATCAAGATCGGTCTTAAATGTATTGCAATCATTCCGCCTATATTTTTGATCCTTTTATTCTGGACAGACAGTAACAAGGTAGTTTTCCTGATCTTATGGATCGTATCATTATTTGCACTTGCAACTTATCTGATCCTTGTCGAGTATGTAGATTATAACCTGCAGGAAAAATTAAATGAGCTGCGGGATGAAGAGGATAAATCTGTGGATGTTCTTATGGGAAAACAGCTTGATGAAGTTGAGGAAAATATTAAAAATGCCATTCAGAAATTGGACGAAAAGTTTAATTCTGAGGCAGAGATTCAGAAGATAGCAGAGAACGAGGAGAAAACGGAATGAAAAATATATTTAAAATCTTTATCCGTAATTAAACTATCTATCAATTGTTCTAAAATATTTGGAGTAGTTATATTATAATTATCTAAATCAATATATATAATATCTTTATCTAAAACACCATTATCTAATAGTTCTTCTATAATAGATTTTAAAAGAAAAGTTTTACCACAGCCAAGTATCCCTGTAATAATTTTAATCATTGAACTATCATTATAAAGCCCACGTATTCTTTTTAAATAATCTTCTCTCTTATAAATTTTACTCATACTAATATCTTCTAACTAATAGTTTACTATGCCGTAAGAAATGTCGCAAGAAATTTATTCATTTTCACGATATTTATTTGCAAAATGATTTCTTTAGATAAACTTATGTTGTAAGAAATGTCGTAAGAAAAAAGACATCACCCTAAAGCAATGCCCATATAAATACTATCTATATTTCTTCATAATTCTTAAAGTATTTAAAATAGTAAGTAAAGTAACCCCAGTATCCCCAAATACTGCTAACCACATATTAGCAAGACCAAAAACACTAAGTAATAAAATAATAACCTTAACACTTAAAGCAAATATTAAATTTTCTTTAATAATACGCTTAGTATATTTAGATATATCTATCGCTAAAGGTATTCTATCTACCTCATCACTCATTAATACAATATCACTAGCTTCAATAGCAATATCACTACCAACACCACCCATAGATATACCTATATCGGCTCTTTTTAATACCGGAGCATCATTAATACCATCTCCAACAAAGATAGTAATCTTATTATCTTTACTAACACTCTCATAGTTAGAAAACTTATCTTGTGGCAACATCTCATACTTAATCTCATCAATACCCAAAGTATGACCAATAACTAAAGCATTCTCTTTCCTATCTCCTGTAAACATATAAGTCTTAATACCATAACTCTTTAACTTACTTATTGTTTCTTTAGCACTTTCTTTAATACCATCATCAACACTAATAGACGCTACATGACTACCATTAATATTTAAATGTAACATACATTCATGATTACAAGAGCAAAGTCTTTTATTACCAATAAATATATTCTTATCCCCTAGTTTAAATGTTATACCTTGACCTTCAATCTCTCTAAAATCTTTAACATCACTATTATCAACTTTAGTACTCTTTAACTTCAAAATAGATTTTGCAATAGGATGATTAGAAAAAGATTCGCCCTTAATTAAAATATCTATTATTTCATCATAATTATATCTACTATCTTCTATCTCTATCTTAGATACATTAAATGTTCCATTAGTTAAAGTACCAGTCTTATCAAATATAACACTTGAAGTATTACATAAATTATCTAAATAATTACTCCCCTTTATTAATATACCTTTCTTACTGCTAACTCCTATTCCTGTAAAATAAGATAATGGAATAGATATAGCAATGGCACAAGGACAAGATATTACTAAGAATGTTAATCCTCTATAGATACTTTCTTTAATGGTTACATCAGTAAATATAGGTAAGAATATCGTTATAAGAATAGCCATAATAATAACACTTGGCGTATATATCTTACTTATTTTAGATACTGTAGTTTCTGTCTTCGTCTTTTTATCCGTCGCACTATCTAGTAACTCTAAGACTTTAGATACAGTTGAATTATCATAAGTTTTAGTAGCTTTAATCTCTATTACTTCACCCATATTAATACTTCCTGATATAACATTAGATTTAACTGTAACATTATCTAAGTCAGATTCTCCCGTTAAAGCCGAAGTATCAAGTAAAGTACTACCTTTAACAACTACCCCATCAACTGGTATCTTTTCTCCTTTTTTAACTATTAAAATATCATTAATTTTAACATCTTCTACTCTAATTTGGTCTATCTTATCCCTAACTTTTAAGTTGGCATAAGGTTCTTTAATATCTAATAAATCTTTAATAGATTTTCTTGAATTATTAATAGCTTTTTCTTCTAATATTTTACCTATGGTATATAAGGCAATAACCATCATACCCTCTAAAACTTCACCTAGTGCTAAAGCACCTAAACAAGAAATAGTCATTAAAGCATTTTCATTAATGCCATTACCTTTAAGTAATAACTTAAGAGCATTAATTGTTGTTCTATAAAGTAACATACTATAAGATATCAGATACAAAATTATTTTTATTACTTTAGGAAATGGTAAGAAATATCCTGAAAGTCCTATTGCTAAAGCTAGTACTAGACACATTAAAGAAAATTCTTTTCTATTCTCTTTCTCTTCTAACGTTATAAAACACTCTGGCTCAACTCTTCTAACTAAGTCATTTAATTCTTCTAAAGAATAATCTTTATTTGATTCATATGCTATCTTACATGTATTAAAGTTAACTGTGGCATTGCTAAAGTCTTCATGTTTATTTAGCATTTCTTCAATCTCTCTTGCACAAGCCGCACAATCTAAATTATTAATATTATATTTATATTTCTTCATTTTCATCCTTCATTCTATGTTCGATATGTAGAAGTCCAATCTCATACAATTTATTTATATGTTCATCATCTAAGGTATAGTATACTTCTTTACCTGATTTATAATATTTAACTATTCCCGCATTTTTAAGAATTGCTAACTGATGTGAGATTGAAGACTTCGTCATATTTAAGACATTAGCAATATCACAGACACACATCTCTCTATTATCTAATGTCCATATAATATTTATTCTTGTCTTATCTCCTAGTATTTTAAATAGTTCTGAAAGATTATCTAACTCAAAACTACTTGGTCTATTTTGTAGGGCATCATTAACTCTATCTTGATGGATTATATTACAATCACATATTAATTCTTTTTGTTCCATAGTATCTCCTTTTAGTTGAATACTTATTCAACTATCTTCATTATAGTTGAGTAAGTATTCAACTGTCAAGTAAAAAAATAACTGATAGACAAAATCTAACAGTTAGTAGTTTTTAGAATCAATGTAATAATAAATGAAACAATAAATGCAATAATAAACTAATTAGAAAAAAATTTAAAAATATCATAGGAATTATTTCAAAGTGCAAATTCTGCACTTTGAAATCTTAAAATTGCACTTTGAAATAAAATCAAAAAAATCTGATAGACAATCTACCAGATATAATTACGATTACAAAATCTCCCATTCACCATTTCGTTTACCATTTTTTCTAGCTATTAACCCTTTATTTTGCATTTCACTCATTAAAGTCTTAACCGTTCTTACCGACTTATTAATTTTAATAGCTATTTCCTCTTGCTTTATTAAAGGATTATCTTTAACAATATTAATAATCGCTTGTTCTTCTAAAGTATACTTGTTATTGACCTTACTACTAATTGTATCATTCACATAATCAATATGAGTATATCTATTTTTTAATTCATAATTAGTATTTGATAACAAATTATAGAAAAACTTTTCTAAAAATGATATATCTTCAAAGACATTAGCATTAAAATTTTTATAGTTAGCTCTAACTAACGAGTTTCTAAAATACCAAGAATGCTCGGCAAAAACATCATCATTAATATTAAATCCAAAAGTTCTCAAATATTTAATAATAAACACAGCCGTAGTTCTAGTGTTGCCTTCACAAAAAGGATGCACCTGCCATATATTCGAGGTAAAACGACATAAATGCTTTATCGAATCATCAAATGACAAATCTTTATATGAAAAGTTTTTTTCTTGTTCAAAGTCATATTTCAAACTATCCATTATCGTATCATATGAAGCATAAATAACAGTATCGCCATTTAATACCCACTCATTTTTAGTAAAATTATAAGTTCTTATTTTTCCGGCGTGTTTAAATACTCCCGAAAACAATTTTTGATGAATACTTATAAGTTCAGTTGGACTAAAGTTAAATGATTTATCGCTTAAAATTTCTGCTATTCTTACGGCTACTTTATCTGCTTCTTCATTATCTTCAGATTCAAGAGATTTTCTCTCATCTAATACTTTGTAATATTGATTTATTCTATTTTCAACTTCTTTTATATCAATATTTCCTTCAATATGCTCTTTTGCCGTTTCAATTAAATACTTTGAAGGCTTTAAACCATCAACATCCTGTAAACCTATAGCAGTTTCCCAATTTTTAGTTTTTTCTACTTCATTAGGTTCTCCTTGTTTAATATATTTTGCCAGTTCTAAGTTCCAATTTTCTTTGTTCATATGTATCTCCTAACTATAAATATTGTATCATATTATCACATATTTATCAATTTCAAAGTGCAAATTTTGCACTTTGAAATCTTAAAATTGCACTTTGAAATTCAAAAAAGAAGACATTAAGCCTTCTTAATTTTTAGGAACAATTCTTTCTAATCCGCCCATATATGGTTGTAACACCTTAGGGATATTAACACTACCATCTTCATTATAGTTATTCTCAATTACCGCAATCAACCCTCTTGGAGTCGCCAAACAAGTATTATTCAAAGTATTTAAGAAATAATTGCCCTTATCGCCCTTAACTCTAATACTTAATCTTCTTGCTTGTGCATCCCCTAAATTAGAACAAGAACCAACTTCAAAATATTTCTTTTGTCTTGGACTCCAAGCTTCAATATCACATGACTTAACCTTCAAATCAGCTAAATCCCCACTACAACATTCAAGTTGTCTTACTGGAACATCCATATTTCTAAATATTTCAACTGTATACTTCCACATTTGTTCATAATACTTCATTGAATCTTCTGGCTCACATAACACAATCATTTCTTGCTTTTCAAACTGATGAACACGATATAATCCTCTTTCTTCTAAACCATGTGAACCACCTTCCTTACGGAAACATGGTGAATAAGAAGTCATTCTAATAGGTAAATCACTTTTCTTAATCATTTGATCTTTAAATCTACCAATCATTGAATGTTCTGAAGTACCAATTAAGTATAAATCTTCATTTTCAATTTTATACATCATTGCTTCCATTTCTGGAAAAGACATAACCCCCGTAACAACATCACTATGAATCATAAATGGTGGAATACAATATGTAAATCCTTGATTAATCATATAATCTCTAGCATACGCAAGCATTGCTTCATGAAGTCTTGCAACATCACCAAGTAAATAGTAAAAACCTTCCCCACTTGTACGTCCAGCTGAAGCCTTATCCATACCACCTAATCTTTCAATAATATCGGCATGATAAGGAATTTCATAATCTGGTACCACAGGCTCTCCAAATCTTTGAACCTCAACATTTTCACTATCATCCTTACCAATAGGTACACTAGCATCCATAATATTAGGAATAACTAACATTCTTTCTCTAATTTCCTTAGTAAGCTTACCTTGCTCTTCTTCTAAAGAATCAATCTCTTGTCCCATACGAGCAATTTCTTCTTTAATCTTATTAGCTTCCTCTATTTTTTTATCTTTCATAAGTAAGCCAATTTCACTACTCATCTTATTCTTATTAGCACGTAATTCATCCTTCTTAGTTTGAACCTCACGTACTCTCTTATCCATATCAAATACTTCATCAACTAAGACTAACTTTTCATCTTGAAATTTCTTTCTAATATTTTCTTTTACTAAATCTTTATTTTCTCTAATTAATTTTATATCTATCATAATTTTTTTCCTTTCTTACTTTCTAAATCAATATTATACACTAAAACTCCTTCAATTGTTCCATAAAGTTTAGAGCGTTTTGGCACCTTAGCATATTCAATATAAGTACCACCTAAACTTTCAGCAACATGCTTTGATGCCTCATTATTAGGTAGCATTGTAACTCGAATATTTTTCATACCTAAATACTCATAAGCATACTTAAGTAATACTTCACTAGCTTCCTTAGCGTATCCTCGTCCTCTATCTAAAGGATAAATCAGATATCCAATATTACCTTCAGTTATATATTCACTAGAATCATTTGGATGTAATTCTATTCTTCCTACAACTTCACCATTATATAAAAATATCCTATAATACCATCCCTTAGCACACGTAAATCCTTGCGATTCACTTTCTAACTTTAAATATAAATTCTTACCCTTTATTATTTTTTGCAAAACTTTATCACCCTCTAACTAAAAGAAAAAGGCACCACTAATTTAAGGAGCAAATTATGCGGTACCATCCTTTATTTAACTTAATTATGGATAACGGCTTAACCCGGCAGCTTTTAACTGCTCTAGAAAGGAGATTTATTAGTCCTCTTTATTAGTTTCCATCAACCACTAACTTTCTTTAAAAGAGTTAACTAACTACTAGTCTTTCTTGCGATTTACATGTTTAATTATAATACATTTTTAATTGTTAGACAATTCTTTTATGATACTTTCTGCTACTTTTAGACCATCTATGGCTGCCGAGGTTATACCACCAGCAAAACCAGCACCCTCCCCACAAGGATATAAACCTTTAAAATTACTTTCTAAAGTCTCAGTTCTTAGTATTCTAACCGGACTAGAAGTACGTGATTCTACTCCTGCTAAGATAGTATCATCATTATTAAACCCTTTTATCTTCGTACCAAAATTTTCTATACCTTCTACTAGCGAATTATTAATCTCCCTAGGAAGTATCTCATTTAAGTTAGCAAACACATACCCACCCTTAAACTCCGGTTTAACATTACCAAACTCTGTACTTAAAACATTCTCTTTATAATCTTTATATCTTTGTATAGGAATATACCCCTTAGCAATCAAGAAAGCTCTTTGTTCTAGCATCTCTTGGTATTTAATTGCTCCCTTAACCGTATCTCCAAAATCTTTAGGATTTATAGTAACAATAACCGCACTATTAGCATACCCTGAATTTCTATCATGATTACTCATCCCATTACAAAGCATATAACCCTTACTACTAGAAGAATTAACTACATACCCACCAGGACACATACAAAATGTATAAACACCTCTCTTATTAGAGGCTGTATACGTTAACTTATAAGACGCATTAGGTAAGTACTTATAATACTTGCCATACTGACTTTCATTAATCATTTCTTGATTATGAATTACTCTAAGTCCAACCGCATACCCCTTTGGTTTCATAAGAAGTCCCTTATTATATAATTTAGATATCGTATCTCTAGCTGAATGACCAACCGCCAAGACTACCTTAGAACACTTTATCTCTTTTGTATCATTAACAATAATCTTTTCTACTTTATCATTATTTAAAACAATATCTGTAAGCGTAGATTCAAACCTAAAACTACCCCCTAAGACAATAATCTTATTCCGTAAATTTTTAACGACGCCTTGTAAAATATCCGTTCCAATATGGGGATGAGCTTCATAAGTAATATCTTCGTCCGCCCCACATTCATAAAACGTCTTCAAAATAAAAGGTATTCTTCCTTCCTTATCTTTAACACCCGTATTTAACTTACCATCACTATAAGTTCCAGCCCCACCTTCACCAAAACAAACATTGCTTTTACAATCCAACACATTAGTTTCAAAGAACGTATTTACTACTTCATTTCTTTTATCAATATCATATCCTCGTTCAATAACTAAAGGTTTTAAACCATTAAGAGCTAGAAGATACGCACAAAATAACCCCGCTGGGCCACTTCCTACCACAACAATTTTCTCATTGCTTTTTACATCATACTTATAATTGTACTCTAAAGGCTCCACTAACCTTATATCAACCTTCTTAGATTTCAAATACTTATCTTCATTCTTTAACTCAATATCTAACTCATAAACATAAAATACTTGACTTTTGTTTCTTGAATCAATAGACTTTTTATGAATCTTATAACTAATTAAATCACTATCTTTAATACCTAGTTTCTTTACTAACACATCCCTATGATTATTCTTAATAACATCAACCTTTAAATTACTTACTCTAAGCATTATTCCACCCCTAATCCACTTATCCAAGAAAGCCCTAGGTTATAACCACCACATTTACCCGTACAATCTAAAAGTTCTCCCGTAATATAAAGACCTGGTATTTTCTTAACTTCAAAGTTATCCTTAACTTCTTCTAATGAAACACCACCAATTGCTACCTGAGCCATACTTAACTCCTTCGTATCATAAACATTAAACTTCAAGTTACAAAGATTAACCGCTAAAACCTCTTGTTCCTTATTCGTTAACTCCGTCCATTTCTTATCAGGATTAACCTTACTAACTTTAAATAAACAATACAACAACTTATAAGGTATAATTGACTCTAATGACTCTAATACTGTAAAATCTTCATTCTTACTAGCACGATACTTCAGGTACTTTAATGCCTCACTCTTATCCACATAAGGAATAAAATTAATATAAACACTTACTTTATTACCCTTACTAATACTTCTTGAAATATAATTACTTAAATTTAAAACACAAATCCCACTAATACCATAATTAGTTAATTGTATCTCACCAGTCTCTTTATCAATAAACTTATCATTTTCATACAGACTAACCACTGCCCTACATCTTATATTTTCCCATTCTTTGTAGTAGTTATCACTTCCAATTAATGGTACTAAACCAGGTAACATTTTATAAACCTTCAAATCAAAACTCTCTAGTATTTTAAAAATATCACCATCTTCTTTTAACCCAGCCTTAGAACCCGTTGCCAATACAACCTTACTAGCTTGATATACATTTTTACTTGTCGTAACAATAAATTTGTCACTTTTCTTAATATCTATTACGTTCTCATCTAAAATAACTCTAACTCCTAAGTTCTTTAACATCACCATAAACGTATTTAAAATACTAGAAGCACTGTTAGAATAAGGATAATAATATCCTTCCTTAATCTTAGGAACAACCCCTAAAGAGTCAAAAAAATCTAAAACCTTATTTTTATTTTCTTCATTTATAAATCTAGTTATTTCATTTTTTTCTTCACTATAATACTTAGTTTCATTAAAATCATCATTAAAATAGTTACATCTACCCGATCCTGTACGTAGTAATTTTTTACCTAAAGTATTATTCTTTTCAATAATTGTTACTTTATAACCTTTTTTACTTAAATTTATCGCACTTACCATTCCTGAAGCACCGCCACCAATAATTAAATAATCCATTTTACTCCTCCAAACAAGTACTATTTTACCAGTAATTATGTAGAAAAGTAAACATTATTTAAAATTAGCCTAACTTTTAGTAAAGTTCCTCCATATTTAACCCAAATTAAAACACCTCCCACATTTAGAAGGCATTTTCTATTTATTTAAATTTTCTTGTTTTAAATACTTATCATATAGTTCTTCAAGTGAAACATGATACTTTTCAATCATCACTTGATTACTCATTCTAAATATTTCATGAAGTTTATTATTTTTAGCAACAACACTAATCCTATTATCTAATAAGTATCTTATTTTTATAATAAGTTCTTTAGCAGAAATATTATCTAAAATATCTTTATTATCTTCATAAGGAATGTTATATTCAGTACAAACTTTCCTTATTTCTGCGATATTTTTATCAGTATCAATTATAAAGCCAATATTACTTAAACATTCTTCCATATCCTTATTCAAATTTTTGTTTTTCCTTTGTTCCTTAAGCCAAGTTAAAATACTTCCATAAGCCATTATATCTTTGTTATCTATTCTATCTAAGTTTTCTTCGCTCCAAGCCCCATATTGCTTATAAAATTTTAAAGCTTGTTCATATAAAGAATACCAAATTTTTTCTTCTTTTAACGATATAAAACGCATGCCAATATTACTTAATAAATTTCTTCTTTCCTCAGATAAATTTTTATTTTGACGTTGAGTGTTTAGCCAAATTCCAAGATTAACACCCGTCTCATCGTATTCATAACCATTAATTGTTTTAAACTTTGCTGGCATTTCTAAAATGCCGTAATGTTCATAATATTTTTTAGCCAATTCATAATATTTATTCCATTGCAATTCGAAATAATCTTCAAAACGTATACCGATGTTTCTTAACAATTCTTTTCTTTCAACTGACAAATTTTTATTTTGACGTTGATTATTTAGCCATGCGCCAAGACTAACTCCTGTCTCATCATATAGATAGCCATTAATTGTCTTAAATTTTCTTGGAATTTTCAAATTACCATAATGTTCATAATATTTTTTTGCTAATTCATAATATTTATTCCATTGTACATCATCATAACCTTCAAAATGCATACCAATATTTAATAACAATTTTTCTCTTTCCTTAGATAAATTATTGTTAAGACGTTGTTTTGCTAACCACATGCCAATATTAACTCCAGCATCGTCATACTCATAGCCATTAATCGTTTTAAATCTTGCAAGAACATTTAAATTACCATAATGTTCATAATATTTTTTTGCTAACTCATAATATTTATTCCATTGTACATCATTATAATCTTCAAAATGTATACCAATATCGCTTAATAATTTTTTTCTTTCCTTAGATAAATTATTATTAAAACGCTGTTTTGCTAACCACACTCCAAGACTAACCCCAGCCTCATCATACTCATAACCATTAAGTGTTTTAAAGTTTTTTGATATTTTCAAATTACCATGATATTCATAATATTTCTTAGCTAACTCATAATTTTTATTCCACTTTAAACTATTTGCACTGCCAAAATGCATTCCTATCTTTAATAATTTTTTCTTGTTTTCTTCTGACAAGTTTTTTCTCGAGCGTTGATGTCTTAGCCATTCTCCAAGATTGACACCGGATTCATCATATTCATAACCATTAATAGTTTTAAATTTGCGAGCAATATTCAAATCACCATGATGTTCAAAATATTTTTTTGCTAATTCATAATTTTTATTCCATTGTAAATCAACATAATCTTCAAAGTACATACCGATAGCTAACAATAGCTCCTTTTTTTCTTTTGATAAAGCCTCATTATGGCGTTGTTTATCTAACCACCAACCAAGGTTGACACCAGTCTCGTCATACTCATAACCATTAATTGTTTTAAATTTTTGTGGAATTTCTAAATCACCATGATGTTCATAATATTTTTTTGCTAATTCATAATTTTCATTCCACTTAAAATCATTTGTTCCTCCAAATTGCATACCAATATTTAATAATAATTTTTTTCTTTCATCAGTTAATTTTTTGTTCCTACGTTGAGAAACTATCCATACACCAAGACTAACCCCTGCCTCATCATATTCATAACCATTAATTGTTTTAAACTTAAATGGTATTATCAAATTACCATAATATTCATAATACTTTTTAGCTAGCTCATAATTTTCACTCCATTGTAACTCATTATAATTTTCAAAACGTATACCAATATCTAATAA
>ENA-OPCY01001546-OPCY01001546.1-human-gut-metagenome-genome-assembly--contig:-NODE-1546-length-12908-cov-3.479343_pt1 | contig 12908 bp, 10 predicted proteins | sample MGYA00241568_ERZ501487 | MGnify/ENA primary metagenome ERZ501487 (study PRJEB25962, sample SAMEA2042574) | human gut metagenome | biome: human gut; feature: human-associated habitat; material: faeces... | reverse complement strand
GCCTCACCGCCCGCAGCCACGATCGCCTGCTGCGCGTGGCGCGCACCATTGCAGACCTTGACGGCAGCGAGACCATTGAAGCGCACCACCTCGCAGAGGCCATTCAGTACCGCAACACCGATATTTTGCAAGGATGAAGCGGAGATTCCAGCACAAAAATAAGTAAATTCAGCCGCGGTTCCCGCCGCCGCGGGCGCGGCTATTAAAAATGAGGAGAACAACACCAATGCATGAAATGATCCTGTGCAAGCTCGGCGAGGTCGTGCTCAAGGGGCTCAACCGCCGCAGCTTTGAAGATAAGCTGATGGCGAACGTCAACCGCCGCGTGGCAAAATGCGGCAATTTCCGTATCTACGCCAAGCAGAGCACCATCTACGTTGAGCCCAAGGACGAAAACTGCGACATTGACGCGGCCTTTGAGGGCTGCAAGAAGGTCTTCGGCATCATCGCCGTTTCCAAGGCCCTGCCCTGCGAGAAGGACGTGCAGAAGATCATTGCCGCGGCGAAGGAGTACCTTGCCGATGAAATGCGCGCGGCGAAGAGCTTCAAGGTCGAGAGCAAGCGCGCCGACAAGACCTTCCCCTTGACGTCGATCCAGATCTCCCAGCAGGTCGGCGGCGCGCTGCATCAGGCGTTCCCGACCTGCGAGGTCAATGTCCACGACCCCGAGCTCGTCGTCCACATTGAAATTCGCGACGATTCGGCCTACGTCCACGGCCCCGCGGAAGAGGGCGCGGGCGGCCTGCCCATCGGCATGGGCGGCGTGGCGGTGAGCCTTCTTTCCGGCGGCATCGACTCGCCCGTTTCGTCCTACATGATCGCAAAGCGCGGCGTCAAGCTCGAAATGGTGCACTTTTTCTCCCCGCCCTACACCTCCGACGCGGCGAAGGAGAAGGTGCTTTCCCTTGCCAAACTCCTTGTGCCCTGGTGCGGACGGATGACTGTGCAGGTCGTGCCCTTTACCGAAATTCAGGAGGAAATTCGCCGCAACTGCCCCGAGGAGTTCTTCACGCTCATCATGCGCCGCTTCATGATGCGCATTGCCGAAAAGGTGGCGCGTCAGGAGAACAGCGAGGCGCTGATTACCGGCGAATCGGTTGGACAGGTCGCCAGTCAGACGATGACGGCGCTCGGTACGACCGATATGGTGGTGAATATGCCTGTCTTCCGCCCGCTGATTGGCTTTGACAAGGAAGAAATTATCGCTGTGAGTGAAAAAATCGGCACGTTCGAGACGTCCAGCCTGCCCTACGAGGACTGCTGCACGGTCTTCACACCGCGCCATCCCGCGACGCACCCGAAGATGGAGAAAATTCTTGAAGGCGAGAGCAAGCTTGATATCGACGGGCTGATTGATGAAGCCATAGCTGGCATCGAAATCGTCTGCTGCTGATTACGGCATCATATTCAGAAACACCGTCAGGGGCAGCCCTGAAATGCCCAGCGCGCCTGTCAACAACGATGAAATCGGATTGATGCCGACGTGCGGCAAGGGCAGCAGATTCCACGCCATCAACAGCACAGTGCCAAACGTCCAGCAGTTCAGCAGCCGCGCGCCCCAAGTGCCGGGGCGATAGCAGCGGCAGAGCAGCAGCGTCAAAACGAAAGCGGGAAGCAAAATCCACATACAAATCTCCTCCTTTGTAAGAAGAGTGTATGCGGAAGCGGAAAAACAATCTTGCCATTTCGTGCCGAACGTGGTATGATAGACATTGGGGATTTTCTGACGAGCCGGAAGGGGCGGAATGGCATGGCGGAGGATTTTGTGGCGCTGATGCAGGCGATTGCGCCGGAGATGGCGGAAGCAATGGCGCGCCGTGCCATGGTGCTGACGGCGATTGCGGAATCAGCCCCGGTTGGGCGGCGGCAATTGGCGCTCCGGCTGAATCTGGCGGAAAGGGAAGTGCGCGCGGACGTGGAGAAGCTCCGCGATGCTGGCCTGATTACGCTGGACAAAGCCGGGATGAATCCGACGCCGAATGCGTCCCGCTGGCTGGAAAGTGCCCGCAGCTTCGCCCGGCAGGCGCAGGGCCTGACCGCGCTGGAAACGGCGCTGATGCAGGTTCTCCCGGTGAAAACAGTTTTCGTTGCGCCGGGGGATGCTGATGCGGATGTGCGTGTACTGTCCGACGTGGGGCGGCTGGCGGCGCAGGGCGTGCGGCAATTGCTGCATTCCGGGTCGACGCTGGCAGTCACGGGCGGTTCGACCATCGCGGCGACGGCACACGCCATGCAGAGCAGCGCTCCCATGAACGTCATGGTCGTTCCCGCACAGGGCGGCTTCGGGCGTGAAGTGGAAACGCAGGCGAACACGCTGGCGGCGGAAATCGCCCAGCGGCTCGGCGGACATCATCGGCTGCTGCATCTGCCAGACCACATGGACGAGCAGGCGAAGCAGGAAATGCTGCGGCTGCCTGAAATTCGCGAGACGATGGAGCGCATCCAGCGTGCGGACATCATCCTGCACGGCATCGGCTGTGCGCAGGAGACGATGAGCCGCCTGCCCGTGGAGCAGGTGCGCCTGCTGATGAAGAAGGGCGCGGTCGGGGAGTCCTTCGGCGCGTATTACGACCGGGATGGGCAGTGCCTGCTGAAATCATCCGGCGTGTGCGTCGATTTGGCGCGCCTGACGCCAGACTGCCGCATGATTGCGGTCGCGGCGGGCGCAAAGAAGGCGGAAGCCATCATCTCCGTCCTGCGGCATGACCCGCATACGCTGCTGGTGACGGATGAGGGTGCGGCAAAGCAGATGCTTGCCATCCTCAAAACAAATACGGGTTGTTCGTCAGTCACCGATGTGTGACGGACGTTCTCAATAAAAGCAACCAAAAGAGCAATCTTGAAGGAGTGTGCATCAACAATGGCTAAGAAAACGATTGACGACATCAAGGTTTCTGGCAAGAAGGTGCTGGTTCGCTGTGACTTCAACGTCCCCATGAAGGACGGCAAGATCACCAACGACAAGCGCATCGTGGCCGCGCTTCCTACCATCAAGAAGCTGATCGCTGACGGCGGCAAGGTCATCCTGTGCAGCCATCTGGGCAAGCCGAAGAACGGCCCGGAAGAGAAGTTCTCTCTGGCTCCCGTGGCGGTTCGCCTGAGCGAACTGCTGGGTCAGCCCGTCGTGTTCGCCAATGACGACACGGTGGTCGGCGACAACGCAAAGGCTGCTGTGGCGGCGATGAAGGACGGCGACGTCGTGCTGCTGCAGAACACCCGCTTCCGCAAGGAAGAAACCAAGAATGTCGAGGAGTTCTCCAAGGAACTGGCTTCCCTGGCGGACTGCTATGTGGATGACGCGTTCGGCTCCTGCCACCGCGCGCACTGCTCCACCGAGGGCGTGACGAAGTTCCTGTCCCCGTGCGTGGCAGGCTATCTGATCGGCAAGGAACTCGCCGTGATGGGCAAGGCGCTGGAAAATGCGGATCGTCCGTTCGTCGCGGTGCTGGGCGGCGCAAAGATTGAGGACAAGCTGAATGTCATCAACAACCTGCTGGAAAAGGTTGATACGCTGATTATCGGCGGCGGCATGGCGTTCACCTTCCTGAAGGCGAAGGGCTATGAAATCGGCAAGTCCCTGTTGGACGAAACCAAAATTGATTACTGCAAGGACATGATGGCGAAGGCTGCGGAAAAGGGCGTTCAGCTCCTGCTGCCGGTTGACACCGTGTGCATCAAGGACTTCCCGAACCCGATTGACGCGCCGGTTGACACCGTGACCGTCGATGCGGATGCGATTCCGGCGGACATGGAAGGTTGCGATATTGGCCCGAAGAGCCGTGAGCTGTTCGCGGCGGCTGTGAAGTCCGCCAAGACGGTTGTGTGGAATGGCCCGATGGGCGTGTTCGAGAACCCGACGCTGGCTGCCGGCACGCTGGCGGTTGCGCAGGCAATGGCGGATTCCGACGCTGTGACCATCATCGGCGGCGGCGACTCTGCGGCGGCTGTGGAGCAGATGGGTCTGGGCGACAAGATGACCCACATCTCCACTGGCGGCGGCGCTTCGCTGGAATACCTCGAAGGCAAGACGCTGCCCGGCGTTGCGTGCCTCGACGAGAAGTAATTTTCATGGGCAAGACCGTCCCTGCCAACCGCAGGGGCGGCTTTGTCCTGCCAAAATCCCTGCACTCCCACGCGGACACAGTATGGAGAAGTCACCAACTGAATCGCGAAAAGGGGTCAAGGGGCAATTGCCCCTTGCGGAGTCCAGAGGCGCCTCTGGTAGGGTTTGGGGCAAAGCCCCAAGTCCGCACTTTATTATGAGGTGATTGGAATGCGTAAGGCGATTATTGCGGGTAACTGGAAGATGAATAAGACCCCCGCGGAAGCGGCGGCGCTGGTTAATGACTTGAAGCCCCTCGTGAAGGACGCGAGCTGCGACGTGGTCGTGTGCGTCCCGGCGGTGGACATCGCGGCGGTCAAGGCGGCGGCGGAAGGCTCGAATATCCATGTGGGCGCGGAGAACGTGCACTGGGCGGCGTCCGGCGCGTACACCGGCGAACTGTCCGCGGAGATGCTCGTGGCTGCTGGCGTGGAATACGTCATCATCGGCCACAGCGAGCGCCGCCAGTACTTTGGCGAAACCGACCAGACGGTCAACAAGCGCGTGCTGGCGGCTGTTGCGGCGGGGCTGAAAGTCATCCTGTGCGTCGGCGAAATGAAGGACGTGCGTGAAGCGGGCGCGACCGACGGCTTGGTGGATTATCAGACCATCATGGCGCTGAACGGTCTGACCGCCGAGCAGGTGGCGGACGTCGTTATCGCTTACGAACCCGTTTGGGCGATTGGCACCGGTCTGACCGCGACCGACGAGCAGGCGAACGAGACCATCGGCGTCATCCGCAAGGCGGTTGCCCGCAAGTATGGCCAGGAATGCGCTGACAAGGTGCGCATCCAGTACGGTGGATCGATGAATCCCAAGAACGTCAAGGGCTTGATGGCGCAGCCCGAAATCGACGGCGGCCTGATTGGCGGCGCGTCCCTGAAGGCGCCCGACTTCTCCCTCGTCGTGAATTACGACAAGTAAGGCAAGTCGTATTGACCATCCGCACGGTCAGTTTTACGCTGACCGTGTTTTTTTTGTGTACTTTGAATAAAAGTGCCGCGTTAAAACATGACTTTTTGCCGCCTTTGTGCTATGATAATTAAGGAATACACGAATGCTATTTCCTGCATTCACCTGCGCCATGTGCTTGCATCTTGGCGCATTCTCATTTGGAAATAGTACAAGGAGTTATCATTATAATGAAGAAAACGTTTTTCCCAGCGCATCTTATCGGCACGGTCAGCGCGCCGGCGTCCAAATCCGAAGCGCATCGGCGCATGATTTGCGCAGGGCTGACCCAAGGTGAAACGATGCTGACCGGCTTTATGGATTCTGCGGACATGGCGGCGACGATGCGCTGTCTCGGTGCGCTTGGAAGCACCTTCAACCGCGACGGCGACACCCTGACCATCAGCGGAATGCAGGGGAAAATTGCGAAAATGCCCGTGATGGACTGCGGCGAAAGCGGATCGACCCTGCGCTTCTTTGTGCCGATTGCGCTGACGGTGGCGGGCGGCACGGTGTTCCGGATGCATGGGCGGCTCGGCTCGCGCCCGATGGACGTGTACCGCGACCTGTTTGTGCCGCGCGGGGTGCGCTGGTATATGGGCGTGGGCGCGGACGGCGCGGCGGAACTGACCGTGCGCGGCAAAATGGAGCCGGGCGACTATGTGCTGCCGGGCGACGTGTCCAGCCAGTTTGTGTCGGGGCTGCTGTTTGCGCTGCCGCTGCTGCCGGGCAATTCGACGCTGACGGTGCAGCAGCCGGTGGAAAGTGAGAGCTACATCCGCATGACCATCGAGGCTATTGCCGCCAGCGGCATCGAGGTGCAGGAAAGCAACGCGTTCAGCTGGCGGATTCCCGGTCATCAGCAGTACAAAAGCCACTCGTGCCACTTGAACGGCGATTATTCGCAGGCGGCGGTGCTGTGCTGCGCGGGTGCGCTGGGGCATGATATCACCGTCACGCATCTGTCGCCCGTGACGACGCAGGGCGACCGCGCGATTCTCCGCCACCTGATGGCGTTGGGCGCAACGGTGGAGGAGAGTGACAACCACATCCGCGTGAAGGCGGGCAAGCTGCACGGCGCGACGCTGGACATGCACGACTGCCCGGACATTGCGCCGATTCTGGCGCTGACGGCGCAGCTTGCGGAAGGGGAGTCGCGCCTGACGCACTGCGGGCGGCTGCGCCTGAAGGAGTGCGACCGGCTGGCGGCGACGGTGGAAATCCTAAACCTGCTGGGCGGCGACGCGAAGGCGGACGGGGACGACATTGTGCTGCACGGCGTGAAGCAGCTGCGCGGCGGCGTGACGCTGCCGAACTACGGCGACCACCGCATGGTCATGCTCGCATCCATTGCGGCGACGAAGTGCGAGCAGCCCATTGAGATGGACGGCATTGAAGCGATTGACAAATCGTGGCCGGAGTACCTGAAAGTTTATCAGATGCTGGGAGGAAAGTGCGAATGAGCAGCGCTTTCGGGCAGTATTTGAAGCTGTCGATTTTTGGCCAGAGTCACGGCGAAGCGCTCGGTGTGACGCTCGATGGCTTTCCGGCAGGTATGACGATTGACATGGAGCAGCTTCTTGCGGAAATGGCGCGCCGTGCGCCGGGGCAGAGCCTGATGACGACCGCACGCAAGGAGCCGGATGCGCCGGAGTTCTTGTCAGGTGTGCTGAACGGGCGGACGACGGGTCAGCCGATTTGCGCCATCATCCGCAACACGAATCAGCGCTCGAAGGACTATGGCGATGGCGTGGATTTGGTGCGTCCGGGTCATGCGGATTACACCGGGCATGTGCGCTACTTCGGCTTTGAGGATTGGCGCGGCGGCGGCAGCTTCTCCGGTCGGCTGACGGCGGGGATTGTGCTGGCAGGCGCACTGTGCAGCCAGTATCTGGTGCATCGGGGCGTAAAAATCGCCTGCCACATCCAGCAATTGGGCGACGTGCGGGACGCGTCGTTCCTGGCGGCAGATGCGGCGGCGGACTATGCGTACCTCAAGGGGATGCATCTGCCCGTGCTGACGGCGGGGCTGAATCAACAGATGGAAGAAGCAGTGCTGGCGGCACGGGATAAGCAGGATTCCGTCGGCGGCGTGCTGGAGTGCATGGTGACGGGGCTTCCGGCAGGGCTGGGCGCGCCGTTCTTCGATAGCGTCGAGAGTGTGCTGAGCCACTTGCTGTTCGCGATTCCGGCAGTCAAGGGCGTTGAATTTGGTGAGGGCTTCGGCTTTGCATCCATGCGGGGGAGTCAAGCGAACGACCCGTTCCGCATGGAAAACGGCGAAGTTACGACGGAAAGCAACCATTCCGGCGGCATCAACGGCGGCATCACGAATGGAATGCCGGTGATTTTCCGCTGCGCCGTGCGTCCAACCCCCTCCATCGGCCAGAAACAGCGGACGGTGTCCCTGCGCACGGGCGAAAACGCGGACTTGGAGATTCACGGGCGGCATGACCCATGCATTTTGCCGCGCGCCGTGCCGGTGGTGGAGGCAATGGCAGCAATTGGCATAATGGAACTGTGGAAGGAGCGAGCAGCGTGTCTGGACGGGTCGAAGTGATTGCGTTTCCAGGAACGAGCGGAAGTTTCTCCGGCGCGGCGGCACAGGAAGCGTTCCCGAACGGGCAGTGTGCCGGTTTCCCGACCTTCCCGGAGGCAGCGAAGGCGGTCATCGAGGGGCTGGCGGATTATGCGCTGCTGCCGGTGGAGAATTCCTTTGCGGGCGCAGTGCTGCCGACGTATTCGCTGCTGGAAAAGCTGCCGCTGCATATTGTCGGGGAGACGATGAAGGCGGTGCGCCACAACCTGTTGGGTGTGCCGGGGGCGACGCTGGCAGGGATTCGGCGGATTGCGAGCCATCCACAGGCGATTGCACAGTGCGACGTGTTCCTGCAGGGCATGAAGGGCGTGCAGATTACGCCATCGGAAAACACGGCGATTTCCGCGCGGGACGTGGCGGCACAGGGCGACCCGTCATATGCGGCGATTGCGAGCGAGGAGGCAGCGCGCAGCTTCGGGCTGATTGTGCTGGCGAAAAACATACAGACCAGCAGCGCCAACACGACGCGCTTCCTGATTCTCTCGCGTACTGAAACACCGCTGGCAACACCGAGCAAGGCGACCGTCGTCTTTACGGTCAAGAACGAGGTCGGCGCACTGGTGCGGGTGCTGGCGTCGTTCGCGGAAAGCGGGCTGAACATGTCGCGCATTGAGAGCCGCCCCATGCCGGAAACGCCGTTCCAGTATTTCTTTTCCGCGGATTTTGAGGGCCGCATGGATGCGGAGCACCTGTCGCGCGCCATGGAAGCAGCCCGCCCGTACACCTGCGAACTGCGGCTCTTAGGCGTTTATCCGAAGGCAATTCCGCCGAAAAGGGAAAACGGAACGAATAATTCGTGAAAAATTGCAAAAATGGGGTTGACAAAGCCGAAAAAAAGTGCTATTATAATATAGCTGTCAGGAACGGAAACGCTTCCAAACAAAGCGCTTTCGGCACAGCGTGTGGGCCCGTAGCTCAGCTGGATAGAGTGTTTGACTACGAATCAAAAGGTCGTGGGTTCGAATCCCGCCGGGCTCATCACAGAGGCACAGCATAAGGCTGTGCCTTTTTGCGTACTGTAATGGCGTACTTCCGCTGTATTCTTTTGCCGCGTGTGTTGACGCTGTCCGCTGAAGATGCTACAATGGAACCAAACCATAGGGGAGGAAACAACATGAACATCGGGATTCTGGGGGCGGGCAATATCGCCGGGTCGATGGCGCGCACAATTTGCGGGATGGCGGCGCAGGGACGTCCTGTCACGCTGTACGCGGTCGCATCGAGGTCGCAGGAGAAGGCGGATGCGTTCGCCAAGGCGTATGGCATCCCGCGCGCGTACGGCAGCTATGCGGCGATGCTAAACGACCCCTTGGTGGAGTTGGTTTATATCGCCACGCCACACAGTCATCACGCGGAGCAGATTCGCCAGTGTGTCGCGGCGGGAAAGCCGGTGCTGTGTGAAAAATCGTTTACGGCGAACGCGAAGCAGGCGGAAGACGTTCTGCGGGAAGCGGAAACGGCGGGGGTGTACGTCGCGGAAGCCATCTGGACGCGCTATATGCCCGCGCGGGGGATGATTGCGGACATCATCGCGTCCGGCGAAATCGGTGAGCCGCGGTTCTTGTCCGCCAATCTGGCGTATGATGTGGAGCACAAGGAGCGTATTAGCCAGCCGGAATTGGCGGGCGGCGCACTGCTGGACGTGGGCGTGTATCCGCTGAATTTCGCGTCGATGGTGTTCGGCAACGACATTGTGCGCGTTGAAAGCAGCGTGCAGAAGCTCGGTACGGGCGTTGACCGTACGGAGAGCATCACTTATTTCTACCGCGATGGCAAAATGGCGCAGTTGATGGCATCCGTTGCCTTCAATTCTGACCGGCGCGGCATCGTCTATGGCACGAAGGGCTTCCTGACGGTCGATAACGTCAACAATCCGCATGAAATCGCGCTGTATGACAAGAATCAGCGGGAAACACCGCGGGAGGTTCGCCCTGTGCCGGCGCAAATTACGGGCTACGAGTATGAGGTGGAGGCGTGTCTGCGCGATATTGCCGCCGGACAGCTCGAACCCGCCGAAATGCCGCACGCGGAGACGCTGGAAATCATGCGGCAGATGGACACACTGCGGGCAGCGTGGCAAATCCGCTATCCGTTTGAGTAATCAATAATTGCAAGGGAAGAATAATGTGGAAGAATTGATGATTCGCCGGGCGTTGGATGCCGATATTCCGGCGCTGGACAGGCTGCTGTTTCAGGTGCATCAGGTGCATCACGAGGCACGTCCGGATTTGTTCAAGGCGGGCGCGAAGAAGTACACCGACGCGCAATTGAAGGCGATTCTGGCGGATGACAAAACGCCCGTGTTCGTTGCGGAGCGCGGCGGCGCGGTTGTGGGCTACGCGTTCTGCATCCACAAGCAGTTCGTGAACGACAACAACATGACGGACATCAAAACGCTCTACATCGACGACCTGTGCGTGGATGAGCGGGCGCGCGGCGGGCATATCGGCACGCGACTGTACGAATATGTGCTGGACTTTGCGCGTCAGCAGGGGTATTACAACGTGACGCTGAACGTGTGGGCGGACAACGTGAACGCGCGCAAGTTCTACGAGAAAATCGGGCTGCGCGTGCAGAAAATCGGGATGGAGAAGATTCTATAAGAAAAGGGAGCATCCGCGCAAGATGCTCCTTTTTCTTATTCCGATTTTTCCTCCTGCTTCTTCGGCTGATCGCGCATTTCGCTCGGCGTCATGCCGTAATACTTCTTGAACGCGCGGCGGAAGCTGGTCGGGTTGGTGTAGCCGAGGTCGGCGTAGAGGGCGGTCAGGTTGCAGTCGCCGCTGGTCAGCCGCCGCGCCGCCTCGTTCATGCGCAGGCGCTCCAGATAGACGCTGAAATTCTGCCCGGTTTTCTCCTTGAACATATGGCTCAAGTAGGTGTCGCTGATGTTGAAGCGGTCGCCGACTTTGCTCAGGCACAGGCTGGGGTCGGTGTAATTCTCCTGCAAATAGCGCTCAACGTCTGGAATCGGCGTGGATGGCGACGATACCTTCACAAAGAACTCGCACAGGCACAGCGCGTCGTCCTCCAATTGCGCAAACGTCGGCGTCGGGCTGTACAGGCGCTCATCCAGCTTCTTCAATTTTGCCGCCATCTCCTCCGACTGCGACGGAAGCACCTGAAAGCGCGCCTTGAACAGCGTGTTCTTCAGGTCGGAAAGCAGCATGTTCAGCAGCGGCAGGGGCAGACTGCGCTCCTCGACGTTCTCGCGGTGAATGAGCGCGAACATGTCCGCCGTCTGATCCTTGTTGCCGGTGGTGATAAAGTGCAGCAGCTTCGCCGAAATCTCGATGGGGTAGTACCAGCTTTGCGTGTCTTTGCGGATGAAGTCGTAGGGGAGGAAGATATGGTGCTTGGCGGTGTAACGGGAGGCGGCGCGCGCCTGCTCGTAGCTTTCCCACAGCCGAGACGGCTGGGTGCAGCGGCTGCCAACGCCCGCGTAGAACCACAACCCGGCATCCGCCAATTCGTCGTGCAGCTGAACCACATGCTGCTGGAGTGTTGAGAAGGAATCCGTGTCGTCGTTGGCGTATGTTACCAGCACGACAAAGTCGCCCGTCAGCGTCGCGTAATAATACAGCGGATACGCGCCGGACAAGTGCCGCTCCAGCGCTTCCGTGATGGTGTCGTACTCCGCCTTCGGATCGGCAACCTCAGAATCTTGCCGATTCGCGACGCAGAACAGCACATAATGGTGGATATTCCCCTTCAAGCCGAGCGATTCCATCATATATTGGAACTCATCCTGCGACGAGACATGTCCAGACAAAAGCTTGCGCAGGTACGATGCATTGATGACTGGGCGCTGTGCGTCGATTTCGCGCTGCAGCTGCGCGTTCGCATCCTCCGCCTCGTCCAGCTGCGTCGTCAGCTGGCGAATCGGCTTCATGGCGCGGCGAATCAGCTGGATGATGACCAGCGCGCCGACCACGAGCGCGGCGAGAAAAATCAGCAGATAGATGCGCAGAAACTGCCCTGTCGCCTGATTGGCCAGACTGTTTGGCAGCTGCAGCAGATACTGCCGCCCGGAAGGGCTCAAGCGGCGAAGAATCCGGTAATCGCCTTGAAACGCCGTTTGATTCGCATCGAAGGTGAGGGGAGACAGCGCAACCGCATTGCCGACGCTGAAAAGCGGCGTACCATCGGCAGAAAGCACATACACGGCGGCATCCGCGATATTTTCAGGCAGCAGATATTCCCGGAGCGCACTGCCGTCCAGCTCAAACGCCACGACGACGGGCATCGACGGCAGCTGTGCGCCGCTGATATCCATCAAGACCGCCAACTCACCGTTTCGCCCGGAAAACTGCCCGTAATCAACAAACGTCGGTTTGGCGGCCGCACTTTCCATTGCCGCAAGCCAATTTTCGTACTCGCTGGCGCGGAAAGAGCGTGTGCGGCGGTAGTACAACTCCGCTGGAACGGACTCACTTGACGTCAGGATATGGTTGGATTCCTTCAAGTACAATGTCGAGCGGATGACGGGCAGGCTGATCAGCCCGTACTGCCGGATGGTCAGGCTCTGCATCATGCGGTAGGCGGCGAGAACGTAGTTTGCATCCGTCTCGTCGTGCATGTTGGACAGGCGCAGGAGCGTTGTGTCCGTGCGCAATTGCAGGGAGTAGTCGCTCATCAATTGCAGCTGGCTTTCCATGCCGCTGGACACGCGCGTGAGGTGGCTGCGCTGCTGCTGCCAGTAGCTGTCGCGGACGCGGCTGTCATAGGTGAAGCCGATGATGACAAGCAGCGCCAAGCAAACAAACAGGAACATCGTATAGGAAAGGGCAATCCCGGAGGCACGTCCAAGACGCGCGCGAAGGGTCTGCCACGGTTTCTTTCGGGTCAAGAAATTCACCCTCGTCTCTCAAAAATTCGGGAGGCAACCAGTTTTTCAGCAGAAAGCGCAAAGATACTTTCCATTGTTATTATACCAGAAAACTCGGATTTTTCAAGGGGTTGCGGGGGCAGGGTACAATTTTTGACCCCTTGAATCACCAGAAATGTACCCCGACGGAAAGAATTGTGCCTTGCGCGGAAAGCGCTTTCATGCTATGATGCAATCAACGCAAAGGCGACGGCGGACAACGCCGGGGCAAGCCGATGCAAAAAGAAAGGAAGGGTTCCAAGATGAAGAAGCTCCTCGCAATGGCGACCTCTCTGGCGCTGCTGGCTACGAGCGCGATCGTTCCGATGACGGCGGCTGCTACGGCGGTCCGTCCTACTACATCGATCAGGCAACCGGAAAACACTGGT
>ENA-OPCY01001540-OPCY01001540.1-human-gut-metagenome-genome-assembly--contig:-NODE-1540-length-12928-cov-7.171366_pt1 | contig 12928 bp, 8 predicted proteins | sample MGYA00241568_ERZ501487 | MGnify/ENA primary metagenome ERZ501487 (study PRJEB25962, sample SAMEA2042574) | human gut metagenome | biome: human gut; feature: human-associated habitat; material: faeces... | reverse complement strand
TAACTTTTACACTTATCCAAGATAGCGGGTATGGAATCTTGGATTACAATTAAGCGGGATTATAAATAATGACTAAAAATAATTCAAAGGACCTCACTGTAGGTTCTCCTACCGGGCTCATTCTGGGCTTTTCCCTTCCGTTGCTTCTCGGAATGCTTTTCCAGCAGGTTTACAGCCTTATGGATACAATAATCGTCGGTCGTTTTCTAAGTGTTTCGGCCTTAGCCGCAGTCGGCTCTACCGGAAGCATCTGCTTTCTCATCATCGGCTTCTGCCAGGGTGTGTGTGCCGGCTTTTCGCTTCCAATAGCCCAGCGCTTTGGTGCCAAGGATGAAAAAGGACTTAAAAAATATGTAGGAAATGCAGGAATTGTGTCTGTAATTATCGCAATAATCATGACGGCACTCACTGTGCTTCTCTGCGGTCACATTCTGACCTGGATGAATACGCCAGGCGACATTTACGACCTCGCCTACCAGTATCTGATTGTCATATTTGCAGGCATTCCTGCCACAATACTGTACAATCTGCTGTCAGGATATCTGAGATCTCTCGGCAACTCGGTCATACCTGTTATTTTCCTTATAATCGCGGCTGTTCTAAATATCGGTCTTGATTTACTTTTCATTCTGGTATTTAACATGGGCGTGTTTGGAGCGGCTTTTGCAACCGTACTGTCACAGGGTGTATCAGGAGTGCTGTGCATCATTTACATAGCAAAAAATGTACCTCTGCTGCATGTAAGCAGAAATGATTTGGAGCTTGACTCTTCATATGTCAGAAATCTGATGGTCATGGGACTTCCTATGGGCTTTCAGTATTCGATAACCGCTATAGGCGGCGTCATACTGCAGACTGCCGTAAACGGCTTAGGCTCCATCGCAGTTGCCTCAATGACCGCTGCAAGCCGTATTTCAATGTTTATGGTGTGTCCATTTGACGCACTCGGCTCCACAATGGCCACCTACAGTGGACAAAATGTCGGTGCAGCCAAATTTGAACGTGTAAAGAAGGGGCTTATTTCAGCCTCAGTGATAGGATCGATCTATTCGGTTTTGATTTTTGTGGCACTGCCGTTTATAGCCAACTATCTGATTTACCTGTTTGTATCACCAAGTGAAACAGAGGTTGTCGTACAGGCTCATCAGTTTCTGCTGATAAATGCATTTTTCTACATCCCGCTCGTTCTGGTAAACACAGTCCGTTTCACCATACAGGGCATGGGTTTTTCCGGCTTTGCGATGTTTGCAGGAGTAGCAGAAATGATTGCGCGTTCACTCATCGGACTTGTATTTGTACCGATATTCGGCTTTTCTGCCGCCTGCTTTGCAAGCCCACTCGCATGGATTCTCGCAGATGCCTTCCTGGTGCCTGCATTCATCCACTGCCTGCATAAATTGCAGAAAGCAAAATCTAGTCAAGTTACAAGTCTTTAGTAAAAAAGTCATTACCAATGATGTATTTAATAGTGTATTTAAAAATTAATTTATTTCACAACCTAAGGAAAGCACCGGCGAACATACTATATATTGAGCTTTACGAAGCAGCTTAGAAGCAGTTAGAATTATGTCCATATACAACAATGCCCCAGCATGGACGCTGGGGCAAGTTTTTATAAAAAATATATTATAAGTTTACCGCATCTATAAATTTCTGGAACGCTGCACGTCCCTCATCAGTGCACTTGTACACTCCTGCACACTCAAGCACTTCTTTAAATACAAGTCCAATCTCCTCATTGATGATACCATCAATATTAGACTCATCAATCTTATCATACTTAGACATAAACTTAAGAGCCCAGTCAGCATGTGATGCAAGAGTCTCAGTCGAATGCAGATCCTTTCCTGTAAGGATTGCATCCCTAAGCTCTGCCATCTCACCTTTTAATCTGGCCGGAAGCACTGCAAGTCCCATTACCTCGATAAGTCCGATATTCTCCTTCTTTATGTGATGAAGGTGGGCATGCGGATGATATACTCCAAGCGGATGCTCCTCTGTGGTGATGTTGTTTCTGAGCACAAGGTCAAGCTCATAGTCTCCGTCACGACGTCTTGCTATAGGTGTGATAGTGTTGTGTGGCTCTCCATCTGTCTCTGCAAAAATAAATGCTTCTTCATCTGTATAGCCTCTCCATGCAAGAAGAATCTTATCTGCAAGGTCAATAAGCTTATCCCTGTCTGCTGACTTGATTCTGATAACAGACATAGGCCATTTTACGATACCTGCCTCGACATCCTCGTAGCCCTTGAATGTGATTTCTTTCTCTATCGGAGCCTTTGCCATAGCGAAAGTATAGTGTCCGCCCTGGAAATGGTCGTGACTTAAGATAGAGCCTCCAACGATTGGCAGATCTGCATTTGAGCCTACAAAATAATGTGGAAACTGTGTTACAAAATCAAGCAGCTTTCCAAATGTGGCACGCTCGATTTTCATCGGTGTATGCTTTGAATTGAACACGATACAGTGCTCATTGTAGTATACATATGGCGAGTACTGGAAAAACCACTGGCTGTTGTTTATTGTAACAGGGATAATTCTGTGGTTTTCTCTTGCAGGATGGTTTACGCGGCCTGCATAGCCCTCATTTTCCTTACAAAGCTGGCACTTTGGATATGCGCTCTGCTTTGCATTTTTAGCGGCAGCAATTGCCTTTGGATCCTTCTCAGGCTTTGAGAGATTAATTGTCACATCAAGTGTGCCATACTCTGTGTCTGTGGTCCATTTCATATCCTTCTTTATGCGCTGTCTTCTGATATAATTGCTGTCACAGCTTAATTTGTAAAAATAATCGGTTGCCGCAAGTGAAGACTCATTGTCGTATAAATCCTTAAAGCGAGCTCTGATCACGCTTGGTGCATTTACAAGGCAGCCCATCAGCTTTGTATCAAAAAGATCCTTGTATACAATGCTGTTTTCTTTCATGATGCCATTGTCATATGCGTATGTCATCATATCCTCGAGTATACCCTCAAGCTTCTCCTCTGCCTCTTCCTGTGTCCATGCCGGCTGAGCCTCTACCTTTTCAAATGTCTCATCCTCGATGTCGTCCACTCCGAGTACCTCGAGAAGTCTGTTTACTGTGTATACCTCATCAGCATGGTCAACAAGTCCTGTTGTAAGACCATATTTTACTAATTCTAATATTCTCTCCTGAATCATGTCATGCTCCTTAATCATTGTCGGGAAAAACCTATTTATCCGTTACTGTTATTTCATATTGCTAATTTTATGCCAGACGGCTAGGTCCGTCTCCGATTGAAACAACATAAAACTCAGGTGTCTTTCCAACCTTCTCTTCATAGGCCTTTGTCAGGTTTGCCTTAAACTGATCAATAGCCTCGTCCTTTACTATGCTGACTGTACAGCCGCCAAATCCGCCTCCTGTGATTCGTGATCCAATAACACCCGGAATCTTCCATGCCTCATCAACAAGTACGTCAACCTCAGGACATGATGTCTCATAATCATCACGAAGTGATACATGTGAAGCATTCATAAGCTTTCCAAATGTCTCGATATCATTTTCCTTCAATGCCTTAACAGCCTTGATGGTACGCTGGTTCTCATAAACCGCATGCTTGCCTCTCTTACGTGCAACCTCATCCTTAATCGCATCCTTATGAGCCTCGAACTCTTCATCTGTCAGGTCACCGAGAGTCTTGATGTCACATACTGTCTGTAAATCCTTAAGAGCCTGTGCACTCTCATTTCTTCTGTCATTGTAAGCACTTGTTACAAGGCTGTGCTTAACCATGCTGTTTGTAACCACGATCTTTGCACCGTCCAAAACGATTGGTGCATACTCAAAATCAAGAGTATTGCAGTCAAGGAAAATTGCATTGTCCTTTTTGCCCATTGCAGATGCAAACTGATCCATGATACCGCAATTACAGCCGTTGTAGTTGTTCTCTGAATACTGACCGATAAGTGCAATATCCTGATTTGTCACGTCAAAGCCGTAAATATCCTTTAACATATATCCTGTAACCACCTCAAGAGATGCTGATGAAGAAAGTCCTGAGCCGTTTGGAATATTTCCGAATAAAACAATATCAAGACCGCTTTCAAGCTTCATTCCTCGCCCCTCGAAGGCCCACATAACGCCCATTGGATAGTTTATCCAAAGTCCGTCCGGATCAGGTGTAAACTCATCAAGTGATGACTCAACCACACCCAGATTGTCAAAATTCATAGAGTAGAAACGAAGCTTCCTGTCATCGCGCTTTCTTGCTGCCATATATGTACCGATGGTAAGTGCACAAGGGAACACATGTCCTCCATTGTAGTCAGTGTGCTCACCTATCAGATTTACACGTCCCGGAGCAAAATATACTCTGATATCCCCATCTGCTCCAAAAAGCTCCTTGAATTTGTCTAATACGTTCTGCTGTATCATTTTTTCTTCTCCTTTGCTGATTGTATTTGCGTTAAATTGATAGTTAAAATATTTCGTTCTTTCTTTATAACTCTATTATAACTGCACATTTTTACATTGCAATACATCCGACTGAAAATGCAACATAACAAATCAAATCATGCAACAAAATTACATATGTTATTATTTTATTTTTTAAAATTCTTAATAACATCAAGTGCCGGCAACACATTTCCATCATAGTCAAAGAGTGCCTGGTTTGCCCACTCATTGCCGCATGGTCCCGGATCATTCATGTACCTAAGTGAAGCAGGTGTAGCCCAGCCTGAGCCCGGTACAGGAATCCACGCTGGCTCCCACCAGAAAAATCCTTTTCCGTGGTCATCCACCACATTTGCCACTCTGTTTAAAAAATCCTTTGTAAAGTCAGCCTGTCCCTCAATAGTCATAGGATAATCTATCTTCTCAACAAGCTCCGGTTTTGTCGCATAACCCTTGCGCTCAGAATCAGCAAGCTTCTCGTACTCCTGGTAGCTGTCCATTGTAAAGCCCATGGATACCTCAGCGATGATAATGTCCTTATTGAAACGCTTTGCAATATCGTTCATATTGAACTCAAGCTGATCAAGAGAGCCGTGCCAGAAGGGATAGTATGACAATCCGATATACTCAAACTCCTCTCCTCTTTCGATAAAGTTTGTAAACCATCTGACATAAAGCTCATTGTTTCCACCATTATCGAGGTGAATCATAATCGGAATATCAGCATTTACCTTGCGGCAGGCACGTATTCCGGCATTAACAAATTTTGCTATATTATCGTAGTTAGGTACCTTTCCCTCAGGCCACAAAAGTCCGTTTGAAAGCTCATTACCTACCTGAATCATTGTGACATTTACACCTGCCTCAATAATCTTTGTCAGATTTTCAAGTGTAAAATCATATACAGCCTGCTCCAGCTCGTCCACACCGAAATTCATCCATGCCTTTGGCTTAATCTGCTTTCCCGGATCTGCCCAGAAATCACTGTAGTGGAAATTCAAAAGCACTCCAAAGCCTGCATCTGTAACCTTTTTTCCGATAGCAATAGTCTCAGCCAGATCATTGTTACCCGCACCGTAAGGCTCACCATCCTCTGATTTTGGGTCGTTCCACAGACGAAGACGGATTGTGTCAACATCATGCTCCTTCATGATGTCAAGAATATCCTTCTCCTTTCCATCCTCGTAGTATTTTGCTCCGCAGCGTTCCAGCTCTAGCAAGGTCGATAAATCCATACCCTTAATAAACTTTGACATTTTAATTCTCCTTAATTCTTATATCGTTTATTTACACCATGAGAGCAGTACCAGTAGTAGTCCCTGCTCTCAAAATGCGTAATAATATTCCTGACAACCTTAAAATGCTAAATTCCGCGGAAACAGAATGTGAATTCCATTTTCTCTGAGACATCAAGCAGGTACTCCGGATGAGTATGTGCGCCCCAGCTGTCGTCTCCGCCTACACCCATCTGCTTCTTTGCCACACGGACAACAGTATAGTGTACAGGTGGAAGCTCGAAATGATGTGCAGCATTTTCCAGCTCATGTGGTGTATATGGCAGTGCCGAGAACGAAAGCTCATCACCAAAGAACAGCATGCCTCTGCCCTTCTTATCCATTACCTTTGCATATCTTACTCTGCACTTGTTGCCGCTCTCCTGCGGAACGAGATACTCTGCGACATTGTCTGCCACTTTATTCTCGTATACACCATACTTTCCGCCATGCTGTCTGTCCTCGTATGTCTCCTGTGGTCCGAGTCCGTACCATTTCACTGTATCATAATCGGCTTCCAGCTTGAACATCATGCCAAACTCCGGCATATCGCCAAGCTCCTTTACAGGGTCATATGACAGAGTTGTCTCGATTGTTCCATCACCAAACACTCTGTATGTCACCTCACATGAGCTCTGCGGTGTGGTAGGCATGAAATAAGTGTATGTGATGGCGATATTGTTATTATTTTTTTCTACCCTTGGTGATGTATCTGCAAAGCGCTGATTCTGTCTGGTGGTCACATACATGCTGGCAATCTTCCACTGTGCATAGCGCTGTGGCATCATGTTGCCGGAATCATTGTTGGTAGGTGTTCTCCAGAAATTCGGCAGTGGGATAGTATTTGGAAGCATCTCGACGCCACCATATACATATGAAACCATTCCCAGATTCATTCTTGAGAAAAGTGCCTTGAAGTTCTCACCTCTTACAAGGATATTTCCGTTTCCAACAACAAGCTCAACTGATTTGTCGCATGAATACTCACTTACAGGCTTCTTTATCATATGCTGTCCGAATGCAATTTCATATCCTGCCTTTTCCCAGATGGTGTTTTCCTTCAATACAAATGATACGACAATACAGTACTCTTTTTCCACATCTATCATGGAATTTTTAAGAGTCACCGGCACCTCATAGCTTGCCCTATCCATCGGTGGAACAGATATCTGAAGCTTTGTCCTGTAAACCTCCTCACCGTCTGCAAGAAGAATGGCAAAAGCATCAAAAACCGATGTATTTACAAAGAGATTTTTGTTTGTAACTGTAAAGATGTAGTCGCTGTCAAAATCAACCGAGATATTCTGATAATTGAACTTCACCTCCTGCATCTTTGGAGAAGCCTCTCTCTCTCCGCCGTAGCAGATGCCGTTTCCGCTGAAATCTCCATCAGTAGGCCTGTCGCCGAAATCTCCGCCATATGTGAGGAACCACTTGCCGTATCTGTCCTTTTTATAGATTGACTGGTCGATATAATCCCAGATAAATCCGCCCTGATATCTAGGCTCGCGGTCTGTAAGCTCTGTATATTTGTGCATAGCACCGCAGGAATTTCCCATTGCATGTGTATATTCGCAGCAGATAAACGGTTTCTCAGGATGCTCTGCCAGGAATTTTTCAATGCCTGCAGCCGGAGTATACATCTGGCTTTCCATGTCGCTTGTGTCATTATAGCTTCTATCGTTAAATACTCCCTCATAATGCACCAGACGATGCTTATCAAGCTGTCTGAAAAGCTGTGACATCTCATATATGGTCTTGCCGCCAAACGACTCATTGCCGCATGACCAGATAAGGATTGCCGGATGATTTTTATCCCTCTGATAGCATGAGTTGGCACGGTCCAGCATCATTTCTCTCCACTGTGGCTTGTCCTTTGGCACAACAAAGTCAAGGTCAACATAGCCCTTATTATATGCCTCCCATGTGCCATGACTCTCAAGATTGTTCTCAGCTATCATATAGATTCCATAAATATCGCAAAGCTTATAGAGCATGGAATCATCAGGATAATGGCTTGTTCTTATAGCATTGATATTGTTCTTTTTCATTGTGACAATATCCTTTATCACCTCATCACGGTTTGGCACACGGCCTGTTATTGAGCTGAACTCATGGCGGTTTACACCCTTAAATACAATACGCTTACCGTTTAGCTTCATGAGTCCGTCTACCATCTCAAATCTTCTGAAGCCCGCCAGCTGGCTGATAAACTCGATCTCATTTCCATGCGTATCTTTAACTATAATTTTAACCTCATACAGATTCGGCTTTTCAGCGCTCCATAACAGAGGATTTTTCACATTACATGAGCCCTCGCAAATTTCCTTATCCCTAAGCTCTATGTCAAACTCTTCCAATAAAAGTTTTGCCCTGTCATATTTTTCCACAGACAAATCGCCCAGCTCATAAAGCTTTACACTTGCAATACCATCACCATCTGCCTTTATTGACACACTAAGTGTACCCTCGTCAAAGGTATCATTAAGTGTAGGAACAACTGACAGATCCTCCACATGTGCACAAGGAACGGCATACAAAAATACATCTCTGAAAATGCCTGAAAATCTGTAAAAATCCTGATCCTCACACCAGCTGCTTGATGTCCATTTCCATACTCTGACCGCAAGCTTGTTCTCACCCTCGACAATATAATCAGTCAGCTCGAAATCAGACGGATCAAATGTGTCCTCACTGTAGCCGACATAATGTCCATTCAGCCAGAGTGCAAAACCGCTCTCCACTCCCTGGAACGAAATACACACCCTCTTGTTCTTCATATTCTCAGGGATTGTGAAATACTTCACATAGCTTGCAACCGGATTAAAAATCTCAGGTACCTCGCCCGGCTTTATAGACTCATCAGCCTCCCACGGATATGTGGTATTCGTATAGATTGGCACGTCATAGCCTTCCATCTGGATATGTGCCGGAACCCTGATCTCATCCCAGCCTTTGCAATCATAATCAGCTGCCTCAAAGCCACAAGGAGCCAGGGACTGATTCTTTGCATATGCAAACTTCCATAAGCCGTTCATATCATATCTCAGGCTTGATTTCCCTTTAATTTTCTCCAGTTCATTTTTATAGCATACATGATCCGAATGAGCCGCAAGTCTGTTCTGCTCAAATATTTCCGGATTCTTAATGATATTTGAATCAAAATCACTCATATTTTTACACTCCTATCTACTGTATTTATTATTTGATACATGTCTGTTTTAAACACAAAGCCCTCTTATAAGACGAAGGCAAATAATAAACATTATTTGCCTTCTTAATTTTTAACAATATTATTTTACTTTTATTTAACAGATCCTGTAATTCCCTCTGCAAACTGCTTCTGGAGTACAAAGAATACGAGCATTGTAGGGATGGAGCAGAAAAGAACGCCCATCATCAGTACACCGTAATCTACTGTATATCCTGCTGCAAGGTTTGCAATAAGCATTGGCATTGTGATAGCAGCAGGCTTATTGAGGATTACCTTTGGCCACAGGTATGAGTTCCATGCATTCATGAATGTAATAACTGCAGCTGCTGCATATGTTGATTTCTGTACAGGCATATACATCTTAAAGAAAATACCAATCTCACTGAGTCCGTCAATTCGTGCCGCCTCCATTATATCGATTGGGAAGTTTCTCGAATTCTGTCTGAACATCATGATGAGGAACGGCGTTGAAATAGCCGGGAGCATGAAGCCCCATACCGTATTTATAAAGCCGAGCTTTGACATCATCTTGAACAGAGGAATAAGTGTAGCTACCTGCGGAATCATCATGGCAAGAAGTAAAACTGAGAACAGCTTATCCTTTGCCTTGTCATGATAGAGCTCAAAGCCGTAACCGGCAAGTGAGCAGACAAGCAGTGCTATAATTGTCTGAACTGTTGCATTGATAAGTGAGTTTTTCATTCCAAGTGCAACGTTCTGTGATGCAAACAGTTTCTTTAAGTTCTCAAGGGCATAGCCACCAAATGCAATTCTACCTCTTGCAATGTCAATAGACTTGTTGGTCGCTGCCGATATCATCCAGAAAAACGGAAATACTGAGATGAACGAAACTATTACAAGAAAAATGTATGAAGGTATAAGCCTTTTTTGTATTGATGATCCATGTTTTTTCTTAGTCACGCTTGTCACCTACTTTCAGATTGATAAATGCCAGTATAGCAACCATGATGAATACGATAACAGACATTGCTGATGCATATCCAAAGTTTGCAACGCCTTCACCAAACGAGCCGTTATAGATATAATGTGACATGGTGATTGTCGCATTTGCAGGTCCACCCTTTGTCAGGTTTACAGACTCGTCGAAGAGCTGTAATGTACCGTTTATTGACATGATGGTTGTCATAACAATTGTAGGTTTAAGAAGAGGAACCGTGATAGACCAGAAGGTTCTCCAGCCGCTTGCTCCATCTATCTTTGCCGCCTCGTAAACAGAGTACTCAATATTCTGGAGACCTGCTAAAAAGAACACCATATTATATCCTGTCCATCTCCAGATAAGAGCTACTATGATAATAATCTTAGCACTCCAGCCTGTACCAAGGAAGTTAAAGTTGTTCTCTAATATTCCAAGTTTAACAAGGATTGTATTGATAAGTCCCTGTGTTGCAAAAAGCGATTTAAAAATCAATGCATATGATACGAGTGATGTTGCACATGGTAAGAATACACATGTACGGAAAAGTCCTTTAAATTTAAGGTGCTTATTGTTAAGTAACTGTGCCAGTAAGATTGCCAGTACAAGCATGATTGGCACTTCGATAATTAAATATAAGAATGTGTTTCCGATAGATCTCTTGAAAACCGCATCCTGAAACATTCTTGTGTAGTTGTAAGTAAGTGGATTTGCCCACTGCATATTTGCGCTTGAGCCGGTTTTAAAGGATGTAATAACAGCCTGGATTATAGGCCAGAAGCTCATTATGAAAATGAGTATTGTTGCCGGAGCCAGATACATCCAGCCGGCTGCCCTTTGTTTACCGGTTATGCTCATTCCTTTTTTCTTATTTTTCACTGTAAAGGCCTCCTAACTATAAGTCTTTGAGAAAAAACAGGGAGCCATTTAATGGCTCCCTGTACATTTGCCATCAAGCTAACAGATTAAAGTCCCATTGTGAATTTAAGGTCATCCTCTGCTGTCTTTATCTCTGAATCGATATCTGCACCATTCTGAGTAATATTGATAAGTGCTGTAGCAAGCTTCTTACGTGCATCGTAGTGGAAATCGCTCTGCTCGATTATCTTAACATTTGCACCCATCTCAACGATCTTAGCGTAAATTGGCTGGTTGTTGAAATACTCAACACCCTCGTTGTAAACCTCTGACTTGCCTGCAGGTGTATATGTAGTGATAACACCACCATTCTTAAGAGCATTGTCATATGTCTCAGATACACCCTTGTCTGTATAAGATCCGCCACCGAATGTATATGCTAAGAATTTCTTAGCAAGGTCTGCCTGCTTGCAGTTGCTTGTGATGTAAAGTGAAGAACCACCGTTTGATGCATAGCCTTCACCACCCTCAAGTGTTGGAAGAGATGTAATCTCCCACTTTCCACTGTTGTCTGTAACCTTCTCGATTGTAGGAATGATCCAGTTTCCGTTCATAACGCCTGCAACCATGTCTCCCTGAATAACCTGATCTGTGTAATCTGACCAGTTATTTGCAAGGTAAAGAACATTGTTGTCGATCATATCCTTAAGTACCTGCATGATTTCTTTTAATTTAGCATTGTCTACAAATTTTGGCTTGCCATCCTTGAACTGTGACTCACCCTCTGCCTGAAGCATCATGTAGAATAAATCGTTTCCGTCTCCATCCATGCAAAGTAAGTATTTTCCTGTCTTCTCGTATACTTTCTTACCTACCTCGATGAAATCCTTCCAAGAGATACCTGTCATATCATCGATTGTGTATCCTGCCTGCTCAAGAAGATCTGTTCTGTAAGCAAAGATTACTGTTCCGTTATCAACAGGGAATCCAAAGTGCTCTCCGTCGATTGTAGAGAATGATAACTTCTCCTGACTGAAATCATCCCACTTAACATCTGCATCATTTGCTGATACCCATGCATCAGGATAATTTGTATGGTACTGCCGGAAGTAGTGATCCTGGAATAATACGATGTCAGGAAGTGTACTGTAATCCCCAGCTGAGCCTGCTGTTGTAATTGCTGTCTCAATGTCAGATGACCCTGACTGCTCCTCGATATTGAGTACAAAATCAGGATCTACATTTTTCTTGTAATCCTCTGCTGCTGCTTTGAGTGCCGGAATATTGAAGTTTGGATCCCAAGCCCAGGCTGTAAGTGTATGGCCGTCATCTACTGTCTCTACCTTCTTACCTGTCTTTTCTGTGCCATCTCCTGATGAAGATGAGTCTCCACATCCGGCTGCAAGTGAGGCAACCATTGTTGTTACGAGTAATAATGAAACTACTTTCTTTTTCATTTTTCTTCCTCCCTAATAAAAATGATGTTTCTGCAATACTACGTTTACAATTCATTCATAATCATATTATTTTAATTGGGCATTTTGACTACGAATATTTGTCCGTTTCTTGATTACATAGTCATTATAACCATATACGTTGTTTCTGTGTTAACAAATTCCACACAATTATATGCATATTCAAACATAAATGTACAAAAATATGCGAAAAGACATGTTTTCTACCATCCCTTTAGTGCAGATATCCTAAAATTGAGTAGTTTATGCTCATAATTTTCAGGATTTATCTTCCACTGATATGGCGAAGTGTCCAAAAATTTGCGGAAATTACGGTTAAAAGTTGACTGAGTTGTAAATCCACATTTTTGTGCAATAAGCTCCATCGGCTCATTTGTCTTTTTCATAAGCTCGCACGCCTTCTGCACTCTTATCAGATTCAGATACTCCATAGGCGGCATATTGATATATGATTCAAACAGTCTCCTGAAATGAGTCTCACTCATATTGCACAGTGACGAAAGCTCCCCTGCCTTTATTGTTTCGCTGTAATGCTTATTCATATAGTCAAGCGCCGTGGCTATCTGTGACATATTAGTGCCCTTTACGACATCATTATCTTCCTCCGGCAGCTCATCATACATGCGCAACAGCTCTATTACAATTCCCTGCACAAGGAGCTTTATCGTCCTTTGGCAATAAATCTTGTGCTCACTGGTTTCCCTGATTATGGCATTTATATACTCAGCCATAGCCGGGCTCTGATACACG
>ENA-OPCY01001536-OPCY01001536.1-human-gut-metagenome-genome-assembly--contig:-NODE-1536-length-12948-cov-1.578143_pt1 | contig 12948 bp, 13 predicted proteins | sample MGYA00241568_ERZ501487 | MGnify/ENA primary metagenome ERZ501487 (study PRJEB25962, sample SAMEA2042574) | human gut metagenome | biome: human gut; feature: human-associated habitat; material: faeces... | reverse complement strand
AAGAAGGATTGCGACAATTTTACCGGAATTGTCATTGGAGGAGAGCCTGGAGATTACCAGAATATACAGTGTACTTGGAATGATAGATAAAGAGCAGCCTTTGATCACCAGGCGCCCGTTTCGAAGTGTTCATCATACCATAACGAAGACTGCATTAGTTGGAGGTGGAATGACACCAAGACCGGGAGAAATCAGTATGGCTCACGGAGGTGTCTTATTCACCGGTGGAACGACCACAATATCTTGTGGTTGTAAAAATGGAGCCATGAAAGCGGCGTAAACACGGGCTTTCTGCGAAAGTCGGATTGAAAACCCGCATAAAATCCACATTTGCGGGGTGAGGTTTTGAAGAAAAGTGTTCTCAAGATATGTGTTTTTTAAAAAATATGTACCCCCTATATGTAGATTCCGACTCAGCGGTGAACAGAACCATTCAGCGAAAGTCCTATTTTTTGGCGAAACGTCTTAACTATTTGGCGAAAATAAAATATAGCAAAAGGAGAAATATGAGAGACAAAAAGAAACATAATTTGAAGGTGTATGGACAGTCTGGGTATAAGTATAAAGAGACTCCTACAATTATTCTTAAGGGGCAGTGGCTTAAGGAAGCTGGATTTGAAATTGGGAACCGTGTTACTCTGGAATGTGATAATGGAACCATAGTGATTAAAGCTGATGAGGATTTATTAAAATGAGGCATTCATACCTACCAGCGAATAACGGAGAATAATTGCAAGTACGAATTTTAAAGCCTCTCCTGATGATGCTATCGTGGAGAGGCTTTCTGTATATGTCGGGATATGTAATTATTTGTCGATGAGATTTTGTTGCAGAGTAAAGGGATAAATGCTATGCTTGCCATTGAAAGGAAAAGAGGTGATCGGAGAAAACAATAAACTTTGGAACAGATAGAACTATCAAAATAAGAACTGCTGAGTTCTAATTTTTTTACCTGAATACTAAAGTATAATGGAGTATATTAGTCAAGTGATACGGCTCTAATCAATCTTCTAATTTACCAGTACAATTACGGTATATAGGTTAGAAGAGAGGTGTATTTTACTTGCGTGTAGAAGAGTATATTGCCACACGGGTAAAAGAGTTGTGTGTTAAACATAAAGTGACAAAGTATCGGCTTTCCCAGCTGACCGGGATGTCACAAACGGCTCTGGGTAATATTATGAATATGAAAAGTATGCCGACTGTGCTTACTCTGGAAAAGATATGTGATGCATTCGGTATCACGTTGGCGCAATTCTTTGCCGGAGAGGGCAAGCGACCGGATTTAACACAAGAACAAAAAGAAATCATTGAGACGTGGGATATGTTAGGGGCAGAAGAGAGAAGAATTCTGCTGCAGTTTGTTCGTAGTCTTAAGAAGGAATGAGGAAGCAGTTCTATTTACCGATGATAGGCTGTTTCCTTTTTTTCTGCTGACAACACTTTTTAGCGCCAGAAAAGTAATTTTAACTACGGAATGGAGTAAATTGATGGATAAGCAAAGTTCAGAATTCAAAACCTTAATTTTCGATCTGGCCAATGGCTCTCTTGATTTGGAGCATTTCCCGGTGGAAGAGAGCAAATATGTAGAGAATGAATATGAAGAAGGCAAACCATGCTATGAACTTTATGTTGGGATGCATGATGCATACGAAAGAATTTGTCATCGGTTAGGTAAACCAGATACGGAGGATCGTGATGTCGAAATAATCATAAATAATCTTCTGGATATTGGACGGCATTTGAGTTTAAAAATGTATGATTATGGGTACTTTTTTGCATCAAATAAAGTTTGAGTCTTGTGCGGAGCAGAGATAATAGCCTGCTCCGCATACTGGATTATGATAGAGTTTTCTACCGATAATTTGCCTTATGAGAAAGTCGGGAAAAATGAGCCTGTATGTATTGTGGATCAGATACCGTTTGAAATACCTGAGTCATGGGAATGGGTACGGCTTACTACATTAGGAGAAATTGTTGGCGGAGGAACGCCTAAAACTAATATTCCTGAATATTGGGATAAAGGGAATATTCCATGGCTTACACCTGCAGATATGAAATTTGTAACGGGTAAATATGTTGATAAGGGAGAACGCTGTATAACAGAGGAAGGTTTGAAAGGATCTTCGGCCCATATGATGCCAGCTGGAACAATAGTATATTCAAGCCGTGCCCCAATAGGTTATATAGCGATTGCTTCTACGGAATTGTGTACTAACCAAGGTTTCAAATCTTTAGTTCCTGTTTTAACCTGTATAGATGATTATGTGTACTATTGCCTTATAGCTTTTACGCCTGAGATTCAGTCAAGAGCGTCTGGTACAACATTTAAAGAAATTTCTGGTACGGAATTTGGGAAAACTTTAATACCATTACCGCCTCTAGCAGAACAGCAACGTATCGTTAAAAGAATTGAAGATGTACTTCCCGCTTTAAAAATGTATGACACAAAGGAAACTGCGTTGCGTAAAATGAATGGCGATTTTCCGGATCAACTGAGAAAATCAATTTTACAGTGGGCCGTTCAGGGGAAATTAGTTCATCAAGATCCGACTGACGAGCCTGCAAGCATTCTTCTGGAACGTATTAGAGCAGAAAAGCAGCAATTGGTTAAAGAGGGAAAAATAAAGAAGGATAAGCATGAATCCGTCATTTTCAGAAGGGATAATTCTCATTATGAAAAGCGTGGCTCCGAAGAAGTCTGCATTGATGACGAGATACCGTTTGAAATACCAGAGAAGTGGACTTGGGCGAGACTTTCGTCATTTGGCATATTCAGCAGCGGAAAAACTCCTTCAATGTCAAATCCCCAATTCTGGAATGGTGATATTCCGTGGGTAACTTCGAAGGATATGAAACAACCAGTGATTACAGACTCTGAAATGCATATCACGGAGCTGGCCGCATCTACCATGCAATTATACCCAGAGGGCACACTGCTATTAGTCGCTCGCAGTGGTATTCTAAAAAGGTTGCTCCCGTTGTGTGTACTGGGAATCGATAGCACCATAAATCAAGACATTAAAGCCTTCAAGCTTTATGACATCGACCTATCGGAATGGCTGTACTATGGAATAAAAGCTTTTGAACCATACATCCTTAAAGAACTGGTAAAATCGGTAACAACTGTTGAGAGCCTGAAATTTGATGAGTTCTCTGCTATGCTTATACCTGTGCCGCCACTAGCAGAACAGCATAGAATCATATCAGCAATTAAAGCAGTGCTGAGTCTACTTGCTCCATTGTCAAGCAACCCGTTATTCTCATTATGAGAAGTTGGATGGTGTGGAGCGATGTATCGATGATGAATTGCCATTTGAAATCCCGGAAAGCTGGTGCTGGTGCCGGTTAAAATCAATAGTAAATGTTGTTTCGGCTCGACGTGTTCATCAGTCTGACTGGCGAAGTGAAGGAGTCCCCTTTTACAGAGCCAGAGAGATCGGAAAGCTGGCAGATACCGGATTTGTTGATAATGAACTCTATATTTCCGAAGCGCTATATACCAAGCTGTCTTCTAGTGGCGTGCCGCATGGTGGAGATTTGATGGTCACGGCTGTCGGTACTCTAGGTAAAACTTACATCGTCAAAGGCGATGACCGATTTTACTATAAGGACGCCAGTGTAATTTGCTTTGAAAATTTTAGTAAAGTTGTTCCGGCGTATTTAAAAATTCTAATGTGTTCTCCATATATGGAAGATCAGATAAAGCAAAACTCGTCAGGCACTACAGTAAGCACAATTACCATCGTGAAAGCCAATGAATATCTAATTCCGCTACCACCGCTCAAGGAGCAGAAGCGAATATCCGATCAGATTGATTATTTGCAACAGTATATAAACAATCTGTAAAAATCAGGCATACGCACGTAAATGGCGTATGCCCATGCTTTTTTCACCAGTCAATCACATCATCTACAATAGCCCGTTGTTCAGTCGATGTTTTACGGAGGTAAATGCGGGTGGTTTCGATGCTCTCATGGCCCATAAGGTCAGCAAGGAATGCGATATCATTGCAGCGTTCCAAGAAACTCTTTGCAAAGCGGTGTCGAAATGAATGCGGGTAAACCACTACAGGATCGATTCCGTATCGCACAGCCAGCTTTTTTAGCTGTCCAGAAATGCCTCTGGTCGTGATTCTATCCCCATATTTGTTCAAAAAAATAAAGCCACTTTCTTGTTGCTTATCGTTCAGCCAAGAAAGGGCTTCATTTTGTAGAGCCTTTGGTATGTATATTCGTCGGAGTTTACCGCCCTTTGAATATAAGTCCAAATGTCCTAACTTAATGTGTTCCACCTTGATCTGTATGAGTTCACTGACACGTGCGCCGGTTGCTGCAAGAAAGCGTATTACAAAGTACCAGAACAGTTCATCGTCCCGTTTGAGGCAGTTTTTGAAATACTCATAATCCGCCTCGCTGATGACATTTTCCAAAAAGGCTTTTTGCTGTACCCGTACAAACGGAAGTTTCCAATTCTCTTTGCCGATACTCTCCAAGTAACAGTTAATTGCCCGAAGACGTAGATTGACCGTCTTGGGTTTGTAACTTTCTATCAGCCACATTTTATATGCCCGCAGGTTCTTTTTCGTGATACCATCGTACTGCGAGCTGTATTGCCGTAAGGCAAAAAGATACGAGGATATCGTGTTCTCTGAGAGATTTGTAGCTCTCAAATGTCTTTCGAATTCTTCTACCATAGTGAAAGACCTCCTTTCACTATGGTATTATAGCGTGTTCCTTTTATAGGCCACTAATCAGCGGTAGTAATTCTTCAATTCGATGAACAATACGTATCTGCTCAGCCAAAGGGGGTAACGGAATAAACATTTTGTCCCACAAACCTCGATTTAGAATTGGTGTTGCGGTTCCTCCTGCTTTTTCTTTCATAGCAGATATGAACATAAATGAGGTAAGTACAGCAAAAACATATTTGTTGGACACGCCGACTGGAGTTATGGAGTTGATTTGCTGATTGAAAGCAATCTCAAGCTGCGTCAAAGCTGCTTTGCCTATAGAACCACCTATGCAAACCTGTAAAATGCTGTTAGCAGGACATACTCTTGCTGATCTTTTTCCTATTTCTGAAAGACCTTGGTTTTTGTAGTCTATGCTTCCGTCAACTATGTCACCCGGAGTTATGAATGGTATATAGTCACCTCTATACTCCGGGTGAGCAGTTGACGGGGTATTCCCAGTTTGCGTATATCCTAGAGAATTTAATCTTGTCCATATCCACGAATTCGGTATATCAAAAGGTAATTCATCATCAATACAGCGCTCCGCACCGTCCAACTTCTCATAATGAGAATTATCCCGTCTAAAAATGATGGATTCGTGCTTATCCTTCTTTATTTTCCCATCTTTAACCAGTCGTTGCTTTTCTGCCCTGATACGCTCCAGAAGGACTTCAGCAGGCTCATCTGTCGGATCTTGCTCAACTAATTTTCCTTGGACAGCCTGCAGTAGAATAGACTTTTTCAGGGCCTCTGGGAATGCTCTGTGTAATGTCGTTAGTTCTTGCTCTTTTTCACTATATTGTCTGATCTGACATTCAGTTTCTTGAATCTTCTCCACAATACGCATTTGTTCGTTCAGAGGTGGTATTGGGATTAGTATTGAGCCTATTTTATCTCCTGAAATGTGAACGATAATATCCCCAGTGGCCAATTCTACTTTACGGCTTATTATATATGGTGAAGCTAAGAGATATGCAAGATACAGCGGATTCATGCCATGAGCAGTCCAAAATGCCAAATCACCACCAGCCGCCACGGGTTCTTCGCCAAGGTAAGCTACTGCCTTTGCTATATCAGGCTTATTTTCACCTGTTAAAGTCATCAGGATATCTCCATAAGAAAAATGTTTACACTTTTCATTTATTTCTTCTGGGATAAAAGAGACTGTTGATGTAAACGAAGTATTGTACGTTGTGTAGATTTCCCCATATCTGACACAGGGAAAACCACTTTCTACAGTTTCATTACGTTTAATTCCGCTACCACGTATGATAGCACCAAGATTTTTAATACGCACCCATTCCCAACTATCCGGTATATCAAACGGCACCTCACCCGCAATACACACAGGCTCATTTTTCCCGACTTTCTCATAAGGCAAATTATCGGCACCACGGAAGATAACCGAAGGGTTCTTCTCCTTCTTGATTTTCTTCTCTTTTATCAGCTGTTCTTTCTCTGCACGTATGCGCTCCAGCAGGACACTGGCAGGTTCATCATTAGGATCTTGCGGTACCAGTTTGCCCTGTACGGCCATCTGCAGAATGGAATTCTTTAATTGTTGTGCTGTCATTCGGCTGTATCCTCCGTTAAATCAATTCCCAGAATATCTGTGATCTGTGCCAAGATACGATCTATGTCAGCGTTCAGGCTGGCACGTTTTTCTTGGTATTGCTGGATCAGTTCCTTTGGCGGTAAAATTTCTTCTTCCTCATGTGGATAGCCGCAAAGGTCGATATTATAATTGCGGGCAGCAATTTCCTCTACCGTATACTTTTTAGCCTTATCAAATCCATCGATGGAGATTTCTTTACGGTCATTCCACCATTCGATAGCAGGAGCGAAGTGTTCCAGTTTCATGGGCTTCGTTTTTGAAAAATTCTTGTATCCATCCGGCATATCAAGGCGGTAGAACCAAGTTTCTTTTGTCGGGCCGGTATGGTCGAAGAACAGGATATTAGTGGTAATAGAAGTATATGGTGCAAATACACTGTGCGGCATCCGGATTATAGTATGCAAATTGAATTCGCTCATAAGTTTTTCTTTGATTGCCATCTTAGCATTATCTGTTCCGAACAGGAACCCGTCTGGTAGGATAATGGCGCACCGTCCATTCTTTTTCAGACGGTACATGATTACTGTCATAAAAAGATCCGCAGTTTCACTGCTCCGAAGTTCGGCAGGGAAATTCTGCTTTACAGCATCTTTTTCATTACCACCGTAGGGTGGATTCATAAGAACGACATCGAAACGTTCGGATTCTTTGTAATCACGAACATTCTTCTCCAGAGAGTTGCCGTGTATTATCTTGGGATTATCAATATCGTGTAAGAGCATATTGGTGGCGCACAGCAAAAATGGGAGAGCTTTTTTTTCAATGCCATATACAGAATTACTGTATACAGTTCGATCCTCCACAGTCTCAACCTGCTTATCCAGAATCTTAAGCGCAGAGGTAAGGAAACCGCCTGTACCGCAGGCAAAATCTGCGATTGATTCCCCAAGTTTAGGCTGGATCATCTGAACCATAAAATCTGTTACGGCACGTGGCGTATAAAACTCACCGGAGTTACCAGCGCTCTGGAGGCTCCGCAGGATAGTCTCATAGATTTCTCCAAAAGCATGGCGATCTTCGTATTCTTCAAAATTGATCTCATCAATTACATTGATCACCTGCCTTAAGAGGATACCGTCCTTCATATAGTTGTTATTGTCTTCAAAGGCTGTACGGACGATAATCTGGCTCATAGGTGTGTTTTCGTCAATCTCAATAGCCTTAAGTTGCGGAAAGAGTTTATTATTGACGAAGTCCAAAAGCGCATCACCTGTAAGTGCCTTGCCGTCTTTGTTATCTACAGCCCAATTACGCCAGCGCAGTTCCTCTGGGATGATGGATACATAATCGTCATTGTAGAATTCCCAGATTTCTTCCTTGGCATCGTAGACTTTAAGAAACAGAATCCATACCATCTGCTCAATTCGCTGTGCATCACCATTGATGCCAGCATCGTTTCTCATAATATCTTGAAGTCTTTTTACAAGATTATTCAAACCCATTTTGCTTTCTCCTTATGCTGCATATATTTCCCCTTGTAATTCATGGATAGCCTTTAGATACCCGGCCTTTCCACCGAACAGCTTTGCAATTTTCATAGGGGTGCCAAACTGCCGGAATGGATCATTGGAGAGAATCTCCAGATTATCAATATCCCGGATACCATCATTCATATATTTGTCCAGCAGCGCTGATAATACTTCCTGTGCCAAGCCAGAATATTTATAGAGATAACCACGTTTTTTCACATTGTTTACACGCTCGGCCTTGGTGAGAGGTGCCTTATCATATGCGATGTGGCAGATCAGGTCAAAATCATCAATGTCTTTCTGGCCGGAAGCCTCTCGGAGCGCATCAAGTAATACGCCACGTTCCTGCAGTTCATCGATGATAGCTTGTTTTCGCTGTTCACCGTTCCAAGCACGTAAAAAAGAATCCAAAGTGGCATATTCTCCGAGAATATTTTTCTTGGAATAGTCTGTTACACTTTCCGTGATCAGTTTACCGTCCTTGTCATAGTATTGAACACGTTCATGCAAAACGCTGACTTCGACACCTCTGACACGGAATTTATGCCTTTTCTCTGGCGGATCATCCGTTCCCTCATTACCAGACGAGGTAGCCGGTGGCGTATTAGGATTATCCGGCTCTACTGGTGGCTTGTCTGGATCATCTGTGGGATCTATATCGATAATAGAAATAGGATCGCCATCAAAATCAGGATCTGCAAAAAGCCGACAAGCGTTACGGAAATCCATAATGGTAAAATACTCTTTTCCGTAATCCGGTTTTAACCTTGTGCCACGGCCGATGATCTGCTTAAATTCGGTCATGGAATTGATATTGTTATCCAATACAATAAGGCGGCAAGTTTTACAGTCCACACCTGTTGTCATCAGTTTTGATGTGGTTACGATAACCGGGTAGGTGCTGTCCTCAGCAATAAAATTATCCAGTTGGGCTTTGCCTTCAGCATTATCACCTGTAATACGCATGATGTATTTAGGATTTTGAGCCACCAGATCGCTATTTTCATTTACCAGTGCTTGCCGCATTCTTTCTGCATGGTCAATATCCACGCAGAAAACAATGGTTTTAGCGAACCGGTCATTTTCTTTTAGGAATCGAGTGATGCGCTTGGCAACCGCAACAGTACGATCATCAATGACGAGTGTTTTGTCATAATCTTTTGTATTGTATTCACGATCTTCGATTTCGTAACCATAGATGTCCTTCTGACCGGCAAGCGGACGCCAGCCTTCCAGATCCTTGTCCAGACCTACACGGAGAACCTTGTATGGTGCCAGAAAGCCGTCATCAATGCCTTGCTTCAGGCTGTATGTATAAATGGGTTCACCAAAATAACTGATGTTAGAGACTTCTTTCGTTTCTTTTGGCGTAGCCGTAAGTCCGATTTGTGTTGCATTCGAAAAATACTCCAGTATTTTTCGCCAACGGGAATCCTCTTTTGCGGAACCTCTATGGCACTCATCAATTACAATCAGATCAAAAAAGTCAGGCTTAAATGCACGGAATGGCTCTTCGTTCTCATCTCCGGCAAGCTGCTGATAGAGGGAGAGATAGATCTCGTAGGAACTATCCAGCTTTTTCCCTTCAATTTTTGTCATGACTCTAGCGAAGGGTTTAAAATCCTGTTGCATGGTCTGATCCACCAGAACATTTCTATCAGCAAGGAAAAGAATTTTACGCTTGGTGCCGGATTTCCAGAGGCGGTGAATGATCTGGAAAGCCGTATATGTTTTGCCTGTACCAGTAGCCATGACGAGTAAGATACGGTTTTGGCCACGGGCGATAGCGTCAACAGTACGGTTGATGGCAATTCTCTGATAATATCGTGGCGTTTTGTCTCCCGGCTTAAAATAATAGGGTTCCGTAATTAATTTTTCTTGATCAGGTGTAATCTGCTCTATATTTTTATAGCGCATCCATAAGTCTTCCGGGGAAGGAAATTCATCCAACAATATCTCTCGTTCTTTTCCGGTTTTCATGTCATGCTCAAGAAAACCGTCACCGTTTGAACTATATACGAATGGTACATCTAAGCATTCCGCATATTCTATGCCCTGTTGCATACCGGCCCCGATACTGTGCTTATTATCTTTCGCTTCCACAATAGCAAGCGGAAGGTTAGGGCGGTAGTAAAGAAGATAATCCGTTCTTTTGCGTTTCCCTCTTGCCGTAACATTGCCTCTTACAATGACACGGCCATCCGTAAAATTATATTCCAGCTTTATCTGCTTAAATTTATCCCAGCCAGCCGCTTCGATAGCAGGAGTGATGAATTGCAGCTTGATGTCCTCTTCGGTCATTTCGTGTTTTTGCATCAATTCGCTCATATGCAAACCTCCTAGTTCCGATAACAAAAAATTATCGGAAGTTAATGGGGTCAAAGGGAGCAGTAAAAATGCCCCTCTAACATAGATAATTATAGCATAAATTGCTAAAGCAATCTTTAGTATTATGAGTACTTTTTGTTTATGGCTGCCATAATCCCGCTTCAATTAAGGCATCCCAATTAGCAGCTAAAACTTTTACATTGCGGTTAAATTCAACCCTGCGTTCTTTCCGGTATAAAAGCCCTTTTTCTAACATTTCTTGTAATGCTATGGCAACCTCATCTTCTGGTACCTCATTCCTTCTGGCTACTGCAGCCACAGTACTTTTAAACGAGGGGATGATATTTTCGTGGTCAAAAACATATGCTAAATTGTCTACGATCATTTGATACCGGCTATGAATGACTTCTTCTGGAGCAGGGATCTCATATACTTCTGTAGCAACATCTTTTAGACGGTTACTGGTGGCGTTTGTTACCCCATAGATAATAACTTTTTTCCCTAATTTCTGAATCAGGTATTTCACAACCGACTGGAAGTGTCCGTCTCCAGTGAATATGATATATGTCCCGACTTCATGGTCTTCGGCAGACACCTGATAAATATGATCCAGCATAATAAAGTCTGTCATATCCTTTTTGTGCCTGCCGCTGGGCTGCTGGGTAGAGATGACTGTATTGGAAATGGCGTGTAGCTTATCCAGTCCCTCATTGATTCCCTTATTGGAGAAGTCTCCGAATATATACATTCTTTCAATATTGTACTTTTCATCAAGATTCTTTCGCCATGAGATCGGATCGGGGGCTATGTGGAATAAATTGCGGCAAGAATAGTACCAATGTTCATAATCTACAAAGACAATAGCCTTCTTATAGTCCAGCACGGGTTCTACATCCTTATGCGAAAATAAGTTCTTAAATAAATTCATAGATGTACCTCGTGTCTATTCTTCTTCATCCGTTTCAATAATGCCAAAATCAATCAGAATATTCTCTGGTGCATTTGGAGGAGAGACCACACCAAGCATTTCATAATTATACCGTTTTACTCGCCGGAAGGAGCCGATTTCTTCCGGAGCATTCGCCCATGCATCACATTTATCATATTCTGGTGAATTCATAAGTTCATCTGTTACGGCCTTGACGAGTGCCGGTGTCACATCATAGATGTCCTTTCCGTACTCTACAGCAATCAGTGTGTGTTTTGTTACTTGCTTATCTAAGTCTCCAAGAGACCGGTATACTTTGTACTTCATTTGTCGTCCTCCTATGCCACTTTTCTTTCTACAAACCATCGGCCGATATTGTTTCCGGTGAGAGAGCAGTTCCTTTCAAAGAAAAGGTAACTTTGCTGGCCGTTGATCCAAACCGTGTAACGATCTCCTTGCCCTCCGGCTCTGGCAGCTGCGGCAGGCCGTATATCGGAGACACGGTCGATTTCGTATTTATGTCCATCTTCCCATGTGATCTGTCGTGGAAGCATAACGCCATCGTTGCGAAAGCTGACGATCACATCCACATATACTTTTAAATCATTCATGGCGCACCTCCTACGGATTGCAACGTCCACACGGTTCATAGCCCATTGCAATGACCTCATCCCGTGTTCCAGTGAATTCTTCCTTATTGCTGTCACTCATCTGGTCTACACTGGAGCAGGAAGGATCGTGGAACTTATGGGAATTGGTATTTAAAATATAGGTGACTTCCCCGCTTTCAACAGAACTGGATTGGGAGGTACTGTTTGGAGATTCGGCTCCAGAACCAGTATCCAGCCAGCTTTCACCGGTAGCATAATCAATTCCAACACCGGGCTGCGCATTGTAGCAATAAACATTAAAGAGAATGTCTTCTCCATTATCTTCTACAGATTTGGCCTCCATGTGAACACCGCTGGCCACCAGATTGTTCCCTTCAAAAATGGGGGTGACACGGTAAAGGACATGATTCCCGGTTTCTTTTATGTAGTCGGCAACCATATTTTCAAAGGGAAGCATCCCTTCCACGTTTAAATAGCGGGTACCTGTGATCAGGTTGTTTTCATTGGCATTTTCCGCTGTAAGCTGATAGCCGATCAGGTGACAGCGGTTGTATAAATACTTCCCATCCACACAATCGTATTTTACAGTGTGCCAGCCGGACGGCTTTACTTGTCCAATGGAGCCACGATCCTCGGTTGGCATTAGATCTGTTCCGATACAGGCATATGCGACACCGCAGCGTCCAAGTGAATCCAAACTACTGTATTCTTCGAAAGAAGAGGTTGTGAGATCAGCGTCCGTAAAATCTGGGACATTATTGTTGATGGCCACATACGGTTCTCCTGAAAACACCGGGATACTGCCTAGATCTATGGCCGGGGTGGTTTCAGGAGCAGGCTGTGTATCTTCTTGCGGAGTAGACTCCTCAGTTGGGGCTGTTGTTGTCTGCGATGGAATACTTGGAGTATTGTCGGCATCAGCAGTTGCTCCGCTGCATCCGGTAAAACAAAGAAGAACTGCCAGTAAAAGAGGCAGGAGTGTTTTTTGTAGTTTACGCATGGTCATACACCTCCATTGTAATCTTTTCATGGGAAGATCCGGCGAAGTCCTCTGTGCGAATTAATTTCCATTCCGGTTTTTGCACATCAATATCGAAATAGAAATCACCGGGATACTTCCGGTTCCATTTAAAGAGAATGATCTGTTCGGCCCACTTTTCAAAATGTGCGACAGATACATCCTCCACGAAACAATACTCGCCGGGAGCGGCCTCCCACATAAAGCGGTCGTCTATATTCAGTTGTGGAGCGGTACAACCATC
>ENA-OPCY01001534-OPCY01001534.1-human-gut-metagenome-genome-assembly--contig:-NODE-1534-length-12957-cov-2.112463_pt1 | contig 12957 bp, 14 predicted proteins | sample MGYA00241568_ERZ501487 | MGnify/ENA primary metagenome ERZ501487 (study PRJEB25962, sample SAMEA2042574) | human gut metagenome | biome: human gut; feature: human-associated habitat; material: faeces... | reverse complement strand
AAATACAGCTACAATTAAAAGCATATAGGAAATATAATACTTTTTATCAAAATAAGCATACTCTTCTACAAATAAAGCCACAATTAAGTACAGGATGAAAATAACCAACATCATCGTATATCCTGATGCTGACAAATCAATACCATATCCTCTCTCACTCATTAACCCAACCAACATGCCAGCTATGCTATTTCTAAAAATGAAACATATCATTAATGGAATAGGTGCTATACGAATAGCGATAGTTGATATTCTTATCTTAGATAGGATAGGAATACTCAAACATACCAATGCCGATGAATGAAATAAAGATGCAATAAGCACCCAAATGTAGGGCTGGATCTTTTTCTCTTCATGCACAGCCATAATGGCTAACACAACAAACGATATTGCAATTGTCTGGCGCATACCTGTCAATGAGAACTGATATAAGTTAAATGCCAGAAGAACTATTACGCTTAAAACTGGATCATCCGAATATTTATATATATATACCCATACCGTAATAGTAAAAAGAACTGCCACGATTGCAAATAAAACAGAATAATTATCTGTCACCTTACCTAACAATGATAACAGGACGTTAAAGATAGGATCTTTTTCTGAATACGCAAAAGCAAACTTTATATTTTTATCAGCAAGTAGCTCGAACATACGTCTGTAGTTGAAAGAATCTCCCCCTACATAGCTACTTCTCAATGCGGCAACAAGGAAATATATTGTTCCACTTCCAATACAGAACATTTTTTTCCCATTACATATTTTCTTACATATCGCACCTAATATTAATATTACAAAAAAACTACCTATAAATATATTCATTCATTTCTCCCTAACTGCTCGACAGATTTCTTAGCAAACCAATCTATAGTACAAATCCACATATTCTGCAAATCTACTGTCTTTATTATAAAGCATTTCTGCCCTTTCTCTGCATTTCTCACTATAAAATGCTTTTGTATTATTTCTTATTTCGTATATGCATTTTAACAGAGAATCATAATCGCCATAAGCGACTGATAAGCCTGTTAGTTCATCAATTATTTCCTTGCTTCCCCCTGAATCATAGGTAATTACCGGAGTTCCACACGCAATTGATTCGATGTTTACGGTAGGCAGAGAATCCACCTTAGTTACATTAACAAAAACATCCGAAATAGAGTAATACTCTGCTAATTCTGTTCGACTTTTGACAAAACCTTTCATGAGCACATTATCTCTAGTATTTTGCTGCATCTGACTTTCACTACACCCAACCAACAATAAAACGATGCTTTTATCCAAATTCGAAACAATATACTCAAATGTTTCAATATTGTCTTCAGAAAACCATTTATTTGCCATACCCAGTATAACAAATTTATCATCCAGATGTAGCTCTCTTTTTTTATCACTCTGTGTTGGATGAAATACATTTAAGTCGATACCATTATAAATAGTCTTCTCTACCCGATTACTCAACAACGAATTTGATGCGCAGTTAGTAAGCCACTGGGAACAACCTATAACATGAACAAAAGGATTCTCGCCTATTAGTTTGTTTTTTTGAGAAAAGTCACTAGCCGATCTATCCAGGAAATAACTTGGTATATCCTTCTTTTGCCTTGGACACTTCCCACATCCTACTGTCCACCTATTACATCCGTCATAAAGGAAGTGACAGCATTTTCCTGTGAAAAACCAGCAATCGTGAAGAGTAATCACAGTCTGAACTTTATTTTTCCTTATGTAATTAAACAACAATGGTATATTGATATAATTATTATGGAGATTATGTAAATGAATTATATCCGGCTGTATTTCATCTACCCAATTCAAGAATTTTTTTGTTTCTAAATAGGAATACATTCCCTGACTCCCTAAAATTCTTGAACAAAGTGCGTGGCATTTATGATCAAACGAATTACCTATAACATACACTGTGTCGTTACTTGATGTTTCTGGAGGAACTGAAGATGCAAAATACGTCTCAACTCCACGCTTATGCCCGGCATGGGCAATTCCACACACGATTTCTCCAGTGCTGCCAGTAGCATACGTTGCGTTTACTTGTAAAACTCTCATATAATCTCCTTTCCTCCTCATATAATCAAGTGTTTTTTATTGAAAATTCAAGGTTTTTCAACCTTTTATATCTCAGTGAATAGGCCTCAGCTACAAGCATTTCCGTGTATCGGGTACTGAAATAGTGATTAATGGGTATACGAAATAAAACGTCATTGTTTTTCGCTTTACTGGCCTTGTGTATACCCTTCCCTCTATGGCAGCTAACCTCCTATATCCACCAGGATCATCTCTGTCTCCAGAGGTCCTAACTTCCTTCGTACTGCCTGCCCATAACCAAGGTGTCAGCTTTGCTCCCTAACGGGGTCATGCCCCATGGAAAATATTCCTGCCGACTACTGGCTCATTCTTTGTATTATTGATTACTGACTCGCTTCCTGTTCCAGCACTGTGTTCAGTGGACGTTATCTGTTACATTCTGCTTATTCGGTGGCTGCCCAGATGACAGCCTCCACTATAGTTACTTGTTTTTCTTACGCAGCCTGCGCATAAGCCGCCGGTCTCCTGATGTCATTGACCATCTTCTTGGGATCATAGCCCACGCCTTTTGTCAGTATGGCATAAAAAACACGAAGCAGCTTCGCTGCTATTGCCATAAGTGACTGCATCTTCTTTAATGGATTTAGCCTTCTAGTTGTGTAGTAATTATGGAGTTCCCTAAATTCTGGGTTCTTCGCTACAAGCGACATTGCAACCTCGAAGAGCAGGTATCTAAGTCTCTTTCGACCTCGTCTGCTTATTGTTGTCTTGCCCTTGTGTTTTCCAGAACTATTTTCAACCAGTGCTAAACCTGCAAGTTTCTGCAGTTCTTTCGGGTCATTAAAGCGTCTGATGTCGCCTACCTCTGCAAGAAATCCAGACACTGTCTTGATTCCTACACCTTTGATTTCCAACAGCTTTTCAGCCATTGGAATCTGATTTACCAATCCTTCAATCAGACCCATCACTTCCTGAAGACGTATATTTCTGGATTCATAGTCCTCCAGAAGCATTCGGATTTCCATTCTTGCAGATACTGCACCTTCTTTGCTTCCGACACTGTGCTCAGCAGCTTCGATCAGGGTCTTTGCCCTCGCCTTTCCAACTGCTCTCAACTTTGCATCCCGCCAAATCTGGTTCACTCCATCAATACCCAACGTCAGAATATCTTCTGGGAGTGGTGCTTCCTTTAGAATCAGTATTCCACTTTTGGCATCCGGCTTACCGTATACCGTCTTATATTCAGGAAAATATATATTGAACCAACGATTAATCCTATTTTGAATTCGTGTAAGCTCCGCTTGTAATTGAAATCTGATGTTTGATGCCGTTCTAAGATCAGCATAAACACCGTCTGGCAGGTATGGGATCATGTATCGTCCCTCTCTAACTAATCCTGCAATGACTTTTGGATCCTTACGATCATTCTTTGTCGGATGATTGTCGTCGAGTTCTTTTGATTTCTTCACATGGTGAGGATTTACAAGAACCGGTTTCATTTCATTATCTTGAAGAAACTTTCCAAGATTAAACCAGTAATGACCAGTTGGTTCCATCCCTGGAATCACCTTATCCTTCCCATGCTTTTCTTTGATATCCAGAACCCATGCCTTAAATGTCACGAATCCTGCTTCCGTGTTACTAAATTTGAATGGTTTCTTCGAATACTCGACTCCTCTGTAATCAAAAGCTCTGGCATAATGCGTTTCACTTCCGACATCGATTCCGAGTACCAAAGTTTTTTCTGTAATAGCTTCAATTTTTGCGTTCTGTGTGTTAGACTTCATTGTAGATACCTCTCTGTTCAATAAGATTTTTACTAACCTGCCAGTCAGTAGTCTTATTGTACTCTGAGGTATTTTCAATTTTCAACATCCACATTTTTTATTATACAGGAAGCTCCCTATTTACAATAGCCTTATTACATTAGCTTCTCGAAATCTTTTCTAATAGACTGTTGAACTGCATTTATTTCATGACGTTTTTTTGCATACTCTCTTGTCAGTTTTCTATTTTCATTCAGCTCATCACTGTGTAAAACAATATGCTGAATCACATCAAAAATATTGTTCTGGTCATCTACTACTATTGCGCCATCTACCTTTTTCAGATATTCAATAGAGGCAATACCTTTGGGACCTATTCCAAGTACTTGATTTCCACTTTGCAGACAATCAATAATCTTTGTTGAGAAAGAATACCGAACAGTCTCAATATTATCTTTATCAAAAGACTCAATATGTAATACAACATCTGCATCATGCATTATCTGTTTGATTTCCTTATACGAACGAGAACCCATAATATGTGATGATGTGTTTTTATCTAATTTCTTTCTCAGTTCTTCGGTTACTGTTGCACCAGTATAAATTTCTAGCACTGCTTTTAATCCGTCTTGATTTAATTTATCAAGTGAATCTGCTATTTGTGATAACGTATCAGAACGACCCCATAATAAATTGCCAGCATAAATGAATCGCAGTGGATTATTTACATACATCTTAGGAGCGGTTGACAAATCACAACCTTTATATAAAGTTTCAACAGGCTTCCCAAAACGTTGTTGATACAGTTCGGACATCGAATCGGAAATACCGTAAAGCTTATCAGCAGCACAAATACACTTCTTAAGATCTCTCTTCAAGTAATTTCGACGGTAAATTGCGCATCTATCATAGCTTCCATACACATCGTCTGCTACTAATAAAACCACTTTGCATTTTGTATGTTTTTTTAAATATTTAATAAGCGGCCATAATATATATGGACTGGTTGCAAATGCAAAGAGTATGTCGGGGTTATTTTTTTTCAAAAAGGTTTCAAAATACTTATTTAACCATACTCTTGTGCGCCAAACTGCTTCGTGCCCCCAATAGATAAACTCATTTTTATTTTGATGCAATTTATCTATTTGCACCTTCTCTTTAGTTTGAGATTTTTTTTCAGTTTCGAATTTGTATAGATTATTTTTAGACTCTTGGATATCTCTGGTTGAAAACTCAACTCCCTTTATCTGACCTTTTAACAATCCTTTTATAATATCAACGGCTGATAAATTGTAATACAGAATACCAAACTTATTATCCGGTGTTTGTTTTCTTGTATAGAAACTCACAAAATTGTCTTTGTTCCAAACATCTCCACCAAATATATTAGATACAGTATTACCAAATGAATTTTTATCGTCCCAAGCAGCCTGTGAAAAAAATAAAATGTTCATATTCAACCTCCTCACAAAATCTCTACGAGATAGTCACAGGTCAATCTTGCACCTCGTCCAAATTCTGAAACATATTTTTTCTGGAATGCTGCCGTTTTTTTACATGCTTCGTCATATTGGCAAAGAGTATTTTTTATTTCTTCATACAGTTCATTCTCATTTACGACCATATGACAAGGCAGTTCTTTTGATACATCAAGATACATTCCCCTATTTTTACTGTATTCATCAAAATCATACGCAAAACAAATCATTGGTCTATGAAGGATTGAATAATCAAAAAACACCGAGGAATAATCCGAAATCAGGATATCGGAAATCATCATAAGATCATTCAAATGAGGATATCCGGACACATCAAGCACATTACTTCTTTCAGAGAAATCAATCATCTGTGCTACTTCATAATGTGCTCTTACCAGTAAGCAACAATCATCCATCTCGTGTTCCCAACGTTCAAGGTCAACGCATATTTTTTGTGTAATACCATTATTGCTTTTACTAAACTCTCTGAATGTTGGGCAATATAGAATCACTTTCTTATGTTTATCTATACCTAGCTCTTCCTTGATGTGCATTACTTTATCATCTTCTACACATGCAAGTTCATCATTTCTAGGCAACCCAAACCGTTTGAAATCATCATCTTTTTTACCAAAAGCTCTCTTAAAAACATACTCATCAAATTCGCTTTGTGTATAAAATGCTTTTTCTTTAGATGCGCTTTTTCCTTTGAATGACTTTCCCTCTGTTTTTACATCGTTGCCTAAATATTTAATTGCCGATCCATGCCATGTATTGATATAGATAGTTGACTTTTTCTTAAAACACAAACCGTGTTCCATTGACGAATTTGTGATCCAGACTTTTGCTTTTAGAGCATGTACAAAGAATGATATAGAATAATCTTTAACAACAACTGCTCTATCTGGTAAAATGAATTTTTCTGGATTATCGAGCGCCCATACTAATCTAAAATCTTTAAATCTTTCATCTTCGAGCATAGCTTCAAAAATTGCCCTCGGACTATCGTCATATTTCCGTCCGCCGAAACTATTAAATAAAATCATTTTTTTATCACATTTCACGAACAAGCCCATGAAACGGATCAATCCTGATACTATATAAAAATACAAATTATATACTAGTGGAGAATATTTTATGATATATTTTATTTTATTCATGTAAGACCTCTTTTGAAATTTTCAGCAACGTTTTTTTTCTCTCTAAAATCTTTTCACATAGTTTTTTACTATCAAATTTATATTTAACATACTCAACCGCATTTGTTCCCATATTCGTACAAACACTACTCTTCATGTCCATCATTTTCTCTTTTAAGTCATCGGCATTCTTAACTTCAACAGTCAACGCTGTCTTTCCAGCATCAATCGTATCAATTGGTCCTGGAATATTGCTTACGATAGCCGGTGTACCAACTGCAGCGGCTTCAATTACGACATTTCCGAAACCCTCTCGATAACTCGGCAGGACAAGCACATCGATCATGGCAAAGTATCGTTCAATATCTGACACCGCTGTATGAATCTGAACATTAGGATGATTCTTTGCTTTCATCCATAATTTCTTGTCTAGTGTATTTTCATCTTCTACATTTCCAATCAAAAACAACTTAGAGTCATCTTTCAATTCAAAAAATGCTTCTAATAATTCATTGATTCCTTTATCTCGTGTAATGCGACCTACGAAACCGTATATGAAATCAGCGTCTTCATACCCCAACTCCTCGCGAAGCTTATTTCTCCACACATCTCTCTTGAAATAGTCGAATCGCTCTAAATTTACTCCACCTGTGCTACCATTCCAAACCACTGTGGCTTTTTCTGCTGGAAATACTTTTTCCTTGATTCCTAATTCAAGATTAGATCTGCTTACACACTCAATAGATGTGGAGTTCCAACAAGATACTTTTTCAATCGTTTTTAATATGGACTTTCCAATTCCATGAGCTCCTAAATAGCGAAACCCCATCAAATGGTAGTTACGGATTTTGCACCCCACAATTTTGGCAGCAATAGATGCGTATAATGCTGCATTAGGTGTGGAATATTGAATTAAATCAAACTTTTCTCTCTTAAATATATTTATCAATTCTTTCACTGCTTTGATCGAGCCCCCAAAGGATATACCACGTGGTATATCAGTGGGGATATAGTGGATTCCATTCCCCATATCCTCTAACAATTTTTCATCACGTGCACAAATAACGGAAACATCAAATCCATGTTTGGCGAGATACTGTAATTGTGACATAAAGAAAGATCTAATTGTCGTTGGAATTGTAACTACATAACAGATTTTTCTAATTCTCATAATACAAACCCTCAATATTTCTAAAGTAAATAACTTTCTATAATACTCCTACAACAGTGTACACACGAATTAGTGTAGTATCCAGTTCCTAGATACACTCACTAATCCCGCCACTGTTAAACCGTTCCCAGTTAACCCCGTTTATTAATATTCTGTATGAAAAGAGCTCTGCAAGTCCATGTAACGCAGGAGAAACTAGCGCGACAATATCTCGCATGAAAGTTTCTTCCATCACATGAAAAAACCATATCAAACCGTAACTTGCTGATTGTGCTGCAATTACTGATGCTGATATCATCATCCATGAACTATATCGATTATTACAACAATCGTCATTATCAGTGGCATCTTGCTAAGTTGTCGCCTAATGAATTCTAAAAATCTGTTACTACGAGGATGTATCCTCTAGATATTCCAAATACTCCTGCCTCATCAACCACTTAAAGAACTTGGCGAAACAGAAGTTAAGAATGATTTTTAAGACAAAACCTAAAAAATAGGCACTACACTAATTCAAAATGGACTTGAGAAAGGGTACAGTTTAAACTTTCATCTTTGATTTTATTCTTTATATCTAACTTTTCCCATTCCCAGACTATTAATATTTCTATCGTATTTGTATAATAATGTTGAGCTTTCTTTAACTCTTGATAATATATGCAAAATTTTACTTTTTTTTACAAAACCGTCTTTTCTGAAACCTATTTTTTCTGCTGCACGAATTGATGCGAAATTACTAATTGCTATGCACTCATAAAAATCATTATTATCATCTACATACCTAAATAGTGCTTCCATCAAAATATTCGCATACCCATTCCCTCTATATTCTGGATAGGTATAATAAAAAATAATATAATAATCATTTTTATTACCAGAACTGAAAACATGACGTCGACACCTTGTATAAATAACATAAGAAACTATCTCATTATTCTTCTCACAATAGAAAATTTGATACCCCCCCCAATTAAATAAACATATTGATGCAGGATATGTGTTAATGTGTATCTATGAACTGGTTCACATCTTCCCTTTTTTTCTTTATCATACAAATGAAAAAAATCAGGATTAAACAAATAAAATGAAAACTCTTTTTCTCGAAATACTAATTTCTTCATAGTCGTTCTATCATAACTCCTTAACTGTGCTGTATCATAATTTCATTATACTTCATCATATAAGTTCCAACCTTATAATTTTTACCAACAGCACACTCATTTTCTCTACCCGCAAGGTTATTAACGATAAGACACATATGATTCGCACCGCTTTCATAAGCATGAGGATAACCACCGCCAAAGCGAGGATTTACTTCTGAAATGTAGTACTCACCGTTTACATCAAAGATATCAATATCAATCTGTCCATTGTATCCGGCTTTCTTGACAAAATCCTCGATTAAGTCAAACAGCTTCTTATCTTTAAATGAAACCGCCTTGTCAGTCTCACCTGCACGCATCTTCAATTTCTTCTTTGTGAAGATCGACACAATTTCATGCGACACCATATCGATGTAAACATCAGCACCGATCTCCTGTCCATTAAGGAATTCCTGAATCATCAGACCGTCCTCATGGGCAAACAACAATTCTACAGTTTCCTTGTCATAGGCCTTAGAAATAGAAATGCTTGCGCTTCCCCTTGCCGGTTTAACAAATACAGGATAAGAAATCAAACCAACCTCAACATCTGCAAAGAATGCATCCTTGTCCATATAGGACTTCGCACACTTATATCCATTCTTTGCCAGCCAGTTATACATCTCAAATTTATCCAAGGACATCTCACAAAGATCATAAGAAGATCCAATTACAGTTGTACCCACAGCTTCAAACTTCTCTCTGTTTTCAGCTAAAAGAGACAGTTCCGGGTCAATTAGAGAAAGCACACCTGTGATTTTTTCCTTTTTACAGATATCTAAGATGACATCCAAATATCCAGGATCAGTCATTCTCGGTACAATATAGTATTTATCGGCTTCGTAAATAGCCGGAGCTAAATTGCTCATATCTGTAGCTACTACAGTTCCCTTTCCGTTTAATGTTTTTACGAAATACTGGACTACCTTATTACGAGTGCCAGCACTTAATATCAAAATATTCATTCTGCCACCTCATTTCTTTTCTGTCTAAGAGTAGAACTATTAAGCTTTACCCCTCCCCGTTTATTTTTAAGCATATTTTTCTCCTTTACTGGAACTCCAATATATGTTCCTGGTTCCTTTATATCCTTAATCACTACGGCACCAACCATGCAATCTCCGCAGATATTCAGGTTATTATTAACTGTTGCTCCTGTACCGATCCAAGTTCGATTTCCGATTTTCACCGTACCAACCACATAAGCATTCGGATGAATCAGTACCGGCAAGTGATCTGGATTGATCTGCTGTTGAAATCTCTCTCGAATTTTTACATTACTAATCGCCACAATGATGTCGCAATCGTAATTTTTAAACTCGCTTGTTTTCTCTTCAACAGGATATCCACCACAGCGACTTAACTCCTCATTATCATCAAGGAAAAGAATTTCTGTATATCCATTGTTCCTAGCAATATCAGCCACGACTTTTCCATGATCGCTTGCTTCTATAATCACTAGCTTCTTCATTTCGATACACTCGCTTCTTCCACTGCTTTTTTACGGATATTAGCTAGATTACCTTCGTGGTTTAGTTCAACACCTTCAACCTTAATAAATGCTTTTTTCACGGTATCGAGAATAATCTTCACATCTCCCAAGAACGTAATGCGATCTACATACTTCAAATCCCAAGAAAACTTTTCTTCCCATGTGACGGAATTTCTTCCATTAACTTGAGCAAGTCCTGAAAGACCTGGACGAACATCATGCCGTTGTTTTTCTTCCTCTGTGTACCAAGGCAAATACGAAACCAGCAATGGACGAGGACCAATAATACTCATGTCACCCTTTAAGATATTGAAAGCCTCAGGAAGTTCATCCAATGATGTCTTACGAAGAAACTGACCATATTTATTTAGACGAACCTCATCTGGTAACAGATTTCCATTCTTATCTTTTCTATTATCCATGGAACGGAATTTAATCAACTTGAAGATTTTTTCATCCTTGCCAGGTCGTTCTTGTGTAAAGAATGGATTTCCTCTCATGAAGATTGCTCCAAGAATAATCAGTATTATGTACAACCAAGAAAAAACAATAATTGCAGCCAGAGAACATACAATATCCAACAGTCTCTTAAAATATTTTTCATATGAGCCGTATGGTTTATGATTCATACTCAGCCTCCTTACTCAAAGCATCTTCTGATGACTTCGATTATTCTGTCCTGCTCCTCTGCAGTCATCTTGTTATCGGACGGCAAGCACAGACCTCTATCGAAGATATCTGCTCCAACATCCTCAACGCCACCTGCGATGTAAGCATTGGTTCTTGCTCTACCTTCACCCGCAACAGTCACAAAACTATTCATGCGGTACATTGGCTGCATGTGCATCGGCTTCCAGATTGGACGGCCTTCTGCGTTGATGGCTGCGATAGCCTCCAAAATCTCTGTCGGGCAAGACTTACCTGGCTCAGAAATATACAGTGACTTGTAATCATCACGAACCTGTTTGCACATCGCATCCTTATCAATGATCAGTGCAGACAGCCAATAATTTGGAACACATCTTTCCTCATTGAATGGGTTCATCTGAACAGGCAGACCTTTCAGACCTTCCTTGTATCTGTCATAAATTGCCTTCTTCTGCGCAATATGTTCATACAGATATGGATACTGTCCACGCACAACACCAGCAATCACATTACTCATGCGATAGTTATAACCAACTTCTTCATGCTGATACCATGCAGCATTTTCTCTAGCCTGTGTAGACCATTTTCTAGTCTTGTTAGCATCCCCTATGTTATTGGTCAGCAGGCATCCCCCTGAAGAACCTGTAATGATTTTGTTGCCGTTGTAGGAAACAGCAGAGTAATCGCCGTAAGAGCCACACTGTTTTCCATCCCAAGATGCACCCATAGCTTCTGCGGCATCTTCAATCAGAAGAGCTCCGTGTACTTCACAGATCTCTTTAATTTTCTTAATATCACCAGAAAAACCATAAAGTTCAGCGGATACAACTAGCTTTACTTCTGGATAGATTTCAAATGCCTTTTCCAGTGCAATCGGATTCATATTCCAGCTGTCACGTTCCGTGTCGATAAACACAGGAATACCACCTTCATAAACGACCGGATTCAGCGTCGCATCGAAAGTCACATCAGAGCAGAACACTTTCTTTCCTTCCAGTGCTCCATGACCGATGGCAGGCTTGCCGTAAAGTCGTTCACCAGCTAATTTCACACACAAATGAAGAGCCGCAGTGCAACTAGACAAAGCAACCGCATACTTTACCTCTGCACTTTCAGCTGCGATACGCTCAACCTCATTGATGTTAGCTCCCACAGTGGACATCCAATTGGTCTCATATGCCTCTGTCACATACTCCAATTCATCCCCATGCATTGTTGGAGATGCCAGCCAAATTTTCTTCTCGAAAGGCTTCATATCATCTTTTCTTATGTACATGATTCTTTCCCTCTATATTTATTTTAGAATTGTATAATCTTACTGCGGATCAGTATTGATATCATCGTGAAAAATCTTACTTTCACCATCTACAGCATTTGCATCATACAAATCTTTCTTAATCTTGCTGCTACTAATTTCAGGAGTTCTTGGCAGGTATACCACCTCTACACCTTCTTCCTTCAAGAAGTCAAATTTACCTTTCCAGTCATCACCCATAACAAAGATATCCACGTGATACTCATGCATATCTGTTCTCTTCTGCTGCCAGTTTTCTTCTGGAATCACAAGATCCACATATCTAATGGATTCCAAAAGTGCCTTTCTTTCATCATAAGAAAAATAGGTTTTCTTATGCTTTTCATTCCAGTTGAACTCATCAGATGAAACAACTACGATAAGATAATCTCCAAGAGCCTTTGCTCTCTTCAGCAAATTAATGTGCCCATAATGGAGAAGGTCAAATGTTCCATATGTAATAACTCTTTTCATACCTGTACCTCTTTTACTCTTAATAATCGAATTTACAAATACCATATCCACTACTGACTTCGATAACTTCGTTTTCTTCTCTCTGCTCGTCAACGCCTGAACCATTTCTTTAGAATCTGCACCGCAATGAACTACAGCGTTAACAACTGAAATAATTGAAAGTTCAATAGCGTGCCATTCTGCCATTTTTACATCCTCAAGAATAGCATTGATTCCTTCAACTATCATGCTTACCTACTTAACAACTTCAGCTGGAGTGTTTCCTTTTCCTATTAAATAACCGTATTTTCAATTTTCCGGATGGGAAGCA
>ENA-OPCY01001528-OPCY01001528.1-human-gut-metagenome-genome-assembly--contig:-NODE-1528-length-12989-cov-2.202412_pt1 | contig 12989 bp, 10 predicted proteins | sample MGYA00241568_ERZ501487 | MGnify/ENA primary metagenome ERZ501487 (study PRJEB25962, sample SAMEA2042574) | human gut metagenome | biome: human gut; feature: human-associated habitat; material: faeces... | reverse complement strand
TCTTCACGGAGTGCGGCACGAAGTGACATCGCAAAGCTTTCTACGTCGTCGCCGACTTCACGCTGGTTTACCATGCAGCGTTTATGCTCATGAACATATTCGATAGGGTCTTCTACTGTAATTATATGTGCTGAACGGCTGATATTTACATAGTCGATCATCGCTGCGAGAGTTGTTGATTTACCTGAACCTGTTGGACCTGTTACAAGTATAAGTCCACGTGGACGGAGTGCAAACTCGCCGAGAATTGGCGGCAGGTCAAGGTCTGCAAGAGTAGGTATATCATTTCTGAGCAGACGGATAGCTATTGCTGTATGTCCTTTCTGATGATATACGTTGACTCTGTGACGGTAGCCGCGTCTTGTTACATATGAAAAGTCAGTATCGACCTTATTTTTGATATTTTCGAGGTTTCTGCCGCTTGTCATCTGTTCAACGATTTTCATTATACCCGCTTCTGTCATTTCGGGATAGGAGCTGAGCTTGCGAAGTGAGCCGTGAAGTCTTACAACAGGTGAGATCTTGTTTGTAAAGTGAACGTCGGAGCAGCCGAGTACACGGGCCTCATCAAGGATCTTGTCAATACTGATAAGCACCTTTTCCTGTGGTCTGTTTTCAATATCCATAGCAATAGTTTCCTTTCGGTGGTTTTATTTAAGCCAATGCGGCAAAATTTACATTTATACAGCGTATGTTACACGAACAAGCTCTTCCATTGAGGTTTCGCCTGCCTGAACAAGCTCTGATACGTTATCACGGAGAAGCTTTGTACCCTGCTTCTTTGCAAGCTCTGCGATCTGGTCAATCTTGCCGCCGTTAGCGATAAGACCTGTCATTTCCGATGTACAGGTAAGGATCTCGTGGATAGCGGTACGTCCTGTGTAGCCTGTGTTGTTGCACTTAGGACAGCCGCATGCGTCATAAATAGTAATTGACTCGGAAACACCCATAAGCTCATTTTCTTCAGGTGTTGACATTCTCGGAGTACGGCATTCATGGCATATCTTTTTAACAAGTCGCTGAGCAACGATACCGATAAGTGAAGTTGCGACCATGTACGGTGCAACACCCATATCTACCAGACGGGTAATTGTTGAAGCGGAGTCGTTTGTATGAAGTGTTGAAAGAACCATATGACCGGTGATAGCAGCTCTGATAGCGATCTCGGCTGTTTCCTGGTCACGCATTTCACCGATCATTACAATATCAGGGTCCTGACGGAGGATAGAACGAAGAGCAGCGGCAAAGGTCATACCTGCTTTTGCATTGACCTGACACTGATTGATACCTTCGATGTCTTTTTCGACAGGGTCTTCAACCGTAACTACGTTTACGTTTGGCTTAGCAAGCTCACCGAGAGCAGCGTAAAGAGTTGTTGTTTTACCGGAACCGGTAGGACCTGTTACAAGGAGCACGCCCTGAGGTACTTTGATAAGCTTTGAAAATCTCTGGTAGTTGTAATCTGTCATACCAAGGTCAGTGATCTTACGGAGAGCAACGTTACCTGTTGAAAGAATACGGATAACGACCTTTTCACCGTTTACCATAGGAAGGTTAGATACACGGACGTCAAGAGTAGTTCCGTCAACGACCTGTGAGAAACGACCGTCCTGCGGCACACGCTTTTCTGCGATATTCATACCGCTTATGATCTTAAGACGTGTAACGAGAGCATTATGTACAACATTTGAAACGTTCATAAGCTCGATAAGGTCGCCGTTTACACGAATACGGATCCTTGTATAAGTCTTGAACGGTTCAATATGAATATCCGTTGCGTCCGCACGGAATGAGTTTTCAACAATAGTTGTTGCAAGCTTAACGATAGGAGCGTTATCGATTCTGTCTGCCGATTCCTCATCAATAGCATTAAGATCATCATCTGTGAACTGGTTGTCGATACTGTCGAGGATAGATGATGTATTCTGCATTGAGTAGTTCTTACCGATAGCCTTTGTAATAGCAGCCTTTGTTGCAAGAACAGGAACAACGTCCATACCTGTTGTGACCTTGATATCTTCAAAAATATAGAAGTTTACAGGGTCATGGGTTGCAACGGTAAGTCTTTTGCCTGTTATCTTTATAGCAATAATAGTATGCTTTTTGGCAAGTGATTCAGGGATTTTTCTTACTGCTTCAACGTCGATGATCGTTTCAGGGTCATTAAGGTCAACGAACGGAACATTAAGCTTTTTTGCAAGTGCCTGTCCGAACTGAACATCTGTAACATAACCGAGTTCAATAACATAATCACCGAAATATTTGCCCGGTGTATTTTCTTCTTTTTTAACATCAAGGACGTGCTGAAGCTGTTGTTCAGTAATAATGCCTTCATTAACCATGTACTGACCAATAGGAATATTTTTCATTTGTTTGCCCCGTTTCTCCGCAGATAGTGAATTATCAGCAGCTGCAATGCTCGGCGGTACAATGCTGCCTGCTTTTATGACCTGCCGTAATAGGCAGCTCAAAATGATGTATGTACTGAGATAAATTGTACAAACTATTGTAATTGTAAAAAATATATGTTAAGATAAGAATATCGAATTTTCAAAGTAAAGGAGTAATACTGTATGGAATTTGAAACCCTATTTTATGCGGGGGTCTGCGTAATGGTATTTCTTTTTGGAATTTGCATAGGCAGCTTTCTGAATGTCTGTATCCTAAGACTGCCGAGGGGAGAATCTCTTACAAAAAGAAATTCACATTGTATGACCTGCGGTGCTGAGATCAAGCGATATGACCTTATCCCGCTTTTCAGCTGGATAATTCTCGGAGGAAAATGCCGAAACTGCAAAGCTCCCATCTCGCCGAGGTATTCGGTTGTTGAAGGACTGACAGGTGTGCTTTTCGTGCTGATGTTCATTAAATATGACATCATTGCCGACGGTATAATTTATCCTGCTCTGCTTTGTCTTTTTCTTGCAGGAGTTATCGTTATCGGATTTGAGGATTTTGACACACAGGAAATGTCCGTCTGCGTGCTTGTTTATTTAGGTATACTTGCATTTGTGACAAGAGTTCTTTCCGTTCTTCTGCCGACTGCATTAAGAGGAAACAGCGTGAGCATTGTTGACGGACTTATCGGAATGTTCTCAGTAAGCCTGCCGCTTCTCATTATCGGATTTGTGATAACGCCCCTTGTTTACATACTCTTTATCAGCGAAGATCATAAGATGGTACGCAAGCTGAAAAAACGTCTTAAAAGAGAAAAATTAAACGGACGTGAAAAAGAAAAGGTTGAAAATGCTCTTAATGAAAAGCTTGCCGCAGTAAAGGAACAAGGACCTGTATTCGGCTTTGGAATGGGTGATGTTGTCTTTATGGCAGCAGGCGGATTGATGCTCGGCTGGAAAGCAACGGTAGTTGCAATGTTCATAGCAATAATCCTTGGTGCAGTCGCTGCACTTGTTATAAAGCTCAGAGCAAGAAAGTCAGAAGAAGAAACAGACAATGCATTTGCATTCGGACCTTATCTTGCCATCGGACTTGCCGCTGCGGCTTATTACGGTACAGAAATTTTTGATATGTATTATACAGCAGTTACCGTTCCGCATATAATTTGATCTTTAGATATTTTACAGGGTGTGTACGTTGGTACGCACCCTGTATTTTTTTATCATTCAGTATAAATAATGTATACCAGAGTACCCTGTGTAGTTGTGCTTGTTCCTGCCTTGGTAATATCGGTCTTATTGCCGCTTATTGATAAGTTGCGGCATACAACATCTCCCTCGGTAAGAACGTTTGACTGGCTTGTGATATTGTCTGTTGACGAGAAGCTGTTCAAAGCATTCGGCAGCAGGCTTGCGATGCTTACCTTTAATTCTGTGCCTGTCAATACGACATTTATGGAATAATTATACGGACCGTAGTAAGCATTTCCGAGAGCAAGTCTTCCCTGTGTCGTACCTGCCTTAGCCGCATCTTCGGTATAGCTCGTTGCAGGAGCAACAAGAGCCTTGCTTTTGATGATTCTTCCATAGCACGTTTCATTATTGTAGGTATATGCAGTCTTATTGTCAATTGTAATTATTTTTATCTGAGATTCGTCTGTAATACCTGTTGCTGCTTTAAAATCATTTATTGCGCTTGTTAATGTTGTAGCACCTGCGTTCTGATTATATATGCCAAGGTTTGTTGCATACCTCAAACTCTCGGTGAGATACTGAACCATTCCGTTCTGGGTATTTCGCTGTGATTCATAAAACGTTGAGTCAAGATATGTTGAACGTATCGGCTTCATCATCTGCATAATTGCAGCCATCAGGACTGTCATAATAGCCATTACAATTATAAGCTCAATAAGAGTAAAGCCTTTAATTTTTTTCATAGCTGACCTCCTGTATTACTGATGCGGCTGAAGATATTTGTATCTGAGAAGATAGCTGTCTTCATCCTCGCCATTATATGCGGCATCGGAAGAACTTTTATCTGAGCTGTCACGGCTCAGTAGAACATACATATCTGTTTCAAGGCTGTATGTATTATTCAGATAAGTATATCCTGCGGACTGTGTCAGACCGCCAAGTGAAGTTCCCTTAAGCTGGATCGACATATAGTTGTCATTTGTTGATGTGCTTGTTTTTGCGGGCGGCTTTGATGGATCGGCAGATGCTGCACCGGCAGCACCGCCGTAAAGCATGCTTACAGTATCATCTGCATCGGTTGAATAATTTTCAACATATTTCATCTGATATGCAAGACTTGTATTTGTAATATGATTTGACCTGTTGATTCGGCTTACATTTGCATATATCTGAGCCATAATAAGAGAGGCAATACCGAGAACAGCAAGAGCAACAAGACACTCAACCAAGGTAAAACCTTTAAATTTAAGTTTCATTACTATTCCCCCTTATCCTCTTGTATACTGAGCAGCACCCCAATTGAACTGAGGATCGCCTTCGTCCTTATTCTTATTTTCAGGGTCAATGTAAGCAACACCGATAGTATTTGAACCCATGTCGATCTTACCTGCGATAACCGAACCCATACAGAACATATATGTTGAACCGTTGTCAATGTCATTATAAGTCCATCTTACTGACTGGCTCGGAGCTGTATTGACATGGATCGTGGCAAGAGGTGCATAAATGTAACCTACAAGCTGTGTATACTGGTCGGTTTCCCATTTGCCGCTGCCTTCGATATAATATGTGATCTTAGGAGCAGCTTCAGGAATGGCCGCTGCATTACCGAATGAAATAGCTTTACCGTCCTTGATCTTATCATATATTGATCGGTTATACACCTTCATTCCCCAGTAATAGTCCATATTGCGTGTGCCTGTCGGGGTATTGCTGTCATAAGCATAGAAATTTACTGTTGTATCATCTTCTACAATTATCTGACCCTTATAGCCGCCGGCAGCAAGATAAAGATTAACTGTTCCGCCGCCTTCAATTCTGAAGTCATAGCCCTGGCTTATATCTACCGCTCCGGTAGGTACAAGGTAGTAGTCTGTTTCTGTACCGGGTGCGGAGCTTATCTTATCGGTATATGTACCGCCAATGGAAATACATTTTATACCATACATATCATGCGCCGCAGTTACAGAAGTATAACCGAAAGGAACGAAGCTCTTTACTGTGTATGTACCGTTTTTAAGGTCATCAGCAGATGAACCTGCCTTTTCCTCGGCTGTTATAGGAACATAACTGCCTGCAGCGACCTGAAGATTCTTTGGGCTTTCAGCAGAAGCTGCGTCAATTTTATAATATGAATAGTATTCGCTGAGAACTGTCGGAGAATCTATTGTAAGAGGTGTAGCAGCCTTGCAGAGTGTAGTACCGCTGAGAGATGGAAGAACAAGTGTAACCTCTTCCTTGTATTCCTCTTTTCTCAAAGCAGCACTTGTATCCGCATCGACCTTAGGTGGATTTTCAGTCTGCTTCATATCAAGCTCATCCCAATTAAATGTGCTTGTAATATGGAATGAAGAATCATTTGCAGCTACTGTTACTCCGTCAGACTTACAGATACCTGCTGTTGTAAGAATAGTAACTCCGGCAGGAAGGCTTACATTGTTGCTTGCATCAAACCAACCGTCATTTACGATAGCCTTGCCTTCAATATAGTATGTACCGGACTGGATACCGTTTCCGATAAGGTTGCCCTTGATGTATGCTGTACCGCTTAACTGTACGTTTGTATTTGTAGAGAGATCAACGTTGCCGAGAGAATAAATGTCGCCGTTAAATTTAAAATCGTTAGTGATTCCCTTTATACCATGGGTTATAAGGTCGATCTTTTCACCGGCAGTGCCCGATGGACCGCCGCCCCATGTAAGACCGTTTGAACCTGAATGTGTTACAGAACTTCCGGTCATACCGTTTACATAAACATAAGGTCTTTGATCGCCTACATTAAATACACCGAGAGTTTTTACAGGAGGTGAGTTTTCCCATGTAAGATCTCCGCCGACATACATTTTTTCACCCTTGCCCAAAGGCATTGATGAACCGCCGTTGCCGTTATGATAATCCTTTTCCGCAAAAACGCCGCCGTAAAGTCCGCCTGTATTTGCAGGAGCAATATTATCTCTTGTGGCGCTTCCGCCGAGGATAGTCATATTGTTAAAATCCAAGCTGCCCAAAGATGTCATAGCGTTGCCACCCTCAACAGGGATAGGATCCTTAGTGTCGTGAACAAGTACCGCAGTACCTTCAACGCCCATAAATTCAACTGTTGAAGTGATCTTTATGCGCATATTGTCCTTTGAACGTGAGCCTGCTGCAATAGAAGCCTGAACTTCAGATTTTTTTGGAGTTGATGTTTCATCAACAGCAGCTTCCATATCAGCAACAGTATAACCCGCCTGATTATCAAAGGTTCTGTCAAGAACTTCAATTCTTATAGTAGCGATCTGATCGCTTCCGTCTGTATCAACGATTTTTCCGTAGTTATCGCTTGTGCTTGTTACAGCAGGAAGTGTTACCTGATACTCAAGATATGTAATAGGCTGACCTGTTACACTCTTGTATACGGTAAAGTTATTGTCCTCATTTGCATCAGAAAACGTTCCGTCACCGCTTACAGGGTTAATAAAGTAAGCTTTATTGGGCGAATGATTTGTTTCAAAATCTATACCGCTCTGAGCAGTAATTTTATAAAGCTCCATTTCAAGAGCTTTACCCTGTTTTACATTAATGGTTTTTGATGTACCTGTGCTGTCTGTGTAGGTATATGTAACATTTGTACCACTTGAATTATATGCGTAGTGTGTCGAGTCACCGAGCATTCCGACATATATATCCAAAGCCGAGCCGTATAATAAGCCTGATTTTCTTCAAACTTTGTATAGGTTCTGTTCTTTGCTGTTGAAACGACCGTAAGCGTTGCCATCAGCATAATGATAAGCACGAACATAACGGTAACAACCATTATAAGAACCGCACCGCTGAGCCTTTTCGGAGCTTTTGCGGTTTGATTTGTCTTTGCCATTTTACCCACCCTTTCTAAAGAATCTCTATTTAATGTTGCCTTATATTCTTCTTTAAAATATTTTCCAAGGGGATCTTTTTCTTTTAGACCATAGATTTTTTACCGCACGCCGATGAAGTATAAATTTGCTCGCTTCATCGGCAAACGGTAAGAATTTTTATTACTATTTTATGCTGCAGGTTCTTCTGTTGTTTCCGCAACAGGGACAATTTCAACTGTATCGTTTTCTTCCATTATCTTGTCAACGTTAAGAGGCATGATCGAATAGAGTACCATATCAATCGAGCCTTCCGCCTCAGTAGCACCTTCTGTCGCTTCACCTGAAGATACCGCAAGTATTGACATTGTTCTTTCATCATCAGCAACTGCATCAACAAACTTGAATAAATTTGTAAGAGCAAATGAATCTGTATATCCAACTGTTATATTTGTCACACCTATAACAATGCTGTCGCCTGTTTCGGCTGCGACCTTATTGTAAAGATCATAAACCGCCTGAGGAAGTTCATTGTAAAGGTCTGCCTGCATAAGAAGATCATACGCATAAGCGTTCTTAACAGGAACCATATATTCACTTACCTGGCTGCCTGTTGTGTATGTAGTTAAAATAGAACGCACATCAACGCCTGCGCTGTCAAGCATATCGTGAATGATCTGCTCATACTGGTAAGGACCCTGTTCAAATTTATAAGCATCCTTTTCCTCACCGTTCACATCAACTGTGATCTTATCATCTTCATTTACAGCAGAGAAGAAATACGACTGTACATCATTAACACCGTCTGCGGAAGCCTTAAGCTGTTCAACAAGCTCAGGAAGAGTATTTATCTTTGCTTCAACATCAGCTTTTTCAGACTGCTTGATCTCAAGTGAAGATTTTGCAAGGTTCATACTGTTATACTTAGGCTTGATGAAGAGGAAAAAGCCTGCTATAAGAATAATTACTACAATAGCACAAATAAAAATAACTTTATCTCTGTATGAAAGCTTCATAATTATTCAGCCTCCTTTTCTGCTGTATCTTCGCTGACCTCAGGTTCAACTTTTCTCATATCAAAGCTTATTGTGAAGGCATACTTTCCTGCACCTGTTTCCTGATCGTCCTCATACGAGAATCCTGTATATGTAATGTTATCGAAAATATCCTGTTTAACGAAGTTTTCAACAACCTTTGCAGGATCATGATTATTTGTAGCTGCCGCTGTTACTGTAAATGCACCTGAACCGTAGGAATATTTTGTAACGGTTGCTGTTGTGCCATTAAAGTTAGCATCAATATCATCAAGCACCTTTGAACTGAGAACAGGCTGTGTATCAAAAATATACTTTGCCTTTTCAACGCCTGATTTAAAGCTGTTCACCTTGTCGATCTTAGCCTGCATAGCGTCAACTGCGGCTGTGCGCTGCGCTGTTTCAGGGCTGTCGAGCCATGTCTGTATCTCAGCCGTATCAGCTTCATACTGGCTCTTTGTGATGTTAAAGAATATTGTAACACCTGCAACTATAGCAATAGAAACAAGTGCTGCAACAGCAACATTGATAACGAATGATGCGCCTGCGCTTGAACGTCCTACTGCTGCGTCAACTTCAAGAAGGTTGATACGTTCGGAATCCTTATTGCTTCTGAACATAGCACCGATAGCGTTTGCATATGCCTGGAACTCAAAGTTTTCATATCCGCCGATATTATTCGGAACGCCTAAAAGGCTTGTTGTAATATCCATCTGCTCGAGAGCGTTTGTAAGACGGATATATTCAGATGTATCACCGTAGAATACAACGTTCTGGATAGGATTATCGCCGTTTCTTGATTTCTGGAACTGGAACATTCTGAAGATGTTTTCATTTACAGCTTCATAAATGTAGTCAGGAGAGTTATCATAGTCAACAGGATCGATAGACGCAAAACGTGAGAATGTAAGCTGATTATTCTCATAGAGGTTAAGGCTTACGAAGTTAGGGTCGATCTGAACAAGGAGCATAGGCATTTTTGCCTTCATTCTCGGGTCGCTGAGAATGATTCTTGTAATTGTGTTGCAGGCAACGGCAACGGAACGGAGTCCGATACCGAGCATTGAAAACACCTTTCTGAAGCAGTCAACGACTTCAAAAGGACAAGCTGTTGCAAGAATTTTAAGAGCAGGAACACCGTCTTCTTCAATTTCACCCGCAATAGTGTAGGAAATCGAATAGTCATCGGCAATACCCATTGTATGCTGCATCTGGTTCTGTACCATTGAAAGCAGCTGAGCACCCTTTGCCTTAGGAATATGGAGCTCCTTAAAGATCACAAGATTTGATGAAATACTGATAACGGCTTCTTTGTCAGCCATTCTCTTGGATTTAAGTTCATCATTGATGATTGTTGCCATTTTAGGAATATCTTTTATATGACCATTAACGATCAGACCTTCGTTAAGATCGATGGTAGAAGCTGCAGCGACTTTGATCTTGTCGTGTGCTTCGGTACCACGAATAATGCGAATGTGTCTGTCTGTAATATCAAATGAAAGCATACTCGTCACCTCACTAAATTATTTAAAAATCAATTTTTTTCACGCACATTTTTACGCAACGTTTTCCATAGAGTTGTAAATTGCCGGAAGGATACCTGCGATAACAAGACCGATAGCAGCACCCATTACAATGATCATGACAGGCTCGATCATACCAACAAGACGCTGGATAGCTGAGTCTGATTCATCTTCATAGAAGTCGGCAGATTTTTCAAGGATAGTATCAAGAGCACCTGACTCTTCACCTACATAGATGATAGAGCAGAACATTGATTCAAAAATACCTGTTCTCTGAACGGAAACCGAAAGCTGTTCACCCTGTTTAACTTCATCAACAACGGTTTCAAATGCTTTTTCAATATAATCGTTGTTAAGGATAGCAGCGGAACGCTGGAGCGATTCAACCATTGGGATACCGGAAGAATACAGAGAAGAAAGAGTTCTCGCAAATTTACCTGTATAAACCTTTACAACAAGCTTGCCGAATCCCGGACCTTTACATTTAAGCTTATCGAATTTGTAATGAACACTCGGTATCTTGAGAAGATATTTAATAAGAAAGATAAGACCGAGAACAACGCCCAGGTATATGTACCAGTAGCCAGTAAGGCTGTCGGAGAATGCAAACAGAGCACCTGTCAGACCCTTCATATCCTTTTCAGTCATCATATCCTTAAATGTAGGCATGATGAATGTGAACAAGCCTATTACGATAAGAACGCAGAGCACAGCAAGGATAATAGGATACATCATAGCACCCTTTATTTTGTTGTTGAGCTTGTTTTCCTTCGCATAGTTGTCCTCAAGACGTTTTGCAATAATGTCAAGACTACCTGATGTTTCGCCTGCCTGCACCATAGAGATCATAAAGTTCGGGAAAGCACCCTGCTGCATTTTCAATGCATCAGAAAAAGACTGACCCTTCTGAACTTCCTCATAGATCTCACGGAATATCTGCTTCTGAGCTTTCTTTTCCTGCTCTTTGTAGAGAATATCCAGTGCCTTAACGAGAGTAAGTCCCGATGTCAGCATTGCGCTGAGCTGACGGCAGTTATACGCCAGTTCTTTTGTTGTAAACTTATGAAGAGTGTTGGTGGTTTTTGAAGAAGCTTCCTTATAGCTGGAACAGAAAAGTCCCTTTTCATTGATCTTCTCCAAAAAGTCATTTACATCTTCCGCAGTCATTCTGGCATTCTTGACTTTGTTGCCCTGAACGTCAGTTGCGGTATAGATAAATGTCTTCATAGAATGGTTGACACCTCCGATATGGAATAATAGTGTAGTGATTTAGGCATACTTTACCTACAATACTATAAGCTATTATAACATTTTAGTTACAAATTAGCAATATGTTATTTTTAACAAAATGTCCGAATATATTGCACGATTATTACAAATTGCAGCATCAAAATAAAGTCCGGTTGCATATTTTAAATAACTGCAGGGAAACATCTGTTAAGCACATATTAAAAAATATCGTTATCTTTTTATCTCTTCCAATAATTTCAAAGCATTCTTAAAGAATATTATTTCTCTTTCTTCATCGGTCAGAGAAAGTCTGTTTATAAGTGATTTTTCAGCTGTTGACGGGTGCCAAGGACAGTCGGAGGCGAAAAGTATCCTGTCCGCACCGTGATTTTTTATAATGCGCTCCGCCTGCTCATCGGGGATATGTCCCTCAATAAAAGCGGTATCCATATAAATATCCTCGCCTACAAGATATTTTTCAACATCGTCCCAGCATTCATTGCCGCCGAGATGGGCAAGTATCATAGTCATTTCGGGGACAGCCTTATGCACCTTTGCGCTCATCTGAGGTGTGCAGTGTATACAGTCCATTGAAAGAGCGTCCAGACCTGCATGAAAAATAACAGGCAGTCCAAGCTCAGCGCACTTTCGGTACAAAGGGAACAGCCTTTCATCGTCAGCAAAAAACCCCTGATAATCAGGGTGAAGCTTTATGCCTTTAAGACCAAGTGCCTTTATGCGTTCAAGCTCATCAAAAGCGTCCTCAGCATCGGGGTGGACCGTACCGAAAAAGTAAAGCTTATCGGACATTGCCGACGCCGCCCAATCGTTTATGGTTTTCTGCTGAGATGGTTTTGTTGCTATCGGAAGAACAACGGCACGGTCAACCTCCCACTCATCAAGCTTCTCAAGCAGCTCCCCTACCGTTCCTCTTGTAACAGGCGGTGTCGGGATAGCCTGAAGTCATCATAGTATTTTCAAGCTTTGCAATAGCTCTGTCCGCAATTGCGTCAACGAATGCGTGGGTGTGAAAATCAATATACATCATAATAATACCATATATAATAGTATATGGCTTCCTCCTTTAAAATAATTATCCGATATTCAATTTTACTATTACTTTTTCAGTATGTCAATCAGCATTATGTTTGCATATGCTTACTATATTGCATATTATTCCATTTAGTCGACATTTTTGCAGTTTGTTAGCCTTGACACTTCATTTTCACTTGCATTTTATGCCTCATAGAATGATTTGCTAAAAAAAATTGATTATTTTTAAAAAACCACTTGCAAAATCTGATTTTATGGTGTATACTGAATTTATTGACGGTCAGGGAACGGATCAAGTCCGAAGCCGTCCGGGAAGATTAAGGTCAAAAAGCCTTATAAACTTAAAAATATTAATTTGGGAGGGCCTTTATCATGGCATTTAAAAATGAGTATCTCCAGAAGGTGTACGCTAAGGTTGAACAGCGCAATCCGGGTGAAAAGGAATTTTTACAGGCAGTAAGAGAAGTTCTTGAATCTTTTGAACCTGTTGTTGAAAAGGATAAGTCCTTTGAAACAAACGGCATTATCGACAGGATCGTTGAACCTGAAAGATTTATCCAGTTCAGAGTTTCATGGATCGATGACAACGGCAACGTTCAGGTCAACCGTGGCTACCGCTGCCAGTTCAACTCTGCTATCGGACCATACAAGGGCGGTTTAAGACTTCACCCATCAGTATGCGCATCCGTTATCAAGTTCCTCGGCTTCGAGCAGATCTTCAAGAAC
>ENA-OPCY01001520-OPCY01001520.1-human-gut-metagenome-genome-assembly--contig:-NODE-1520-length-13057-cov-1.832026_pt1 | contig 13057 bp, 9 predicted proteins | sample MGYA00241568_ERZ501487 | MGnify/ENA primary metagenome ERZ501487 (study PRJEB25962, sample SAMEA2042574) | human gut metagenome | biome: human gut; feature: human-associated habitat; material: faeces... | reverse complement strand
TTAGTGAGCAAGCTCCCACGGTCATCTTATACAATCATTTCTGCATGGCTGAACTATTATATCATTATATCATAACATGCGATTTCAAAACATAAAATAAACCAATTCTTAATTTTAATTTCGAGGTTTTCCATGAAAAACTTGATTCTTTTCCACTCCTTTCCAAATAAAATGCTTCCAAGGCTTCTTTCCGTGTTTTGCCTGCTTGTCCTTTTGTTCATGACTGCCTGTGCAGGCAAGAACCAGAAGGATTCCCTCGCCCGGATCAAAAATCTGGAATTCACTGTTTTGTCCGAAGATGCCATTCCGGAGGAAATGCAGAAGGTCATTCAGGAAAAACACCCCAATCCCTTCAAAATCACTTATTCTGACAATGGCTTTCTCTACATTGGAATTGGCTATGGTGAGCAGCCTGCCGGCGGCTTCGGTATCACCGTAAATGACCTCTATCTCACCGAAAACGCCATTTACTTTGACACTACACTCCTCGGTCCTTCTCCCGACAGTGAAGCTCCGGTCAACGACACCGCTTCCTATCCATATCTTGTCATAAAAACCGAGTATATCGATGAGCCAGTCGTTTTTAAATAACGTACAAAAAGGTAACAGTTCAGCCATGACCATTCATAAGCTGCACTTAGTGAGCAAGCTCCCACGGTCATCTTATACAATCATTTCTGCATGGCTGAACTGTTACACAAAAAGACCATGGCGCAAGCGGTGCATATACACCTGCTCACGCCACGGTCTTCTGTTGCAATTTCCTTTTATCAAATGTTTCAAACTTTTAGGGAGATTTACAATTTATTCTTTCCAATATTACCAATCTTTAATCACTGTTACGGATTTTTACTGGGCATTCATCTGTTTTCCAAGCGTAACCTGTACATCCTTGGACTGATATCCGGTCGGGCTTCCCTGCATAATGGTCAGAGTCACAACATCACCGGCCTGGTAATAGTTCATCTCTTCCTTTAACTCTTCCATAGTTTCTACGGTTTCACCATTGATTGCGGTAATGATATCTCCACGGACAAGTCCTGCTGCCGCAGCTCCTGAATTATCGGTTACAGAAGAAACGTAAACCCCCATCGGGATCCCATAGACCTCGGAATACTGCGCTTCGACATTCACACCGGTAATACCGAGAACGCCCTTATTGGCTTCATCCACCTTCAGTCTTGTTTCCTTTTGCATCAGTTCTTCAATGATCGGCTTTGCATCGGAAATCGGAATTGCATAGCCCATACCTTCTACGGTGCTTCCACCAATCTTGTTGGAATTGATACCGATCACTTCACCTTTGGTATTCAGTAATGCACCACCGGAATTACCGGGGTTAATTGCTGCATCGGTCTGGATAAAGGTATTAATCTGGGAATCCCCGGTCTGACCCTCCTGTGAAGTAACAGCGATTGGACGATTCAAAGCACTGACAACACCGGTTGTTACGGACTGACCATAGCCTAACGCATTACCAATGGCGATAACAGGTTCACCTACTGTCAGATCATCAGAGCTTCCTAACGATGCAATTGAAATCTGGTTCAGGGTATCCTCCTTGATATCAGAGAGCTGGACTGCCAGTACTGCCAGATCCTTATCCGCATCGGTACCCTTGATCTGTGCCTGTACCTGTTCCTCGTCGACAAACTGTACCGACAGGGTATCCGCAGATTCTACTACATGATAGTTTGTAACAATTAACAGCTCGCTGTCATTTTCACCAACAATAATACCGGAGCCGGAGCTTACTGCTTCACTGCTGTATTCCTGTCCGAAAAATGTTCCATGCTGTACATAGGTATTGCTCACCGATACAACGGACGGCATCACTGCTTTTACCACCTGTGTAACATCCGTAACAACTGCCTCTGTCTGCGTCTGTGGTGTCAGATTATCCAATGTCTGTTTAATGCTGCCGGAGGATGCCTCTGCCGCATCGGAGCTGCTGTCCGGAAGCAGCACATCCTCTGCTGCATCTCCTGATCCGGAAGCCTCTGCCAGGGCACTGTCCTGTGAGGAATTTCCCATCATTGCGGAAAAAGCACTTTTGGCACGGGTAAATCCGTCATGTGCTGCATCCACTGCCTGAAAACCGATTCCTGCAAAGACACCAAATACCAGTCCACAGCACAGACCTGCTAAAACTTTTTTCCCAAATCCACCGGATTGTTTTTTCTGTTTTACGGGTTTTGCCTGCTGATGATTCATCTGCGACTGCTGAAAATTGGTTGAAGAGGTCTGGTAATAATTGGTTCCCTGCGTTCCCGAAGAGGAATTCTGGTTCTGATTTACCTGCCCCTGATTCATCTGGTTCCGGTTTGTATAATAATCATTCGTATATCTGTTCTCATCCATGATAACTGCCTCCTTTATAAACCTTTCCTTAAAACCTTTCCTTTCTTCTATGATTCACAGTATAGGAAACAAATGTGTTAAAATTGTGTCTTAAATATGATCCTTTTGTGTAATCTAAAAATTCCGCATCCTCTTTCCTCGAAGATGCGGAATCAGGCTTCCTTACTCTACAGTTACCGATTTAGCAAGGTTACGGGGCTTATCAACATCAAGTCCCTTACCAATGGATACATAATAGGCAAACATCTGGAATGGAATAATCGCCAGTGAATTGGTGAAGTACCTGTTCGTCTGCGGAATATAAAGTACGTAATCGGCAGTATCCTCTATATCATCATGTCCGGTCGTTGTAAGTGCTAACACAAATGCGCCTCTGGACTTCACTTCACGGATGTTGCTGATAGTCTTTTTATACAGATCCTCCTGAGTCAGGGAGGCCATAACCAGTGTTCCATCCTCAATTAAGGAAATCGGACCATGCTTTAATTCACCTGCTGCATATGATTCTGAATGAATGTATGAAATCTCTTTTAACTTAAGTGAACCTTCCATACTTAATGCATAGTCTAAACCTCTACCAATGTATAATAAAACGCTCTTTGCGGCCACATAACGGTTGGCAAACCGCTGAATCCTGGTCTTATTACCAAGAAGCAGTTCAATCTGCTCCGGCAGACGGCGGAGATCAAAAACAAGCTGCTGATACTCCTCTTCCGAAATTGTACCCTTAACTCTTGCAAACTTCATTGCCAGCAGATAAAGTGCAATCAGCTGTGCCGAATACGCTTTTGTGGACGCAACCGCAATTTCCGGTCCTGCCCAGGTATACATGACACTGTCTGCTTCTCTTGCGATGGAGGACCCAACCACATTTACAATACCCAGTACCTTGGCTCCACGTGCCTTGGAATCGCGGAGTGCCTGCAGGGTATCGGCAGTTTCTCCGGACTGGCTGATGACAATCACCAGTGCTCCCTCTTCGATGATCGGATTCCGGTAACGGAATTCGGATGCCATATCCACCTCTACAGAAATCCGTGCCATGGATTCAATAACATATTTTGCCGTCATGCCTGCATGATATGCGGTACCACATGCCACAATATGAATACGGGAAAGCTTCCTGATTTCTTCATCGGTCATATGAAGCTCTTCAATCTCCACATTGCCATCCTTCATATGCTTTTCAAAGGTCTCACGGACTGCTCTGGGCTGATCGTAGATCTCCTTTAACATGAAATGTTCATATCCGCCCTTTGCAACCGCTTCTGCATCCCAGTCCACATGAGAAGGTGTCTTCTGGATCTCTTCTTCGTCTACGGTATAGAAATGAATCTCATTTTCCTTTAATGCAACGACTTCCTGATTATCAATATAATAAACTTCCCTGGTATACTTCAAAATTGCGGGCACATCCGATGCAATAAAGCTTCCTTCACTGCTTGTTCCTACAATCAAAGGACAGTCCTTACGTACTGCAAAAATTTCCTCCGGATGATCTGCAAACAGAATGCCGAGAGCATAGGAACCTTCCACACGGTGAAGCACCTTCGTAATTGCTTCTAACGGATTTCCTTTATAATAGTAATCAATCAGCTGCACCAGAACTTCAGTATCGGTATCGGATACAAATTTGTAGCCACGATTTATAAGCCGCTGCTTTAACTGCTGATAGTTCTCGATAATTCCATTATGTACGACAGCAATCGTCCCATCCTGATTATCGTGCGGATGCGCATTAATATCCGTTGGCTTTCCATGCGTTGCCCATCTGGTGTGTCCGATTCCGACACAGCCCGGCATCGTCTCTCCGCCTCTTGTCATATTCTCAAGCACCTGCAGTCTGCCTGCTGCTTTCTGAATATTAATCTTCTTTCCATCAAAAACTGCCATACCGGTTGAATCATAACCACGGTACTCCAGCTTTGCAAGTCCCTCTAAAATAATCGGGGCAGCCTGATGTTTCCCAATATAACCAACAATTCCACACATATCTGATCCTCCAAAATCAACTTAAATATACTTATATCATTTTTCAGCCTTGCTGACAACCCTCTTCCCGGTCAGCATTCACAGCATCAGTCCCAATAGCTATGGTTCATGCTGCACCGCTTTACGAACCATGCAGGGAATTGCTGATAACGTTTTCCTAGAAAATATCCGATGTATTTACATCCACTCTGCCAGATCAGCTTCACAATCAGCCAAGGCTTATGAAGCTTCAAAAGATACCGGCAGGTCTGTAAAACCAGTTTCCTGCCTTCAGATTCTGCCCGGATTCCGCTAAATTCCTCCGGAAACTGTGCATGCGATACGCCCAGATCGAAATTCCGGTGAAGCTGTTCTATTCCACTGTAATTGTGTGAATGAATCACCTCTGCCTTTGCCGTATAGGAAATCGCATATCCGGCATCAATCAGATGCCTTGCATAGATCATGTCCTCATTAAAAATCGTATGATCCGGAAATCCTCCCAAGGCGTCAAAATAACTTCTCCGGTAGGCTGCACACACATTGGAGGCAAAAAAGGTCTTAATACCAAGCTCCGGCAGATCCTTTGCAGTTTTAATCTTTGCCGTCTCCGGATAATTAAAGCCTCGCGTGTACCGCTCAATGATTCCGCAATCCGGATCCGGAAGCTGTCGTGCATAGGAAATCCCAATGCTTTCCGATGAAAAAGGCTTTAACAGCTCCTCCATCATCGTATTCCCTGCCGGTACCGCGTCATCGGTCATACAGACAAAGAACGGTGCATCACTTAGCGATACTCCATAATTCCGTGTTGCCCCATGGTTAAACTCTGCCTTACTAATATGGTACAGCTTAAGCCGCGGGCTCTGTTCCAGAAACGCCTCCTCCGGGCTGAATTTCAGAAATTCCTCCCGCTCTGTGTTAATCAGAATAATCCTCCGGGGAAGCAGGGATTGCGACAGAAGCGCATTGATCAGCCTTTTCAGTTTTTCATCCGGCCGGTACACCGGAATGATCACATCGTATATAAGCATCGTTTCCGTTCTCCTTACTCAAAAATGATCCACTGGATCATTTTCTCATATGCATGGCAACTCTCATATAAACGAAAAGGGTCTTTCACAAAGACCCTTTTCTATCTGTCTGTTTCTGTTTTCTTTGTTTTACCAATTATCAGCTCTGCATATACAAAACAGTCTTTATTTATTTCACATAACCATTTGTATCTGCCGCAATCTTCGCACTATATTCCTTAACTGCTGAAGAAGGTTCGTAATCCTTCTCATCAAACAGGAATTCATGCAGCCAGGTAACATTGGATTCCAGACTCCTTGGAACCACGCAGCTTCCCTTCTTACCGATACTACCTGTGGTCAGCATATCGGAATTCGGGAACCCTCCTTCATCCACGATATTATACTTACTGATATTTCCAAGAAGTGATACAATTTCAGAAATATCAAGAGACGTATATACCTTATCAAATACAGAGTTTGCAATCTTCTCAAGCTGTGCAGGAGATGCCTTCTTTGCTTCATCTGCAACCGCCTTAATACACGACGCTGTCTTGCGGTACGCTCAAAATCGTTGCCTACATAACGGATACGGCAGTAAGCAGTTGCCTGCAGACCGTTCAACTTCTGGTATCCTGCCTGTGTTACCGGTGTGTAGCTTCCCTCTGCTGCGGTATAAGTCTTACCATCCTTCGTTGTACCGACAATACTGATCTGGTAGTTATTCAGATGGGAAATTTCTTCTTCCTTAACATCAATATAAACACCGCCCAGTGCATCAATTGTCTCTGTCAGACCGCTGAATCCGACTGTTACGAAATCGGTAATGTTCATATCCAGATTCATGTTCAGCATATTGATCGCCTGCATCGGTCCACCCTTTGCATAAGCCGCATTACACTTATTATAAGTATCATTGCTTAAGTTCAGGTAGGTATCACGATATACGCTGACCAGCTTACAATCGCCGGTATCCAGATTAATGGAGGCAATCATAATGGTATCACTCCGGGTATTCTTGGTCAATGCTCCCTCTGTGGAGTCTACACCGAATAACGCAATGTTGCGATACCCCTGCAGAACCGAGCCTTCCTGCTCCTGCAGCTTTTCAACCTCCGGATTGATGACAATGTCTTCCTCCGGCAGATCTACCTTACCAACCTTTTCCGTCTTTAAAACAGTCCATAATACCATAACCATGAGTAACAGAACCAGGATTTCTACAATAAATAAAATAATCTTGGAGGTTTTGTTCTTTTTCTTATGATTCTTACCATTTGAGGATTTCTTCGAAGGGGCACTCTTTTTTCCCCTGGAAGAACGGCTGTCTTCATAATAATCGTCTTCGTAATAGTCATCCTCATAGTAATCGTCTCTACGGGATGATGTTCTCTTCTGCGAAGAGCTGCGTGCAGCCTGGCTGTGCTGTGCAGGTCTCTTCTGTGCAGGTCTTCCCTGTGAAGGTCTGCCTTGTGATGATCTTCCTTGTGAAGGTCTTTGATTATTTGTGGTCATACCTTTTCTCCCTTTCAAATACCATATGTGGGTTTCTTCTTTCGTTCTCCCCATAATCTAGCATTTTACCATATTAATGTTCCCACTTCAACCAGATTCATACAAACTTGCAGTTATACGCGCCTTTAATAGGCATTCTTATTCACAAAGCCTTTGAAAATCGTCATAAACAAAATCTTGATATCGAGGGCAAGACTCCAGTTTTCAATATAAAACAGATCATACTCGATACGCTTGCGGATTGATGTATCGCCACGATATCCATTGACCTGCGCCCAGCCGGTCAGTCCCGGCCGCACCTGATGCTTAATCATATATCTCGGAATTTCTTCCTTATATTTATCTACCCATTGTGGCCGCTCCGGCCGCGGTCCAACCAGCGACATTTCTCCCATCAGAATGTTAAAAAGCTGTGGCAGTTCATCGAGACTGGTCTTACGCATAAATTTACCAACCTTCGTGACACGCGGATCATTCTTGACCGTCCATGCATTTTCCTCTGCCGACTGCTTCTGCACTTCCATCGTCCGGAATTTGTACATCTTGAATACTTTATTGTGAAGTCCCACACGCTCCTGTTTAAAGATCACCGGTCCTTCACTGGTTGCTTTTACTAAAATCGCACAGACCAGCATCACCGGAGAAGCAATAACAATACCAAAGCAGGCACCCAGAATATCCATGGTTCTCTTTAATATACTATTCACCGGATTCGTTAATGGTACATACCGGATATTGATCACCGGTAATCCCATCAGATCCTCCGTATAGGGGTGGCTCGGCACCAGGGAATTATAATCCGGAATAAACTTTGTATGAACACCGGACTTCTCACACAGATCCACGATGTACTCCAGCTGCTCATAATCCTTCAGTGCAAGTGTAATCGCAATTTCATCCAACTTGTTCTCCGGAAGAATATACCTGATATTCTCTATTCTTCCCACAACCTTAACTCCCTTATACACGGTTCCGCTTGGCATGGTATCATCGAGAATCCCCCGGATTACGTAACCCCACTGGGGATTTGCAATAATTCTGGTAATATATTCCTCCGCCGCACTGGAATAACCAACCAGCAGAATGTACTTCAGGTTATAACCCTTTCTGCGGAAAAAGTACAAAATGTTCCGGATCATTGTCCGGCAGAGTGTCATCAGAATAATATTGATAATATAAAAGGCTCCCAGCACGAATCGGGAAATATCCAGCTGATTGATGATATACAGCAGTGTCATAAACAGGATCAATCCTACTGTATTGGCCTTCACAATTGCAAAAAGCTCGTATTTACGCCTCGTTGCACGCTTTGGTGCATATAAATTAAAGAAATAATACAGAACCAGATAAAGCGGAACCAGAATATACAACGCACGGAAATACGTGTACATATCCAGTACTCCAACATTCGGATCCGTCTCCGCAAAGCCAGTAGCAAATTTCAGATACCATGCCATGAGATAAGAAATTGCCGTCACAACCGCATCAATCAACACATGGATTCGATTCAATAATTTCTGATTGTCCTTAATCATTGCACAACCCTTTCTACCACCACAGACGGCGGAACATATTCGCCCATAACTGCAGCTGTATTACCACATAATTTCCAAAATGCTTCATGGAAAATTTTACCTTATGTTCTCTTCCTTTTCCGGAAAAAGCAAGACGGAAGCCCTTTCCAAGACCCTTCATATAATCTGCACCCAGTCCCTTTTTCAGGAAAAACAAAATCTTCACAAGATACCCCAAAAGCAGGAACGGTAGATTCAATAACACCTGTAATACCGGCATATTTTTATAAATCAGATAAATACTGTTCCGGGAGGATAAATCTACCTTGAATTTATTATGTCTTGAACCGGAAGAGCCGCTACCTGCATGAAGAACAACGGAAGCCGGTGCGTAATAGTTCCGGTAGCCATAGATCTTCGCACGGTACCCCACATCGATATCCTCCAGATAGGCAAAATGATTTTCATCAAAATCACCGATTTCGTTAAAAACAGCCTTCCGGTAAAGAGCTGCCCCGGCACAGGCGGAAAACACAGAGGTTTCCTTTGAAAATGCTTCGTTCTTCCGGTCCTTTCCACGCGCAAACGCCCATCCTGATGCACAATAAAAATCTCCGGCACTGTCAATCAGCTCCGGATTCTTCATCTGCAACATTTTCGCAGCTACAGAAAACGCTTTCGGATGACGTTCCATTGCAGCTTCCAGCTCTTCAATTGTATCTTTTAAAACAACGGTATCGTTATTTAACAGAAAAACATATTCTGTTCCGGTCTCATGGATTCCAATATTCACCGCTGCACTGAATCCCCGGTTTTCGGGTAATGCGATCAGCTTCACCATCGGAAACTTTTCTTTCACCATGGCAGCACTTTCATCGACAGAACCGTTATCTACAACAATTATTGCAGGAACCTCACTTCCCTCTAAAAGAGAGGTAAGGCAGTCCTGCAGATAGTTCCGTCCATTATAATTGGGAATTACCACTGTCGTTTTCATGCTTCTGTCCTATCTTCCATCCACCCGCTGCACCATTTCCGGATCCCAGACGATTCGTTTCCCTCTTCTGCGCAGTTCCTCACAGAATTTGAAGCTTAACTCTTCATAATCAGCATCCTTCTTAAGGACATCCTGATATAAGAAATATCCCGTATGGGACTGCACCGCATAGGGCAGTCCGGTAAGTTCTTCCCAAACTGTCTGTGCCTCCCCTGAACAGATCATACAGCGCACATCCACAGCATAGGCCTCCTGCTGACAGGATGCCCGGTGCATATAACCACTATATTCTTTATGGAGCCCCAGATATAAGGGCTCCCTGTTTTCATTATAAATACCGCCTACTACACGGTTATGCCGGTCAATCAGCTTTCCTCCGACCACAGCTACATCCGGCCGGTTACTTAACAGATCCGGCTGATAATTTACACGAAAAAATCCCAGATGACATGTATGAACCACATCGGCCTGATACTCCCGTTCCTTCAAAAAATCCTCTACTGCACGCCTGCCGGCTTCGTAAGCATAGCGCTTACTTTCCGGATTCTCTGACGTAGAGCCTTCATAACATCTCCAGTGATACAGTACCTTGGGGATATGGGCAACCGGCAGCTTAGCCCTTCTGGCTGCGTGCCTGTCCTCTCCCATCATCCGGTCTACCGCCCGCAGAATGATGTCATGATCCTGTGCTCCATCCACACTGCTCCGGAATCCCAATTCCTGCATGAGTTCTCTCTGCATCACAAGCAGATGACAGATATAATTGTTCGATAATATTAAATCCAGATTAAACTCCGGTTTCCTGTTGACCTCATAAAACAAAGTTCCATCGCTGTTACATTTATCCTCATCGGAATATAACATGCGTAATTCCAGATTATCCTTCCGGTACGCCTCAATCACAGATGCGCATTCAAACAAGGCATCCTCCGTCAGTAAATCATCATGGTCAAGTAATGCGACATATTCTCCTGTCGCTGTCTTCAATGCTTCATTCGTGTTTCCGGATATTCCCAGATTTTCTTTCAGCCTGTGATACCGGATACGGGAATCGGTATATTCCTTCACAACCTCCGATACCCGGTCCGTTTTACTGGCATCTGCAAGAATCAGTTCCCAGCTTCCGCAGGTCTGTGCAAGTACTGAATTGATCAGTGCCCGGAGGAACTCTTCCCTGGTTTCAAAGGTTGGAACCAGAATACTGAATCCGGTTGAAAACTCAGAGGCCTTGCCGGCCTGTTCCTTTAAAACAGAATCCGGCAAGGGATCATAATGATAGTCATCCTTTCTTTCGGAAGAAGCTCGTTCCACCGCTGCATAATAAGCCTTGCGAAGTCCATTCTTCTTCAGATAATATATGGTTTTCTTCAAATTACTGAGCTTTAATAGTTTTGCCATAATTGCGACTTACAGAACGGCCTTGAGATCCTCTGTCAGCTTATTCAGCTTCTCTTCTGCATCCTGAAGGCTGGTTCCCTTTACTCCCATATAGAACTTGATCTTCGGTTCTGTTCCGGAAGGACGCGCACAGCACCAGGAATCATTCGTAAGATCAAAGTATAACACATTGGACTTCGGAAGTCCGGTAGGTCTGGTTGCTCCGGTAGCAAGGTCTGTGATCACATCCCTGTCGTAGTCACGAAGCTCTTTTACCTGTAATTCTCCGAAGTTCTTCGGAGGGTTGTTTCTTAATTTATCCATCATCTCTGCAATCTGCTTGGATCCGTCGATACCCTTTAAGGTGATGGCATACTGTGTTTCCTTATAATATCCGTATTCTTCATAGAGCTTCAGCATCTGATCCCATACGGTAATACCATGCTTCTTACACCATGCAGCTACTTCACACAGACACATTACGGCAACAACGGCATCCTTATCTCTTGCATGGGTACCTGCAAGACATCCATAGCTTTCTTCCAGACCGAATACATAATTGTTGGAGTTGCTCTGTTCAAAGAACTTAATCTGCTCACCGATATACTTGAAGCCGGTCAGTACCTCCACGAAGCGTACCCCGTAAGCTTCTGCAATGGCACGTGCCATATTGGTGGTAACAATGGTCGTAACCAGTGCCGGATTAGCAGGCATGGTCTTCGTTGCGGTACGCTCTCTTAAAATATATTCTGCAATCAGCATTCCGGACATATTTCCGGTAAACGGTACATATTCGCCGGTCTTTGTATCCAGTGCATAAATACCAAGACGGTCTGCATCCGGATCGGTTGCCAGTACGATATCTGCATTCTTTTCCTTAGCAAGCTTTAATGCAAGGGTAAATGCCTTCGGATCTTCAGGGTTCGGATATTCCAGTGTGGTAAAATCAGGATCCGGAAGCTCCTGCTCCGGTACAACATACACGTGCTTGAAGCCAAGCTCGGAAAGAATACGGCGTACCGGTACGTTTCCTGTTCCATGGAACGGAGAATATACAATACGGATATCATCTGCAACTTCCTTAATAATATCCGGGTGAATAATCTGCTTCTTTAACTCTGCCATGTAGGCATCGTCAATTTCCTTGCCGATTACAACATAAAGCCCCTGATCCATTGCATCCTTTTTGTCCATGGTCTTTACCGAATGATAATCGGTTACGGCCTTTACTTCTGCAATAATTTCTTTATCCTTAGGAGCGGTTACCTGTGCACCATCTTCCCAGTAAGCCTTGTACCCGTTATATTCCGGGGGATTGTGGCTTGCGGTAATGACAATACCGGAAATACAATGTAAGGTACGGAGTGCAAAGGAAAGCTCGGGAGTAGGACGGAGTGCGTCAAACACATAAGCCCTGATTCCGTTTGCAGCAAGACAAAGTGCTGCTTCATCTGCAAATTCCGGTGACATTCTTCTGGAGTCGTATGCGATTGCAACGCCTCTGTCCCTGCCGCCCTGCTTGATAATGTAGTTTGCAAGTCCCTGTGTTGCCTTACGGACCGTGTAAATGTTCATACGGTTTGTTCCTGCTCCGATCACACCGCGAAGTCCGCCGGTACCAAATTCCAGATCTTTATAGAAACGGTCTTCGATTTCCTTCTCATCTCCTGAAATCGCCTGCAATTCTGCCTTTGTCTTCTCGTCAAAATAAGAATCCTTTAACCAGAAATCATATTGCTCTTTGTAGCTCATAACTGCTCCTCCTGTTTACATTATTGGATCATCCTCCTGCCATTTAAACCGGCATTCAGACTATCAGAAATATTTTACCACACTATCCCTGTATTTTCAAAGCAAAGTCACTCCGATCCAGAGAAAAATTCGGATTATAGTACGGATCTCCCTTTGCAAGAACCTCCTTCCACTTCGTCCTGAAGTGCTCGGACTCCTTATTATAGCGCTCTGCCTTTTCTCCCTGATCATCCAGTCCTCTGGAAACCGACTCAAAATGATACAGCTCCGCAAATGGTGTAAAAACATTTAAGAAGCCCTTTTCCCGAAGCTTCAGACAGAAGTCCACATCATTTAAGGAAATGGCAAAGTCCTCCGAAAGGCCTCCCACCTCGTCGTAAAGACTCTTTTTTACCAAAAGGCAGGCTCCCGTCACCGCAGATACATTCTGCGCATAGCAGAGTCTTCCCATATAGCCGAGATTATCCCGGTGCTGGCCGTAATGGCTGTGTCCCGCCGTCCGGTGTGCCCCAAGTCCAAGCACCACGCCTGCATGCTGGATCGTTTTATCCGCATAA
>ENA-OPCY01001515-OPCY01001515.1-human-gut-metagenome-genome-assembly--contig:-NODE-1515-length-13086-cov-1.570793_pt1 | contig 13086 bp, 4 predicted proteins | sample MGYA00241568_ERZ501487 | MGnify/ENA primary metagenome ERZ501487 (study PRJEB25962, sample SAMEA2042574) | human gut metagenome | biome: human gut; feature: human-associated habitat; material: faeces... | reverse complement strand
CCCCGACTCAACTCTTCTACGGACAAGTCACACCGACCGATGTTCTAGATAAGGTAATCAATCTTTATAACCAGAAAAGGGATAAGGTATATCCGGCAGACCGTTGCCTGTGTTATATTGCGAATGGTGAGATCGGTATGGTGGTGGGACAGTTGAAGAGAAAAGCAGACGATGCTAAATTTAAGGGAAAACCCAAAAATACGGAGATCGAATTTACTTCACAGCCTGGCTATAAATATACGTTCCGGGCTTCTGAATTCCGGGAAGAAGGGGAAAATCCGCTGGAACTGGCTTATGCCCTGACCGTCCACAAGGCTCAGGGAAGTGAGTTCGGGAAAGTATTCCTGATCGTTCCTAATCCTTGTTTGTTACTGACCCGCGAAATGCTTTGTACTTCGCTTACCCGTCAGCGGGATAAGGTCATTATTTTGTACCAGGGTGAGTCTTTGGATATAGCTTCTCTGGCCTCTCCGCTGCGTTCTGATACTTTGAGAAGGATTACTAATTTGTTTGAAAATCCGGAACCGGTCAAGATAGAGGAGGTATTGCTTGAGAAAAATCTGATCCAGTGTGCCAGCGATGGCAGATTGTTGCGGTCAAAAAGTGAATTGGCAATCTATCAACATCTGATCGACAGGCATTTCAATCCTGTGTATGAGAAAAAACTGGTTATAGACGGAGTGATGAAGTTACCCGATTTTACGATAGAAGATGAGGATTCCGGAGAGATTTTTTATTGGGAACATTGCGGTATGTTGTATGATGAAGATTACCGTCGGCGCTGGGAAGAAAAGCTGCAGTGGTACAGGAAAAACGGTATCCTTCCCTGGCAGGAGGGAGGAGGGGAAAGGGGGACCTTGATTGTAACCGGAGAAAAAATGGAAGTGCTGGAAGATCATCGTGTGCGGGGAGCGATCTCCATGCAGGAAATCGACGGGATTATAGAAAAAGTATTAATGCATCGGAATTGAAATGGAAATAAAAGATATTCGTCAGTACAGAAGTGTATATAAAAAAGAAATTGTAGAATGTTCCGATACGAACCGGAATGAGCATTTTGTCGGGATGCGCACAAAGGTAGGCGAAAAAAGTGAATATGGCTTTTTTGCAATTTGTCACGGAGATAAAAGCGGTTTTAACAACAGTGACGGAATCCGCGGATTTCTGGAAGGATTTCTGGATATGGCCAAAGACGGACAGGCTGTATACGAATTTCTCCAGAATGCCGTAGATGCCGGGAGTTCGGAATTCGGACTTTTCTGGGGAAGAGATGAGGCAGACGGAAATGATTATTTGATGGTGGTCAACAACGGAATGCCCTTTGACGTTGATAGTATACGCTCCATTTTGAATGTCGGGGTTTCGACGAAATCTTCAGACAACTATACCATTGGGAAATTCGGTATCGGTTTTAAATTAGCCCACCGTCTGGTTGGACGGGAAAACGGACTGGATGAATTGATCAACCTGAATTACGGCCCCATTTTGTTTAGCTGGCAGCACGGCGAAATAAAGCAACTGCACAGATTGGCAGAAAATCCTGATGTGCATCCGGTAGCCCAACATTATCGCATATATGAAGAGAACGAAAAGATCTGTGCGAAGGTGGAAGGAGAAGCTCCCTGGCTGTTTAAGATCCTGGTGACGAATTTTCCTTGTGCACCGGAGAATGATCATGTACCGGAAGATATATTTGATTGCCGTCATAAACCTACCCAATCGGCATTCAGCCGGGAAGAACTGCAAACACTGGGACGCTGGGTTCATAAATACCGTCCTTATCTGGAGAAAGATTTTGAACAGGGAGCTCTTTTTTTCATCCGACTGGGACAGGGAAAACAAGTGCATCTGGAAGAAGAGAATCTGGAAGAGGAGGTGAAATTTTCCCTGGCTATCCTGAATCAGGTCACTGCCGGAAAACATTCCGGTCTTACAAAATTAAATCTGAACGGGACTACGCTTGCACCTGTTTCATTGGAATTCGAATCTTTTAAAATCAGCCGGAAAGACGACAGAGAACAATACCGCTATATCCGTTTCGGTAAAACGGAAGAATTATCCGCAGCAGAAGAGGCCCGCGAATCAGAGGATGCGGATATTGAATTGCTGCTGGGATATTGCAAAGACTATCGGCAAGCAGGACAGGCTTTTTTGAATGCTCCGAATTTTTATCTTTTTTTCCCGTTGAATGAAGAAAAACACCGGTTGAAATTTATTTTGCACTCCAATGCATTTTATAAATCGAGCTCACGCACTTATCTGCAAAAAGGAGGAAGCGGAGGAGGTATAAATGAACGTCTGTTTGCTGTTTTTGCCCGGATGCTGACAGAAAGAATGGAGAGCTGGGCAGATTACGGTGGACCGGAAGAAAGGAATAAATTTCTGAGCTTGTATGTCCATTTGCTATTGTCTGAAAAGAGTGAGAATTCCGAACGGATGTGGGTCAATGAACCTTTGTACCGGCCCCTGGAATCGTTTGTCCGGGAGCATATACCTGTAAAGGAAGGAAATGGCTTTCGTCTGGCAAAATCAAGTGAGGTCATCCGCTATAAGGATACTTTTTTACCGGTGGACGGAGAGGGATGGATTACAGGGATTGCATGGTTTTACTGGCACCGGGATGAACAGGATTTATGTGACAAAGCCGAAAATAAATTAGGGGTAAAACCTTTTACTATAGTTGACTTGTTAAACCGGGAAGGGAGCGCAACCCTTATCAATCATTGGTTGGAGCAGGACGATAACAAGGTGGAGGAATTATTGAACGAGATAGATGCTGCATTGGGTGTCGGGCTGTCTCCAGATAAAGAGGATGCTATAAAAGAAAATCTGAAAGAACTGGAGATTTGGAAATTTGAGGACGGTTATTACACTATAGAGCAGTTGGGGAAAGAGAGTGAACGGGTACAACATTTTTTGTTGTTTGATGCCGTGGATAATATACGTGATATACTCGTAAAGACAGGATGGAAGGTGAGTTACCTGTCACTTAGCGGTTTTTCCCGTTTAGCTGAGTATATCAAAAAGAGATATCAGCATGTACTGAAATACCTGAATAACTATGGGGAATTGATTGCCGTGTTCAATCAGAAGTTGCCGGAAACCGACTTGAACAGCGAGGAAAAACAAAGAATCGTTACGATGCTGGCCCGCAAATTCAGTGACAACCGCGGGGATAGAATTGAAAAGATCAGAAAGTTATGTTTATTCCGCAACCGTCTGGGGAAAGTGGTGGCTTTAGAGTCCTTGTTGCAAACGACTGAGTTACCCTGGCAGGCGGACTGGCAAATAGCCCCTGAGGAATACGGGGATTATCTGGACGATTATTTTGTGAAAGAAGAAACCGCTGTTTATACCAATATTGTATGTCCGTACTGGGATGTCATGATTGCTGTTCTCCGAAAAGAAGAAGATCTGATCGCATTATTTGGATTTGTGGCCCGGGTGTATCAGGAGAACAAGGAGGTGCAAAGGCAGGGGCTTGCCTCCGATAAAATTATCCGCAGTGAGGGTATTTTTTATGGGAGACAGGACAATTATTTCTATTCTGCTTGTTTGTCTGAATTCGGGGAAAAGGAATATGGCTTTTTACGAACAGGCTTGAATAAGGCCGGAATAACTGTTTTACCGGATTATGAGTTCCTTGAATTTTACGGAAAACGACCTTTTGAGCTGGAAGAGACAAAGTTGCCCGGATTGTCGGCGGGAACACCATTCTTATTTTCAGAAGCAGAAGTGAAAGTGTTTTTGAAATTATACCTGAAGGATCAGTGTAATTTAGGTGATATACTGATTTCTCCGGCGGATCAGGGGAGGCTATCATTGATACGGAAAGACAATGATCGCTTCTTAGTGGCTGGAATTACTGAAATGAAAGGATATTTGGAGCGTTATTATTCCGGTCGGTATGTAGAGTTGCCGGCTATTTTAGATGAATTCAAAACGGATGTTCCCTTGAATGGTGCGTATTTGGCAGAAAAGCTGATTGATGAGGCTGATCCGGAAAATGTTGAGCAAATGGCTGATTTAGCAGAGGTGACCCTGAAAATGGGACAAGAGCTGAAATTGAAATTTATCCGGAAGTTTCAGGTTGTAGAATTTGATCCGGACCGGGGGATGAGTCGGGTGGCCTTTAAATTTGTCCAGTTTTTGGCAGAGATGGAGGAAAAAGACCAGGCGAAGGGTATTTTGAGGTCGGTGGCTATCATCCGGGATGGAGTAGAACAATTGAGTCTGGACTCGGTTCACCTGTCGGGGATAGAAAGTGTCGGATTCGGTGGGGAGAACGAACCGCAGGTTAAACTTCATTTGTCCAATATCCTGCCTAATAAGGAGACAAAAGCTACCCGCCTCGTGGAACAGGTTGTTGAAGCATTGGCCAAAGAACTGAAATATAATCCCGGCATGTTGAGGGAACTGTGGGGGCTGTCACAAGAGGTGGATAAAGCTTATATTTACAAGGAATTGTCGAAAATCTATAAAGATAAAATCTTGCTGAATGCGGAGCAACTTGCTTTTATATGTTTATATGCGCAAAGCGATAAAGATTGTAATATAGGTGATTTTAAAGTAAAGATGCGTAATGGTTCGGAGTTGGATTTAAAAGATGTTGTGCTGTACACACCTGAACTGAGCCTGCGTTGCATTCCGGATGCTTTGGTGCTGGACGACAGATATAAAGGAATAGGAGAGTTTTTACTGGGTGGAATTTCTGTTTTTGAAATCCGGAAAGTAAAAATAGTAGCAGGGCCTTATATAGAAAATGACAAATTGTATTTACCCGGATTGCAGGCAGTCGGGGACGAGATTGCCCGTGGAGAACTTTGGAGGCATGTGTTCGGGCTTTGGCAATCGGAAAAAGATAAGGGGAGGGGGTTGAAAGCAGGGCTGGCTTTGAGCTGGGAAGCAATCTGGGGCTTTACGCCTGAAAATACGATCAGGGATACGGAATGGAGCATTCCGGAAGAAAGATTACCCGAATGGGTGGAAGCCTGGTTGAAGGAAGGTAGTAAAGTGTTTTTTAAGGAGAAAGCTGATTTTTTGGAAGGTCTGGGCATCTCAGGTCCGGGTTCTGATATTTTGAAAATTCGTAAGTTCCTGTTAGGAGCGGGAGGTGAGAAACCGGTTCTGAATTATGATTATTCCGGGGTTGTTTGGAAAAATACCCTGGCGTTGTTGGCTTTAAGACAAAAGGGATTTCTCTTTGATGGGAGTGCTACTGATTTACTAAAGAATTTATATAGCAAGTTGGCTGGGGAAGGGAATATGAACAACCTGTATTTACCGTTGATCAGCCCATCCGATCCATCATCTTTCTATATAGGTACGGCTCCGAAAGCATTTCTGGCAGATCGTGAACTGACAGAACGTCTGCGTAAGATTAATTATCCGGTAAATGCTTTACCCCAGGATATCGGAGCCCCGGTTGTGTGGGGAGAAATTTTGCCGGAGGAACTGAGGGTCGGATTTGAAAAACCTCAGCTTGAGTTTGAGGTATTGGATCGCTTAAAAGTCGATGGTGAGGGAAAAGAATGGGACAGGGATTTTTATACGAAATGGAAACAAGAAAATCCTTGCTGGAAGATCCTGTTGTACCCCGGAAAATTACCTTGCTTGCTGAAGTCTGCTGATAAGGTTCTCTCTGCTTATGTAGGAGAAAAGGATATATTTTCGGTTGGTAATGAGATCATAGTAAATGATAAATTGAGCGAAAAAAGTATAATCCAGCTGATAGAAGATCAAAAGATATTAGAGGATGCTTCCCTGGCGCGGCTGAAAGAATTGTTCAGTCAGTTTAATGATTCTGTTCAGGAATTTATACGGCGGCTGGAAACCGATAAAAATTTGCAGGACGAGTGGAATAAATTAAAGGCAAAGGAACAACAGGCACAGCAGAAACAGGAACTGACCCAATATATCAATCAGACTGAACGTTATACGATGAAATGGTTTGTCAGTTTATTGGAACTGATGTCTGTGAGCGACGGAGATATTAGTTTGGAGAATCCTCACGGGGATATTACTTTCGGCCGTATGGAAAATCTGAAAGACTTTCGCCTGATCCGGTTTTCCAATCCTTCGCGTATCATTTCACCTATAGTGATTTTGAAGCGATAGTTTATTACACGGATGCTGCCGGTCAGAAAAAAAGTAAACAGGTGCGAATCAGTGGGGTGAGTAAGAAAGGGAATGAATTGATTGTAATGCCCTCGAATCCGGAAGATTTTGATCAGATCGATCCGGAGGGAGTAAAGGAAATAGAATTAAAGTTTACCAGAACTTTTGATTTAACCGGAAAGCTGACGACAGCTTTTAAATTATTGAATTTTCCGGATGACTATAATTTTAAGGCTCATTTACCGGAAAAGCTGAGTTTTATTTTTGGTCCTCCGGGTACTGGTAAAACTACTGAAATAGCCCGTTTAGTGGTGGAGAAAATGCAGAATACGGATCAGGCCCGGATCTTGATTCTGACTCCGACAAATAAAGCTGCCGATGTACTGGCCCAGAGAATATGGGATTTGGCGGGTGTTCATGATAATCCCGTTTCCTGGTTAGTCAGATTCGGAACTGCATCCGGTACCGAAGCCTTGGACAATGGTTATTTTTACGACGGGAATACATTTAACCTCAGTTATTTCGGGAAATGTGTTTTAATCACCACAATTCAGCGTTTTCCTTACGAAAAGGTGATTTGCAGGACCTCTCCTGAAGAGGAGAAGAAAGCTATATGTGAGGTGGATTGGGACACCATCATATTCGATGAGGCTTCCATGATTATGTTGCCGGCTATTGTATTTCCTCTTTTTAAAAGAAAGTGTAAAAAGAATGGGATACCGACGGAATTCATTATAGGAGGCGATCCCCTCCAAATTCCCCCGGTATACGATATTGCAGATGAAGATTTGGGAGAGAGCAGTGAAACTATTAAAGAGGAAAATATTTACACCATGGTCGGGCTTCAATCTTTTAACGAAGAAAAGCAAGCGGTAATACCCGGACTGAAGGTGAAGAATCTTCAGGTCCAGTATCGTAGTATTGAACCGATCGGGAATATATATAGCCGTTTCCAATATGAAGGACTTTTACGGCACGGAAGGAACGAAGGGAAAGGAGGCAGTCCGGAACCCAGAAGATTGCCGGAATATTTTGTAAAATTGGGTTTTCGTCCTGTAACGATCATCCGTTATCCGGTTCACGGCGAAGATGCAATTTATATGCCTCAGAAGCTGGACAGCAGTCCTTTTCATATTTATTCGGCTTTTCTGATTAATGAGTTGATCAGGAAATTCAGGCAGAAAACTACGGAAAATTGGCAGATCGGGGTGATTTCTCCCTATCGTGCCCAGGCCACAATATTGAATAAATTGGTGGAATCACATCAGGACCGGACAAAATTAAATGTTATTTCGGATACAGTGCATGGGTTCCAGGGGGATGAGTGTGATATGGTCTTTGCGGTATTTAATCCGAGTTCCCAGAAACCCCAATACAGCCGTTTTTTTCAGAAAGAATATATTTTAAACGTAGCTGTAAGCAGAGCCCGGGATTACCTGGTGATGCTGATCCCCGATCTGGAAGAGGATATGAATCGGTTGAAGTTATTTGATTTGCATAATCCCGGAAGTTTGTTGAGCATTATCCGAGAATTACCGAAAGAGTGGGTAGCAGAGTTAAAGGCAGAAGATTTAGAATCCCAATTGATGGGTAAACATCGTTTTTTTACGGAGAATAGTTTTGTAAACGCTCACCAGAATGTCAATGTCTACGGAGATTTCTATAAGGATTACATGGTCAGGTATAGTACTTCGGCCGTAGATATTCATATCCGGCCGAAATAATGAAATTTCAGAGGTTCTGGTAAAAGTTGGCGAAAAGGGAATGACGTGGAAAAGACAAAACTTAAGGCACTGGAGTATTTCAGCGTGCCCGCCAGGCATGATGGTAAGAAAGGATTCCAAAGGTGTAAGGAAATAGCATAGCAGGGAAATGCAGATGCTCTGTTTTACGCAGGTCATTAAAGAGAAAGTACCGGGGAAATATCCGATTACATTCAATGGGCAAAAGATAAAATAGATTGGCTGGATCCTTTTATTGCTAAGATTTGTACAGGGTAGTCGGTTGCTGTTTACCGGACTGTTCTGCCAATCACTTGGGGATATACACTTTCTTCGGCAATTGTCTGTCCTTTAGCTTCAAAATTTTTGTTTCCCTGGGTTGCTCCGGATTCTACCGGTTCGGGTAATATTATACTACCCTCTATATCCCGCAATCTACCCCGGATTTTTTTCAGGAGCACCCATAAAGACATCAGGGCGAGAGGAGGACCGGATGCGGAAAAAGTAGTCCTGAATGCGATCCCATAGGGGAAATCGGGGGAACTTTATGGATGTGCCGGGCGCTATCGGATTTTTCACGAGCTGTGGGTTTGAATACCCCCACTGCATGGCGAATTGTTTTTACAGACAACTACAGCCATCGGATGATGGAGGAAGGGGTATTGCTGAAAGATACAATTGCCCCGTCCCTGTGATAGTTTGGGATAAATATATGTAGGCAAAAAATGGTTTACCATCCTTATCCCTATGATTTATTATTAGAAATTTGTTCTGATAATTTAGCTGTACTTTTCTTTATGTATATCTTCTGATTTTAATATATCATAAAATTGATTATGTCATATAATATCTTTATTTTTGAGAATTAGGTTGAAAATGTGGCTTGTAGGTAATATAAGATTTTAATTATTATAAATAGTTGAGAAATGATAGAAATCATGCATAATCTTTTTATTGGTTCGCAGAGTGATTATGAGAATATTGTTAAATATGAAAGTGGATGGTATGTTATACATGCGTGTAAAGAACCTTACCACAGGCAGGCGTTAGGGTACAGTGGAAGAGCTGTTTCTAAAGATCATCCGGAATATCTTATGGCAGAGCGGGAAAATAGGTTGATATTGAATCTTGTTGATGTTGCTGATCCGGCTTACATAGCTAAGATTATAATTGATAAAGCGATCGGTTGTATTGCAGGGCATATAAATGAGATGAAAGTTTTGGTGCATTGTAATCAGGGAGCTTCGAGGTCAGCAACTATAGGTTTGTTGTATCTTCATTCTGTCGGAGAGATAAACACGGATGATTTTGAGCAGGCAGAGGCTCAGTATGCTGCCCGTTATCCCTTATATATGCCTGCCAATGGTATGAGATTGTTTGCAAAAAGCCATTGGGAAGATTATGCAGGTATGTAATAGAATTCAGTGAGGGGCAATGTATTGGACTTCTGTATGAATAAAGTTTCCAGAATAGTTTCTGTATAGGCTATGAAATAATTGACCAGAAGAATATTCCAATATTGAATCATTAAAAACAGGAGAAGTTATTTAATATTGATGTATGACGACAGATGTTTATAAAGATGAGTTTTTGCAGCAACTTAAGCAAAGCCATATATACAAGGCTTTGGTGAATAAATGCGGGGAAAAAGATAGTGAAGTGATTGCTTTGGTAGATAAGGCTGTACCTTATGCAGTTCAGAAGACAAAAACTGTTATCCGGAATATGGGAGAGTTTACGCTTCATGATAGTGACCATTTATTCAGGGTGTTGCATTTAATGGAGCGAATTATTGCGCCATCTGTGATAGATAAGTTGTCATCACCAGAGTTAATGCTTTTAATTCTGACTGCATTTTTCCACGATATAGGTATGGCTCCTGACGAAAAAGACGTTTTAAGCTGGAAGAAATTGTGGGATAATGATCCCGAATATGAGGATGAAAGGGAAAAAAAATAGTTTACAGGAATTTAAGAGGTTTTGTTTGGCAAGGCCCGGGCAACAGGAAATCATAAAGAATCTGATCAAGCAAGGAAAATATGCTAAGGCGGAAATCATGAAGTCATATGAAGTGACTGAGTTTATACAGAAAACACATGCAGAGAGGGCAAGGGAAATCATTAGTAAGGATTGGGATGAAAAAATTATTTTCAGGGATGCTGATTTAACGGTAGAATTTGCTCAACTCTGCTATAGCCATAACGAAGATGCGCTTTCTTTGCTGGAATTAGATAAGAACCTTTTGTGTGGGCCAGGCATAATAGTTTGCCTTCCATTGATCGGAATTATTTTAAGGTTGGCAGACCTTCTTGATTTCGATGCCAAAAGGACTCCTGCTGTTTTATATTCCCACCTCTATGTAAGAAATCCGGTTTCTATAAGTGAATGGAATAAACACAGGGCAGTGGAAGCCTGGGAAATTACTCCTGAGATGATCCAGTTTAATGCAACTTGCAGGCATCCTGCGATTGAGGCTTCTATACACGAATTTTGTGATATGATAGACAGAGAATTGAGTGTGTGCAATAATCTTTTGTCTACTTTAAACGAATTTAATAAAATCAGGGGTGTTGTTGTAAAAATACCATATAAAGTCAATCGTGAAAAGATTAAGACAAAGAAAAATCTTCAAGGTAAACCCTCTTATCTGTACCAGGACACCAAATTTACTTTGAGTAAACGACAGGTCATAGATTTGTTGATGGGGACTAAATTATATGGTAATCCGGAAGTGGCTTTACGTGAACTTTTACAGAATTCGATGGATGCCTGTATGTTGCGAAAAGCTCAGGAAGAGAAATGGGGTTCACCTTATATTCCGGAAATTTTTGTCAGATATTATTTGGAGGATAAGGATATTATTCTTGAAGTGGATGACAATGGTACGGGAATGGATCAATATATTATCAATAATTATTATTCAAAAGTAGGTTCTTCTTTTTATACCTCTACGGATTTTTATAATCTGAAATCAGAGTCAAATGCAGATTTTACTCCGAGATCAAGATTCGGGATTGGAATATTATCCTGTTTCATGGTTGCTGATACTTTAATTGTGGAAACCAAGCGTATATATGATTCTTATAGAACGAGCGAACCATTGAATGTGACGGTGGAAGGCCAGGATAGTATATTCTGGATAAGGGAAGGAAAAAGAAAAATGCCGGGAACAACGACAAAACTTGTATTGCGGAAAGAGACGAATCCCTGGGAAAGGTTAACAGAAGATGCTTTTATCCGTTCTGTCGAAAATATAATACCTAATCCTCCCTTTAAAATTCATATTCAGACAACTAGTCATGAGAAAATCCGGGATGAAAATAGTTTCATAGAAAAGACGGTCGATTCCTTAAAGGATAATTCATGGCGGGTAAATGAGAATATCCGGACCTTTGAAATTAAGTTGAATGATAAAAACAGCGGGATTCTGGGTACAGCCTTGGTGGCTGTATTGGAAAGTCATGGCAGTCCCTGCAAACGCATAGAACTTAATTCAAAGGATATAACAATAGAAGACGAGGTATTTACACTGGAAAGAGAGATTAGTTTAGATAATAATGAGATAACAGAAACATCAAAATCAATCACCATAGATGATAACGGAGAAATAGAAAAAAACACTTCTCATAGTGTATATTCGCGTTCTAAATCTTTTGTCTCCCTTCATGGTATAGAGGTACCAACAACTTTATTTCCGGATTTCTGGGAAAGGAAAAATAATCAGGTTCATCTTTCATGGCCTTTCCCGTTGATTTTGATTGTTGACATTTGTGGCCATCGGGATCTGGATTTGAATTCGGCTCGAACAGAGATTATTATTAGTGAAAAATGGGTTGATTTTGAGGAGGAATTAGCATTTTTAATTTGTGGAGGGATAGCTAAGGCGGTAGGTTTAAAATATTGGAGTGAACTAAAATCAATTTTATCTGAGCATGCTAAAAGTGATTCTTTTATAAGAGGATTAAATAAGGTGAAATGAATCATACTGAAATAAGGCCTGTAAAAATTCCTGAGCAGCTTTTGTCTGGTTTTTTGGAATTTGCAAAAGAGGTGAACCGGAAAAGTGTGGAACGGGGAATTAAATTTACAGAAGAGCAATTGACTGAGATTTTTAATAATAGTTTTTCGGTAAGGTTAGGGCTATTTTCTTTCTTCACATTGGAGATATCAATCGTATTCTTGAGGGAATTCAATTGATTTATGATGATTTGTCGGAATTAAAGAAAAACAGAGATGCTTTTAAGGGTAATCCTGTTATCAGAAGTGAGTTGTTATTTCAAAGTTTTTTTAATGAATTTTTTCGGATAAGAGAATTATCTAAAATTTTCATCAAAGTATTGTGTAAATCGGAAGTGCTGGATAAGAGGAATAAAGAAATAATAACCGATTCTTATTTTGAGGCTTTTGAAGGTGTATATGAAATAAGGAATAATTTTGTACATAATGGCTTATCTTTTAAAGATCGGGATATAACTTTGGATTATTCTGTTTTGGAGAAATTCTTTCCGGAAGAAAAAGAAAATTTTAGTTCATTGCTTAACTGGGAAAATACAAGAGAGGGTACAATAGCGTTGCAATGCGCTATATATATGAAATTTATTGGGGAGATTATTGAACAGTATAAAACACCGGTGATGGAAGAACTTCCACCATTTACCGGAGGGCTGGTAGGGTACTTTTCCTATGACTATATCAAATACAGCGAACAGAAATTAAAACTCGAAGATAAAGAGCAGCAGGATTTCAGGGATATGGATCTGATGTTGTTCGATCAGGTGATTGCCTTTGATCATTACCGTCAGAAAGTGTTGCTGATCGCCGGAGTGATGACCGATGATCTGGAAGCGTCTTATCAGAAGGCAGAAGGAAAACTGGTAGAGATGGCACAGCTTCTGAAAACCGGACCGCATATGGAATTCGAAAAACTGAAGCTGGAGTCCGATATCCGGCCACAGTTTCCGGAAGCGGAATACTGTAAGATGGTGGAGAAAGCCAAACATTACATCCGTGAGGGTGATATTTTCCAGGTGGTATTATCGAATCCGATGCGGGCGAAAGCGACAGGAAATCTTTTCGATACCTACCGGGTGCTGAGGGCGACAAACCCATCTCCGTATATGTTCTATTTTTCCAGCGACGATATTGAGATTGCGGGAGCATCTCCGGAGACTCTGGTAAAACTGGAAGCCGGGAATCTGAGTACTTTCCCGTTGGCCGGAACCAGACCGAGAGGGAAGACAAGGGAAGA
>ENA-OPCY01001509-OPCY01001509.1-human-gut-metagenome-genome-assembly--contig:-NODE-1509-length-13104-cov-1.866427_pt1 | contig 13104 bp, 9 predicted proteins | sample MGYA00241568_ERZ501487 | MGnify/ENA primary metagenome ERZ501487 (study PRJEB25962, sample SAMEA2042574) | human gut metagenome | biome: human gut; feature: human-associated habitat; material: faeces... | reverse complement strand
TGAATAGCCTGATCTCCAGTAAAACCTAAGTTAGCAAGCATACCTCTATATCTATCAGAACCAAATCTAACAAGAAGTTCATCTTCAAAAGATACAAAAAATTGCGTAAATCCAGGGTCACCTTGTCTACCACTTCTACCTCTAAGCTGATTATCTATTCTTCTAGACTCATGTCTTTCACTGCCAATAACGCATAAGCCACCAAGTTCTTTTACACCTTCGCCAAGTTTAATATCGGTACCACGACCAGCCATATTAGTTGCGATTGTAACTGAGCCTTTTTGACCAGCTTTCGCAATAATTTCAGCTTCACGTTCATGTTGTTTAGCATTCAAAACACTATGTGGAATACCATTACGTTTTAATAAATTAGATAATAGTTCACTTGATTCAATTGAAATAGTACCTACTAGAACTGGTTGACCTTTTTCATGACGTTCTTTAATATCTTTTGCGATAGCAAGATATTTTGCTTTCATTGATCGAAATATTAAATCCGGTTCATCAATTCTTATAACTGGCACGTTGGTTGGTATTTCAACAACGAACATATTGTAAATATTTCTAAATTCTTCTTCTTCCGTTTTTGCGGTACCAGTCATACCTGCAAGTTTCTTATACATTCTAAAGTAGTTTTGATATGTAATTGTAGCTAAAGTACGAGTTTCCTTCTTAATTTGAACATTTTCTTTTGCTTCAATTGCTTGGTGTAAACCATCACTCCATTGACGTCCTACCATTAAACGACCAGTGAATGGGTCAACAATAACAATTGCACCTTCATGAACTACATAATCTTTATCTTTTTCCATAATGTAGTTTGCTCTTAAAGCATTATTAATATGATGAACAATTGTAACATTCTTAACATCATATAGATTGTCTACATTAAAATATTTTTCAGCTTTTGACATACCTGATTCAGTTAAAGCTACATGGCGATCTTTTACGTCAATTTCATAATCTTCTTGGTGTAAGCACTTTGCAAATGAATTGGCTTGTACATATAGGTTAGGTCCTTTTTTCTCACCACCAGATATAATTAATGGAGTTCTGGCTTCATCAATTAAAATTGAGTCAACTTCATCGACAATGGCAAAATTCATTTCAGGACGTTGAACCATTTGTTCTTTATATAAAACCATATGGTCTCTTAGATAGTCAAAGCCTAATTCACTATTTGTTGAATATGTAATATCGCAATAATATTGTTCACGCTTTTGTTCAGAATCTAATTCACGTAAATTTAGACCTACCGTAAGTCCCAAAAATTTATGTACTTCTCCCATTTCAGTAGCATCACGGCTGGCTAGGTATTCATTTACTGTTACAATGTGAACACCTTTACCAGGTAAAGCATTTAAATAAGCAACTAATACAGATGTAAGAGTTTTACCTTCACCTGTTTTCATTTCCGCAATATTACCAAAATGCATTGCGGCAGCACCAATAATTTGCACTTTGAATGGGGTTAATCCTAAAACACGGCTGGCAGCTTCTCTTGCGGTGGCAAAAGCCTCTACCATAATGTCATCTAAGGTTTCACCTTTTTCAAGACGTTTTTTAAACTCTGGTGTTTTGGCTTTTAATTCCTCATCAGTCAATTTTTTATATTCATCTTCTAAAGCTACAACTGCTTCAGCAACTTTACTACATTTTTTAAATTCTTTATATGTGGGGTCAAATAATTTACCAAACATGAAATCATCCTTTCTGTTTTCCTACATTAATTTATCTTTCTATTATGATACCAAATTTTTCGATTTTTTTCAAGTTATTAGTTATCTTTTATATTGCTATTATTTTCATTCATTTGTTTTTCGTTTTCGTTCTTCTTGTGAAAACTCACATCCGCAATAATCTTGTCGATATAAGTCATATTGTTTAGATAATTCTATCGAATGTAAATATCCTTGTTCTTTCTTATAATTAGAATATAGAAATTGACATTTTTCATCGCTATATCTGTTTCCTATTTCATTTATCCAATCACTATTTTTATAGGGGCTAATTGATAAAGTAGTTGTATATAAATCATAACCATTTGCCTTAGCATATTCATAAGTATCTTTTAATCTAAGTTCATAACAACTATAACATCTTGATGATTTTTCACCAAGTTTTTCTTTACCTTTTATGGCATTTAAATATTTATCATGGTCATATGGTAAATACTCAACATTAATATTAAGATTCATTTTTTTTACCAATTCATTTAATTCTTCTAATCGATAATCAAATTCTTCTTTTGGATAAATATTAGGATTATCAAACAGGATTGTTAAATCAAATGTCTTTGCAATAACCGTAAGCACATGGCTACTACATGGTGCACAACAACTATGTAAAAGTAATTTCTTTTTGATAGTTTCTTGATTATATTTTTCAATTTCCTTCTTAAAATCAGTATAATTGCTAATCAATTATTTCACCCCATTTCTCTATTAATTCAGTATATACATTAATATTTGCAATCATTTTTGGACAATTTCCCTGTTCATTTTTAGAGTTAAACCAAATAAAATCTATATCCGAATTAGTTGCAAAGCCTCCATCAATACGAATATCATTGCCAATCATAAGGCATTTTTCTTTCACTAATTGTAATTCTTTTGAAACTTTTTCAGATATTTCTCGTGATGGTTTTCTAAACCCAAGATCACTTGATGAATAAACCTCATCAATATATGCTAATAATTTAAATTTTTCAAGAGTTATTTTTAATAACTTTGAACTAAAAATTGAATTGCTTACTATAAAAATTAGATATTTCTTTTGCTTTAAATACTTTAAAAATAATTGTGCATCTTTTATTTCTTCATTTTTTTCACAATTTTCATAGAATATTTCTTCAAGTTTTTCATTAATTAAATCTTTATCAATTCCTAATTTTTCAAATAATTTAGTCAAATAATCGTTAAGAGATATCTCAATACTGGTTTTTTGACGACTATTATCCATTATATTGAATAAGTTTATTCCATAATCAACAAATTCTTTCTTTTGACATACAAATGATGCAATGACGGATATAACTAACGAGTAGAAGCATGTTATCAAATTATCAAACAAAGAATTTTGAATCAAAAGAAAGTCTGCACGTGCATACAATCTTTCTATTTCTTTATTTTTTACTAATGTATCTCCTAGATCTATTAAAATAGTATCTTTCACTTATATCACCATTAGTATTATACTATTATTTTACATTTTCTTCAAGGTAAAAGAAAAGGAGGTTAACCTCCTTTTTGTATTTTATTCTTTAGTTTCTATGATACCATAGCCTCCATCTTTACGAATGTATACAACCGAATGACGATGATTTGCTTCATTAACAAAAGCAAAGAAATCGTGATCCAATAGTTCCATTTGGGTAATTGCTTCATCTATTGACATAACTTCTTTATCAATTACTTTAGTTTTTGAAACATCTACAGGTTCTTTTATTTCGTCTTTAGCTTCTAATTGACTAAAATGATTAGCAATTCCATCACGTTTTTTAATCATCGTATTAACTTTTTGCTTATGGCGCAATAGCTGTCTTTCAACCTTGTCCGTCGCAAAATCTATTGCCGCATACAATGTGTCTGCTTTACTTTCTGCTCGTAATATTACGTGTTTTAGCGGTATTGTTATTTCAACAACAGTGTATTTGTCGAAGCCTTTGCATAATACATTAGCAACAACATTCTCACTACTATTAAACAACTTTTCGAGCGAACCTACTCTTTCGTTAATGTAGTCTCGAGCACTATCACTCATTTTAACTAAATCATTAGTTCTAACATTAATCTTCATAAAAACAGCTCCTTTCAATGTAAAGTTCATCTTTACAATATTATTATACCAAATACTTTAATTAATGTAAATATTTTTATTAGTATTTTTTATAATAAATTCAGATTAATATTTACTTTTTTTCACTTTTATGGCTTTATTAATTTAAATATCTACATTATTTTGATTATATTTTAACATTTTTAGATTATAAAAAATGCCTTAAATAATTAAGGCATTTATCCAATCAAAACGAAAACATCTTCATCGCTATGATTTAGTAATTCAGTTAAATCTTCATACATAGAATAATCATTAATAAACCAATATAAGTTTTTTGTATGTAAAAATAAATATTCAATACACTTATCAAAAATTATTTTACCTTTATATTTTTCAATGTTAATCATAATTATATTTTGGTTTCCAATTATGACTCTATCTACCTTTGGTAAATTATAATTTGGTTTAAATAAATTCTTTAAAATTTATACCCCCCCCCTATTTACATTTTTAAATTACGATACTAACTAGTTTATTTGGAACTACAATAATCTTTTTAGGTATAGCACCGGCAAGATTTGCAATAATTTTAGGACTATTTAATGCCAATCTTTCAAGTTCTTCTTTTGGAGTATTAATAGCAACTTGTAGTTTATCACGCAATTTACCATTTACTTGTACCACAACAGTAATTTCTTGGTTAATAGTCTTATGTTCTTCGAATGTTGGCCAACTTTCATATGTTATTGTGTTAGTATGACCTATATAATTCCAAAGTTCTTCACCTAAATGTGGTGCGAATGGATAAACCATCTTAATATATCCTTCTAGATATTCTTTTGGCATAGTAGGATTTTTATAAGCTTCATTTGCAAAAATCATAAGTTGCGAGATTGCGGTATTATATCTTAAATTTTCAATATCCTCACTAACTTTTTTAACTGTTTGGTGATAAATTTTTTCAAGCGAATGATCATTTTCATCTATTTTCACAACTTCAGTAACTAAACGATAAACACGTTCAAGGAAACGTCTAGCACCATCTACACCAGTTGTTGACCAAGGTTTCATAGCATCAAGTGGTCCCATAAACATTTCATATACTCTTAAAGTATCAGCGCCATAGCTTTCAACTATATCATCAGGATTTATTACATTACCTCTAGATTTAGACATTTTAACTCCATCTTCACCTAAAATCATTCCTTGATTGAATAATTTATAGAAAGGTTCTTTTGAAGTTACAATGCCGCAATCATATAATACTTTATGCCAGAATCTTGAATATAGTAAGTGTAGTACCGCATGTTCTGCACCACCAATATATAAATCGACTGGAAGCCAACTGTTAACCATTTTTTGAACATTCGGATCTGTTAAATCTAACATTTTACCATCATCTTTTAGCAAATATCCAATATAATACCAACAGCTACCTGCCCATTGTGGCATAGTATTGGTTTCTCTGCGTCCCTTTACACCATCTGCTCTTGTTACTTCTAACCATTCTTTGGCATTAGCAAGTGGACTTTCACCAGTACCAGATTTTTTAAGGTTAGTCATTTTAGGTAATTCTAATGGTAAATCCTTTTCATCTAATAATTCAATAGTACCATCTTCCCAGTGAATTATTGGGAATGGTTCACCCCAATATCTTTGTCTTGAGAAAATCCAGTCACGTAAACGATAGTTTACTGATAACTTACCAATATTTTTTTCGACTAAGAATTCGCCCATTTTTTTAATAGCATCTTCTTTATTTAAGCCATTTAAGAATCCTGAATTAATGTGTATACCATCTTTAGTATATGCTTCTTTGGTAACATCTCCACCTTCTAAAACGGGAATGATATCTAAATTAAATTTCTTAGCAAAGGCATAATCGCGTTCATCATGAGCAGGTACTGCCATAATAGCTCCTGTTCCATAACTTACTAGTACATAATCAGCAATCCAAATAGGAATTTCTTTTCCATTTACGGGATTAATTGCATATGCTCCTGTAAAGCAACCAGTTTTTTCTTTATTTAATTCTGTACGATCTAAATCAGATTTAGCTTTTGCGAAATTAACATATTCTTTTACAGCATTAAGTTGTTCTGATGTTGTAATTTTTTCCACTAGTGGATGTTCTGGAGCAAGTACACAATATGTAGCACCAAACAATGTATCACAACGAGTTGTAAACACCGTAAATTTTTCTTCACTATTTTTTACTTTAAAATCAACTAGTGCCCCATTACTTTTGCCAATCCAATTTCTTTGCATTTCTTTAATTGATTCAGGCCAATCAATTTCATCTAAATCTTTTAATAATCTTTCAGCATAAGCAGTTATTTTTAATACCCATTGTTTCATAGGACGTTTTTCAACTGGGAATTCACCACGTTCACTAACCATCTTACCATTTACGTTAATTATTTCTTCGTTAGCAAGTACAGTTCCTAATCCTTCACACCAATTTACTTCGATTTCCTTTAATTCAGCAAGACCTTTTTTGTATAGTTGGCAAAAAATCCATTGTGTCCATTTAAAATATTCAGGATCACATGTTGCAATTTCTCTAGTCCAATCGTATGATAAACCAAGCATTTTAATTTGTCTTTTAAAATTAGCGATATTTTTATAAGTAAATTCTCTTGGATCATTTCCAGTTTTTATCGCATATTGTTCAGCAGGAAGGCCAAATGCATCCCAACCCATTGGGTGCATTACATTAAAGCCTTTCATTCTTTTGTATCTACAAATAATATCAGTTGCAGTATAACCTTCAGGATGACCTACATGTAAACCAGCTCCACTAGGATATGGGAACATATCCATAGCATAGTATTTAGGCTTATCAGAATAAGATGGAGTTTTAAATGTTTGATTTTTATCCCAATATTCTTGCCATTTTTTATCAATTTGTATGTGATTATAACTCATATTTTTATTCTCCTATTTGTTATCTTTATTATTAGTTATTGAATTCGCTAGTTGTTGCAATGCATAATATCTTATGGCAATTAACAAATAAATAACTGAAATTACTTCTCCTAAAATGTAAATTATTGCGCTTGACCAAAAAATTGATAAAACATTAAACACGACTCTTGGTGTATATGTTAAAACGATTAAAGAAAAGATCTTTTTGAAAGGTAGTCCCATCTTATAATATAATAGTTTTACTACTACCGCAAAAATTAATGCTTCAAGTAAAAAATTTATTATTCCAACAAGATAAGTTATCGGACAAGTAGTAAGTAGAATTAGTGTCTTATTCTTGTTATAACATGATACAACTAATTCATTTATTTTTCTTGCAAAGCTAGTTTTATTACTACTTACACCACCAAAATCGATAGGTACAGCCCCTAATTTATCATAAGTAATTTTCATTGCTTGATAGTTCATTTTTAAACTTGCAACATTTTGCTTGCCATCATCAAAATGATATTTTTTACCCTCATAAGTAGAAACAAACAATCTTGCATGATCTTTAGTAAATTGTAAGAAGATTAATGATTTACCAACCATTTCATTAGGTAATTGATATTCAGTAAGTGCAAGTTCTTCATTACTGAAAAGCATTACAAAACTACTACCATTAAAATCTTTTACATATACATACTGAGGAGTTGCATTATTTTTAGTCATTTCTAAAGTAATACTTGAATCCTCATTTTTAACTAATGCGTAATTTATTGTTTCTGAACTAGCAAAACTATTTGTAATGCTATCTTGTTGATTTTGGTTTAAACCATTAAAAGTTGTCAATGTCATAATGTTTGGTAACACATAAATCAATACTAATAAAAGAAAATATAATAATTTCTTTCCAAATTTTTGATCAACGTATTTATATATTTTACTAGGTTTTATTAAGCAGTCTTTAAACTTATTGTACATACCTATTACTCTCCTTTTTTTAGATATTATACCATATTTTAGCAACATTGTAAAACTTTATGAAATTTGTTTTTTTACACAATTTATTTTTTTAGAAAAGGTTTTCATTTTTAACTTATTATAGTTGAAAAATAACTTTAAATATGATAAAATAAACGTGTATACAAGGAGGTATATAATGACGAACAAAATATTCAAAAAAACAATGTTTGCACTAACTATTTGTGCATGTTTGTTCTCACTAACACTTTTCACAGCAAAAGCTGGTTCTGTTTCTGGCATTAGTTATTTAAATGCTTCCGTTGGTGAAACTTATGATAAAGTTGGCATTGCCTACCACTGTTCAGAAGATGAATCATATGTTTTATATGGTACTTCTGTTAGTGGCAATAGCATCGTAAACCCTACGAAAGTGGTTTCTAGTTCTACTCTTTGGAAATATGATGCAACTGATGAAGATAAAAAAATTGGTTATGGATTTGACGAAAGATATGTATGTAAAGCTAATTTATCGGGTTTAAAGCCTGCTACTACTTATTATTATCAAGCAGTTTCAAGTTCAGCAAAATCTGAAATTCAACAATTTACTACTGCAAGTAATAATGGCGAAAAGAAAGCTTTCTTATTCTTAACTGATATTCAAAGTTCTGGTTCTTCTTTTGGAAACGCCGAAACTTTAATGCAAGCATTATTAAACAATACCGTAATTAAACCTAATCTAGTATTTATGACTGGTGATCAAGTTGACCGTGGTGGTATTGAACAACAATGGATTGATTATTATAAATACGTTCCTTCACTATCAAATATTTTACAAGCAACTCTTCCTGGAAACCATGAATATTATTTAAACAGCGGTGGTAGTTATGTTAGTAATGAAGTTTACAACCAATTCTATAACAACCCTCTTAATGGTCCAAGCGATCGACTTGGTTCTTCTTATTATTTCGTTTATGACCAAATATTATTCATTATGTTGGACACTGTTAAGACAAATTATAGTGTTAATGCTCAACAAGAATGGTTTAGAAATGTTGTAAAGAATAATCCTTCACAATGGATTATTGTTGGATCACATCCAGGCTTATATGCAACTGGTGCATATTCTGAAGATGCAAAAATCATGCGTAGAAACTGGCTAAAAGTATTTGAAGAATGCCAAGTGGACTTAGCTCTTAATGGTCATGAACATGTTTATGCTCGTAAAAATATCCGTTACAACGGAAATCCATCTAGTGAAACTGCTGGTCCAAAAGATGAAGATTTTGGTATAACATATTTAGCAGGTAGCGCTGCTGGTTTGAAACTTTATGGTGATAAAGCAAAACCTTCATTATTAGAAGATTATGATTACTATGACAAGTTTACTAATAATACAGGTTGCATAATCACTGTTAGTGACAACCGTATTGAAGTCAAACAATACACAGGTGGTGGTGTTAAAAAAGATGAATTCACAATAGAAGCTAAACGTCCTAAAACTATTGAAAATATCACACCTGAAAACGCTATTGATTCATTCAATTTAGAATATGATCCTACTACAGAAAAAGTTAGAATTACTTGGGCTGAAGAATTATATGGTAACGTACAAGACATATTTATTAAGGGCGGTTACAAAGATAAAGATACTATTGTTGTTTCTTCAAGCAAATTATGCTACAAAGAATACAAGGTTGTCGATACAGAACTTAACTGGAATTGGCATATTACACTTACAATGAGAGATGGAACAGTTCTTGAAAAAGATTTACCACTTATTCTAAACCCTGATATAATAAAATATCAAATTACTTATGATCTAGATGGTGGAGTAAACAACCCTGATAATCCAACTGAATATTGTGGAGGAGATTTACCAATAGAATTAAAAGATCCTACTAAAGAAGGTTATGAATTTGTTAAATGGACTTTAGATGGTCGTCGTGTAACAGGTATAAAAGAAGGCAAAACTGGTGATTTTCATTTTGTTGCAGAATGGAAAAAGATTGTTCAACACACAATCACATTCAATAGCGATGGTGGAACTGATGTAGAATCTCAAACTGTTACTGAGGGTGAAAGAGTTTCTGAACCTGCTGCTCCAACAAAAGAAGGCTATACTTTCATTGGTTGGTACGATGGCGATACAAAATTTGATTTTACTACTAGAATTGCAAAAGATTATACATTAACTGCAAAATATGAGCAAATTTCTACTGGAAAGAAAAACTGTAAAAAGAGTTCATTAGCTGTTATTTTAGCTAGTACATTATTACTTTCTTCTTGTCTTGTAATATTTAGAAAGAAAAAATAATTAGCAATATAAAAAGTTAGCATTATTATGCTAACTTTTTTTTAATCTATTCCTTTTAATGATTCTACCATATTAATCTTTCTGTTCTTTCTTGCAATGAAATAACTTACCACGAAAGATAAAAGACATGTCAATAAACTAGTAAGTAAATAAGTTACCCAACTTACAACAGGTACCATTTCGTATTCTGATGCAAGTTCCTTTATTAAGAATCTTAAAGTGAAATCACCAACAGGTAGACCTATTATAAGGCCTATTATTGTAAGCCATAAGTTTTGACTTATTAATAATCTTCCAATCTTTTTATCTTTAAATCCTACTACTTTTAAGGTTGCCATTTCACGATATCTTTCCATAAAGCTCATAACACCTAAATTATAAAGAACAATACCACCAAGTATAAATGCAGCTATAATCAAGCATGTTACTGATAGTTTCATTAAACTCATAAAAGTATCAAATGATTTAATTATGCTATCTTTTGTTTGGACACTTGGTATTAAGTTACTTGTTGTAATATTTTGATAATCAGTATATAGTGTATTGATATGGTATACAAAACCAATGCTTTTTGCGTACTCTAATGTCATTACAGCTACTTCTGTTATAGTATGGATAATTCCTACTACTTTAACTGTATATGACTTTTCTTCACCATATGGGGTGAATTCAAATTCGTCACCAACTTTTAACTCAAACTTTTCGGCAACTCTGTCACAAATATAAACACCATTATTTTCAAGTTTGAAGAACTTCATCTTTTGATCTAAGAACTTTACTCTATCGTATTTAATATCATACATTTCAATAGTCATTGTTTGATCTTTTACTTTTACACTATTTATTGAGGCAAAATCTGCTTCATAATCATTTGCAAGTTTAATAGATTCTTCATTTGTTGCGCTATCTGATAAATTTATTTTTGAATTATAATTAATTGCTTTATTATAGAATACATCGACATAATTATTCATTGTATCTCTCATACCAAATGATGCAATTATTAAGAGTGTACAACCAATTATACCAAATAGTGTCATTATACTTCTTGCTTTATGTCGCATTATATCTCTTAAGTTCCATTTTGTTCCAAAATTCAACTTTTTCCAAAGTTTAGTTTTTTCTATTTTTAATGGTTTCATCTTTTTAGGAACATAAGGTCTTAATGCTTCTGCTGCATTTCCTCTTAGCATATTTTTAACTGATAAATAGCCTATAAAAGTTAAGAACACATTAATTAGAACAATTACTATCGAACAGAACCATGGCATATGCAACTTCCAATCGGGCATATCAATATAGGTACCCATTGCTCCATTAGGATTCATAATATAGTAAGCAATTAAATAGCCTAATCCTATTCCAATTACCGTACCAATTATACCTATGAAAAACGAAAATGAAGTATAGTGCCAAATTATCTTCTTATCTTTGAATCCTAAAGCTTTTAAAATACCAATTTGTGTTTTTTCGTTTACCGCAAGTCTATGCATTGTTGTAACCATTGTTAAAATGGCAATTGCTAAGAACATTACTGGTAAAATAGAACCCATTGTTTTTCCTTCTTGTACTTCGCCTTGAGACATTGAATAAGCTATCGTTTCATCTTTTGAAAGAATAATTGTCGCTTTATCAAGAGCACTATCTACCTTTCCTGATAATTCCTTTTTAGTTAAATCAGATTTAATATTAATTTGAGTGTAAAACTCCATTCCTAATACTTTTTTTAACATTGCTGGTGAAATATAACCATACCCATAATTATGATAATCAGGCATAAGTTGTGATTCATCAGGAACACATATTAGGTATTCACTAGCTTTTATTAATCCTACAACATTACAACTTATTGTAAATGATTGATAGGTTAAATCCAAAGTATCACCAATTTTAATATCATTTTTATTAGCATATTGCTCTGATAGCCAAATTCCACTATCATTATCTTTGTCATATTCTAAACCATCACCCATTAATTTGAATGATGAAATATTGAAGTTTTCACAAACCGTCAAAGCAATTATTTTTTTTGTATCTTTTACTTGAGCATTGACTGACAAATATCTAGTAGCATCTTTTACGCCATCTATGTTTAAAACTTTTTCTAAATCCTCAGTTGTAAAACCTCTTGTGTTATAAATTCGATAGTCCGCAAAATTTGTTTCTTCAAAGAAATTTCTTGTGTTTTTATCAAGGCTTTTCCATTCCATATTGAAGCCTGCAAATACCCCAATACCAATAGCAATCATAATAATCATTGAAATAAATTGAGCACGATAATTTTTTATCGTTCTTAACATTTTCTTGAATAGCATATTACCACTCTACTTCCTCGATAGATTGAGGTTTTTCTTGTTCTTCATATGATTTTATTTTACCATTTTTTACTCTTACTATTACATCTGCTATTTTTGCAATATTTTGATTATGTGTTACAACAATTATTGTTTTTTGATATTTATCACACATATCTTTTAATAATTTTAAAATCATAACCCCTGTTTTTGAATCAAGTGCGCCAGTTGGTTCATCGCATAAAAGTAGCAACGGATTTTTAGCAAGAGCTCTTGCAATTGAAACTCTTTGTTGTTCACCGCCTGATAATTCAGATGGAAAATTATTTGCGTGATCTAATAATCCAACTCCATCTAATATTTGTTTTGCATCTAAATGATCTTTAGATATTTCATTTACAAGACTTATATTTTCTAATACAGTTAGAGTAGGAATTAAATTGTAGAATTGGAATATGAAACCAACTTTAGATGCACGATATTCAGCTAGTTGGTCACTATTTAAATTTGCAATATCATTACCATCAACAATTATTTTTCCATTTGTTGGAGTATCTAAACCACCAAGTAGATTAAGCAGTGTAGATTTCCCGGCCCCACTTGGTCCTAGAATTACAACAAATTTTCCTTGTTCAATATTTAAACTTACATCATCTAAGGCTTTTAATTCATGATCACCAGTAGTATAAACTCTACTAACATTTTGAAATTCTATTATACTCATTATTATGCCTTCCTAATTAATTTTTTTATATCTTCTTCATTAATTTTACTAATGAATAACCATACGTAATTATCACCACTATCATTTATTCCTTTACTTGAAAAATAGTTTTTAATACC
>ENA-OPCY01001492-OPCY01001492.1-human-gut-metagenome-genome-assembly--contig:-NODE-1492-length-13244-cov-16.014785_pt1 | contig 13244 bp, 10 predicted proteins | sample MGYA00241568_ERZ501487 | MGnify/ENA primary metagenome ERZ501487 (study PRJEB25962, sample SAMEA2042574) | human gut metagenome | biome: human gut; feature: human-associated habitat; material: faeces... | reverse complement strand
ATTTTCTGCGTGCCGTGAGTATTATTTTAGTGGTCATGAACGTGTACTGGTTCTGCTATGAAGCCATACGGCTATGGGGCGTGGACATCGGCGTGGTGGACAGAATCCTGATGAACTTCGACCGCACGGCGGGGCTGTTCCGTTCCATCCTCTACACGAAACTGTTTGCCGTTCTCCTGCTTGCCCTGTCCTGTCTGGGGACAAAGGGTGTGAAGGGAGAGAAAATCACTTGGGGAAGAATCTGGACGGCACTTGCCGCAGGGTTCGTGCTGTTCTTCCTCAATTGGTGGATACTGGCATTGCCGCTGCCGGTTGAAGCGGTGACGGGGCTTTACGTGCTGACCGTAGGCACGGGCTATGTATGCCTGCTGATGGGCGGTCTGTGGATGAGCCGCCTGTTGAAGCATAACCTCATGGATGACGTGTTCAACAACGAGAACGAGAGCTTCATGCAGGAAACACGGCTTATCGAAAGCGAGTATTCGGTCAATCTGCCCACACGCTTTTATTACAGGAAACGTTGGAACAACGGCTGGATCAATGTCGTGAATCCGTTTCGTGCGTCCATCGTGTTGGGTACGCCGGGCAGCGGAAAGTCATACGCGGTAGTAAACAATTTCATCAAGCAGCAGATTGAGAAGGGCTTCTCGATGTATGTCTATGATTTCAAATTCAGTGACTTGTCCACGATTGCCTATAATCATCTGCTCAACCACCCGGAGGGGTACAAGGTGAAGCCGAAGTTTTATGTGATAAACTTCGACGACCCGCGACGCTCGCACCGTTGCAATCCCATTCACCCGGACTTCATGGAGGACATCACGGACGCTTACGAGAGCGCGTACACCATCATGCTCAACTTAAATAAAAGTTGGGTGCAGAAGCAGGGCGACTTCTTTGTGGAATCGCCCATCATCCTTTTCGCGGCTATCATCTGGTATCTTAAAATTTTTCAGAACGGCAAGTATTGCACGTTCCCCCATGCCATCGAGTTCCTGAACCGCCGCTATGAGGATATTTTCCCGATTCTGACCTCTTATCCCGAACTGGAGAACTATCTCTCACCGTTCATGGACGCATGGCTCGGAGGGGCTGCCGAGCAGTTGATGGGGCAGATCGCATCGGCGAAAATTCCACTGTCACGCATGATTTCCCCGCAGCTCTATTGGGTGATGTCGGACAGCGAGTTCACGCTGGACATCAACAACCCCGAAGAACCGAAAATACTCTGTGTGGGCAACAATCCCGACCGTCAGAATATCTACGGGGCCGCTCTCGGTCTGTATAACTCCCGTATCGTGAAACTCATCAACAAGAAATGGATGCTGAAGTCGTCGGTCATCATCGACGAGCTGCCCACGATTTATTTCAAGGGGTTGGACAACCTTATCGCCACCGCGCGAAGCAACAAGGTTGCCGTGTGTCTGGGCTTTCAGGATTTCAGCCAGTTGGTGCGCGACTACGGTGATAAAGAAGCGAAGGTCGTGATGAACACCGTCGGCAATATCTTTTCCGGTCAGGTGGTGGGTGAAACCGCCAAGACGCTTTCCGAACGCTTCGGTAAGGTGTTGCAGAAACGGCAGTCCATTTCCATCAACCGGCAGGATGTTTCCACCTCCATCAACACGCAGATGGATTCACTCATCCCGCCGAGCAAGATTTCCGGCTTGACGCAGGGTATGTTTGTCGGTTCGGTATCCGACAACTTCAACGAGCGTATCGAGCAGAAGATTTTCCATTGCGAGATTGTCGTGGATGCCGAGAAGGTGAGGCGCGAGGAGAAAGCCTACAAGAAAATCCCCGTCATTACCGACTTTACGGACGGGGACGGCAACGACCGCATGAAGGAAACGGTTCAGGCGAATTACAGGCGCATCAAGGAGGAAGTGAAGCAGATTGTTCAAGAGGAACTGGAACGTATCGCAAATGATGAAAACTTGAAACACCTGTTGCAGCAGAAATAACAGATTCCTTTATATATGAAAAAGGGGATGTGTCAAAACACCCAAAATATGAAAATTACCCCTGTCACAGATATCTGTAGCAAGGGTAATTTTGTTAAAAAGAGAGTTTTGACGCCCTCTTTTTATTCTCAGATTTGAGATGCTTGTTGATGGTGGTAATGGCAAGCGTCAGCAAATAATTTTTCAGCTCTGTATCGTCTTTAAGCAGTATGCTGTATTCTTCGGCAAACATTCTCAACAGTCTGGTTCTGAGTTTCGACATTTCTTCACCGAAAGGTATCTGTCGGTTTTCTTGCCAATACTCAATCACTACGGAAGATACCAGCCACTTGAACTCGGATTTCATCTCTTTGCCGAGTTTCTTGAAGCGGATTTGTTCGCTAATTGGCGGCTCGTTGTATGGCATTATGTCTGCCGGGTCATAAACGGATATACTGCCGATACCATAATCCATGATTATCGGTAAATCAGTTTTTACTTCATTCTTATGTTTCTTCTTTTTAGCCATACCCGTTATTGTTGCAGGAAACCTTTACCTTTATCAGTAAGATAGTATTTCTGTTGCGGACTCTTGGAGCCTATGGGATAAAGTGAAAGAACCAAACCGGAATTTATTGCCGGATGGATATAGTTCTTTAAGAAATTCCTTTTATCTTTCATTCCCGTTTTCTCCATGATTTCTTTAGCAGAGAGAGTGTTGTTCCCAATAGCAGACAACAGTTTTCCTAACTGTGGGGTTACTGTGGGGTTACTATAGGGGTGCTGTGGGGTTGCTGTGGGGTCTTGTCCTACTGTAGTTCTTGTATAATGAAACACAATCCATACAGCATTGCCGTCGGTATGAAACTCCGGATCCGGAATACCGACACGGCGACATTCGTTTACCATAAGGGCTATGCCACGTCCCCAACTCTCCAATACTGCACTTTTGTACAGCACATTGGCTACTATCAGATTTTGTGGTTCGGAATTGTGGCCACCCAACAGTTTCTCAATGGTAATATCAGGCGGAAATGTTCCGCTGTTTTCAATCTCCACGCGGTCATCATAGATAGCAATCCCGACTGAACTGCCGGGGCGATGGTAAACACGATGTGCAAAAGCATTTATGCAACATTCTCTCAATGCCTTATATGGCACATTCAGTTCCTCTTCTCTGTACAAACCTTCAATTTTACCGGAAAGGGACAAATGCTTGAAGAAAAATGCCATTGCAGCATCCAGCAAGTTGAATATATTGCCTGTCACACGCTGATTATCTAAAAATTCATCTTTTGTCGTTCCTTTGAACCGGGCTAAACGGAGCAGACATTGGGGATAATGGTAGAAGTTTCGTCCGAATAGGACAACGGAAGCATTGTTCAGCTTTCCATCATTCAACAAGTCAAATTTTTCAAGGATGGTTCGGACATCCTCCTGCATAGAACCTTCCGGCAAACGTCCGCCTCTGATTCCTCCACGTACTGCGCCCAAGATTGCCGTTTCGTCAAGGTCGGATATTTTCAAGCCGGGATTTTGCATGGAATCCCAAGCATAGGTTCCGCCTCGCTGCATAACCAACAGGTTGTATATACCCTGCGGCATGGCAGATGTAACGCTCTCTATCCGTTGATAAGCCCTCCCCTTATAGGTGAACGGGCGCATATATCGTTGTTCTTCCGCTGATAAAGCTATAACACTTTTGTTCGTTCCCGGAATGTCTGTATAGGATATATCAATGGTCGCAAACGGCTCGATTCGTCTGATGGTTTCAGCAATATCGCGCTTCGTCTTGTCGCTCACTTCCTGACCGATAATCTTTCCCTTGTCGGTTACACCGAACAGCACTGTGCCGCCCGTACCGTTCAGGAAGGCACAAAGAGTTTCCATTCCACGCTCCAACTGCCCGGTAGTTTCTTTGAACTCAACTGTCCCGCCTTCGGCTCCGGCAATCAGTCCGTTCAATATTTCGAGGTTATCTATTTTCATCCGTCATTGATTAATACTTGCAAAGTTAATGATTTTAATCGGCTTTCCGGCAGATAATAGAGTGATTGTAAATGAAGAAGGATAAGAAACCGTATAATCCGGCCGCTTATCCTTTGTTTGGCATTCGTTTATCTCCTCATCCGCTCCAATTCATCGTCATGTCGCATCTTCGCGTTCAGTTTGTCCTGCATCTTTTCAAGGAAGTAGGTGCGACTGTCGCTTTTCCTGCGTTTGATGTCCGTATAGAAGCGGTAGCAGTCTTTGGACTCCACACCGAAAAAGGAATAGAGGACAGGGGCAAGCTCTTTCAGCGAAGCCTTGCCGCCATTGATGCAGCCGGTGGCGTAGAGGGCATAGATTAGCTCTACCAACTCGACGGCATTACCGGTCCATTGCAGGGCTGGGACTGTGGCTTTGGTTTCGGATGTGGATGTTAGTGGTGGCACGGAGGTAATTGCAGAAGCGGATACTATCTTCTGCATCTTTCGGATGAATGATAACGCCTTGCGGATATACACAGTGACGACATTCTCCTCCGATGCCGACAAGTTCTGCGGATGGTGCTGTAATTCGATTTCGGCAAAAGCCAACGCCACAATAATATGCTTGGCATCATTGCCGCCGTAGCACAGGTTTATTACTTCCTGCACGAATCCGCCGTATGCCGTTTCCGTGCTACCGTTGTCTTTTCCGTTTATCATGGCGAAAAACTGTGTTTCCGCCAGTATGAGATGGTTCATTATCTTTTCTGTTTTGAGGGTTTACACTTGTTTATCAGTGTGCGCACACTGATATATGGTGCAAATCATAGCCCTAAACACGAGAAAAGATTGTGAGAAAATTGTACTACATTGTTTTTCAGAAAGATAAAATTCAAAAATAATTTTATCCTTGATTGCATCCCTTGTGAAATGTGTTCAGATTCTGAACATGTGTTCACTTTCTGAGCACGGAAATCCCGCCAAGATGTTCATAATCTGAACATTTTATGCCCGTGGCTCTTTATGATAGGTAAGCCGGATTACTCCGTCCCTATAAGTTTTGTTCTCCATAAGCCGCCAGTCATTCATAGGTAGTGCTGACTTGAAAAAATGCGCTCCGTTTCCGTCGATGGTTGGAACAACGTATAGTATGATTTCATCTATCACGTTCATCCGTAACAGTCCGTTGGCATATTCGGTATTCCCGGCAGTTACTTCCAACAAATGGCAAATGCTTCCACCTTCCTCCCTCCATTCTTGAAGCACGGATACCGAATAGTCGGATGTCAGCTTATACAGGGCATTGGCACGTATTTCATCCATACCGTAATCTTCGGTTTGAAGCAACCGCTTCCGGGGATGCAGTTTCATCGGACAGCCATCTATTGAGATAACGGCAAGTAATTGTATTTTCGCCATAACGTATTTTCTTTCCTTTTTGGCGAGGCAAAAAAGTAGCGTGCAATTCACACTACTTTCAAGCGATGGCTCTGGTAAAGCCTTTACGGAGAGTACGTGAATGCACGCTATGCGTAAGCATAGCATAAGCATCACGCAATCGTCTCCGTAGTTTCAATTTACCAGATTTTCGCTCGAAACGCCTTGCGGTCTTATGTCTATATCATCGGCGAAAAGTTACCCGATCGCCTGCTATTTTCTGAAATACAATTGCAAAGTTAATCAATTATTGCCATTTACAGCCATACTCCGGTCAGTTTTCTTCATTCAATCCATACTCTACCAATTTATTATACAGCGTTGTCCTGCCGATACCCAGTATCTTTGCAGCCATTTTCTTGTTACCGGCTGCTTGTTTCAAAGCACGCAGGATACGTCCTCTTTCTTCATCCCCGCTCTTCAATGTAAAACAAGCGGAAGTAGCGGACGGTTCATTGTCAAGTTCCAAATCGGCTTCGGTTATCATATCGCCTTCTGATTGCAGGACTGCCGTCTGTATCTTCTGTTTCAACTCGCGCACGTTGCCCGGCCACGCATGGGCGAGCAGGGCATTACGGGCAGATGCGGCAAACCCTTTTACTTCACGTTCCAACTCACGGTTTGCCATTTCACGGAAGAACTCGGCCAATGGCATGATGTCTTCCGGGCAGTCGCGCAAGGGCGGCATGGTTATCACATACTCCTGCAAGCGATAGAGCAAATCCTGCCGGAACCGCTTTTCCGTTACGGCTTTCTGCAAATCCTCGTTGGTTGCAGCCACTATCCTCACGTTGGCTGTTTTGTCCTCCTTTGCACCGACGGGACGGTAACGGCGTTCCTGTATGGCGCGGAGCAGCATCTGTTGCATCTCCATTGTTAGGTTGCCCACTTCGTCAAGGAACAGCGTGCCGCCATCCGCTTCCAGAAAATACCCCGTCTTGTTTGCTTCGGCACCCGTAAACGCACCCTTGACGTGTCCGAAGAAGGCGGATTGTATCAATGACGGGGACAAGGCTCCGCAGTCCACTGCCACAAAAGGTTTATCGGCAAGTTTGCTTTGTTGGTGTATATGTTGTGCGATATGTTCCTTGCCCGTACCGTTCTCGCCCAGTATCAGCACGCTCATCCGGGTGGTGGCTACAAGGCGCACACGTTTCTTGATTTTCTGATAGGCTTCGCCCTGCCGGACGAATATCGGAATGTTCCATTGTAGTCGCTTTTCATGTTCTTTTTGCAGGGTGCGGATAAGCGGTATCAGTTTATCCTCCAACAACTGTTTCTGTATGTAATCCTTTGAGCCGAGCTTCATACTTTCCACTGCCGTATGCACCTCCCCGTAATTGGTCATAACGATAAACACCTGCTGTTTGTCGTTGGCACGCATCCACCGTAACAACTCTATGCTTTCACCGTCGGGGAGGCGTAGGTCGGCAACGACAATATCATCCACCTCTGACTTTGCCAATAGTTTCTTGGCAGTGGCAAGATTATATGCCGACATAGTATCGAAGCTGTCTTTCTTCAGCAGGTTGCAGACATAATCGTTATAGACGGGGTTGTCCTCAATCACAAATACTTTCATCCGACGACCTCCTTTCCTTTTGCGCAAGTTCTATGATAACTGTTCCCATACGAAGCATGGCATCCACGCATTTCCGCAATTCCATTTCGGAACATTCAGATTCTTGATGCAGCAGTTCATACAGGTTCCACAAGGGTTTGTCAGCACGGATAACAGCCCATGAACTTCGCTGACGGTGTATCCATTCGTCCAACGCCTTGCGGTCATTCCTCTCCATGATTTCCCGGACAGCCTGCATATCCTTTTCTGTTTCGGTTATCAAACGGTCGAGCATCGCCCGTTTGTCACCATATGCAAGCAGAGAGGACAAGTCGGGAAGTTCATCCTTGTCCGTACTTGTCAAAAGGCATTTGTCTGATACAGCAACCAGTTCGGAAATGGAAAATGGCTTGAACAGGCAGGCGGTAAATCCATTTTCCAACAGCTCCTCTTCGCTGCAACTGCCGGAGGCGGTCGCCACGACAATGGGAATCTCTTTCGAGTTGCTGACACTTGACGAGCGTAACAACTCCAACACCTCATAGCCGTTAATCTCCGGCATCTTCATATCGGTTATCATGAGGTCGTATGTGTGCTGCCGCATGGCTTCCATTGCATCGCCAATAGTGGTGAACGTGTCGCAATGCACACCTATACCAGCATACATTTCCTTTGTCATGGATAATACCATCGGATTGTCGTCCAATACGATGACAGAATAAGGTCTTTCTATATGAGCCAGACTTTCTGCGGCTGTCTGTTCTTCAATACCAATATCGGCAGTGTTCATTGGCAACTCCACAGTAAAACGACTGCCTTCTCCTTTTTCGCTTTCCAAGCGTATAGTGCCGCCAAGCATCCCGACTATCTGTTTCACAATGCTTAACCCCAATCCGAAACCGTCTTGCGTGGCGGCGTTGGAAAGCCGCTCGAACGCTCCGAACACTCGCTGTTGTTCTTCCGCACTCATGCCGGTTCCGGTGTCCTCTACTACAAGGGTCAGCCTATTGCCGTCATAGCTTATGACAAGTGAAACGCTTCCGGCATTCGTGAACTTGACGGCATTGCCCAGCAGGTTGTCGCATATCTGTATGATGCGCTCCTTGTCGCCATTCAGGATAATACCCTCCGGGCACTCGATGGTAAGTTTAAGATCTTTTGCTTCTGCTTGTTGCGTAAACTCCGTTTGCAACAGCTCCGCGATGTTTTCCAAACGAAACGGACGGACATTCGCCTGTTCCTTGCCGCTGTCCAAGCGGAAGAAGTCAAGCAGGGAGTTGAGCATGTCGGTCATTCTCTTGGAGGCTTGCAGGATATTGTCCGCATAACCGCTTATCTTTTCTTCTTCGTTGTCCTGCATCAGTTCCGCATATCCATGTATGGCAGTCAGTGGTGTGCGTAGCTCGTGGGTGATGGTGTGCATCGCTTTCTTGCGTGAGGCTATCAACGATTCGTTTTGTTTTACGGACTTTTGCAGTTGCCCGATTAAATCTGTTGTCTTACGTTTGTACTGCTTGATGCGGGTGGCATAGCGGTGAATGATGATGTATGAAATAATGAGCAACAGCAGCATGACACCCGTTATGATACCTACCTGCAAGAACGACTTTTCACGCATAGCGGATATTTCCGCCTCACGTTCCTGCAAGTCAGCCTGCACCTTGTGGTCCATCTGCTGGATAAGGGTTTGCAGTTGGCGGTTCAGTTCCGCATTGCGGCTGGCAAGGCTGTCGGCATATTCCGACAGACGATGGCTCTGGGCACGTTGTTGCGCTATCATATCACGGTTCAGTGTGTAGAGCATCGTGGTGGTCGTCGTCGGAGGTGCTTCCTGTTTCTTGCCGAACAACCCGAGAAAACCTTTCCTCCTCTGTTTCTTCGGCTCTTCCTGCCTGCTCGTTTGCACTATCACCGGCACCTGCTTGGCTATCCGGCGGTTGATGTCCGCCTGTTGTTCCAGAGCTTCCATGATGGCGCACAGCCGCTTTTCCTTGTCCTCCAGCAAGTGGCGCACGCTGTCTATGCGCACCGATTCGTAATGGCTCTTGAAGCGGCAAAGCATACTATCCACCGCCATCCGTTGCCGCCGGTATGCCGCCACATCCTTATCGTCCCATTCCAGCACCGACTCGCCCAAAAGTGACAATTCCACCACACCCACATACGCATCGTGTGTTTCCTTGCGGAAGCGGTTGATTTCACGGTTCTCCCGTTCCAGCAACTCCAAGTCGCGCCATTCTCCGAGCCACGTGCAGATGATGCCGCCCACCAGCAGAACTATCAACAGATAGCCTGCGGCAAGCAGCTTGCGGAAATGCTTGGTAGTGGTAACGAATTGTTCGCTCATTTGCTGTTTGTGTAAATACCGTTATTCAACATACGCATATAGGTCGTGGAACTTCGCAGGTTCATGGATGAGAATGGCGGCCATGCTACCGATGACCGCCACCAGAATTATATATCAGAATAGAATTCTACTCCTCAATGAAACAACCATTCTTCCCTTATTTACAATTGTTATAATTATTAAGGCATCTGACCACCGGCGATAGGTGGAATTTCTGTTAGTATGGGATTTCTCGGGATTGAGTTAAAAATTCTTTGGCCACGTATGGCTTGACTTGGAGGAGCGTTTTCATTTACATCAAGCCGATAACATCTATCGTTAAATGTTATAATTCCCCAAATACCAATGGTTCCTGGGATTCTCGCCAATCCTTCAGTAGGTTTAAAAAGAACAACATTATCTATTATTTGATTTTTAACCGCCCGATTCCATGATGTTTTAATACTATTGTTAGGCGTTGGAATATGAGCAACATACCTAATGCCATTGTGCCTAAAACTGGCCATATAACACCCCGAAAAACCTGAACTTAAAGTATCTATGCCATTTGAAGCAACGACTGCTATTCCATCCGCAATATATATGACACAGGCATAGTCTAATCTAAGAAAACGATAGTTACGGGTATATCCTTTTATTTGAAATGTCAAATTACTTTGCGTGGCAATCGGAGGGGTCAAACCTACATTATAAATATTTTGATAATGAAACCGTGCAATATTTGTCATTACTGCTCGACTGTTTGGCAATCTTAATGCTTGAATCAAATTCATATATTTACTTACTGTTACTTTCGTTTGTTATAGGCTCGATACATGATGCCATTATATCCATCAGTTTAGACAGACCTTCGGTCTGCGGCTGCTGACTGGCTGTCACATGTATCTGGTATTTTGCCGTTTGGTTGGTCATGCGGGTGTTCTCGCGGGCGGTCGTGACTTTGCCGCTGATTTCCGCATTTATAAACCAATGTTTTGCAGAAGCTTTTGCCTCTACTTCTGCGTTGGTAGTGCTTTTTACGTTTGATGTATCGGTAACCTCCATCTGGAAATCGACATCCACGCGATCTATGAGCAGGGAAGGAATAGGCACCAATCCTATAAACGGAGCCTTGACACTTTGTGACATTGTTGTCATTTTTCCATCCTGCTGTATCGGTCTTTCGACATCGAATTCCAATATACGCGCTTTATTGCCGCTTTTACCATCAAATGCAATTTGCTGGTAGAAATTCCATGCTGTCGCTGCCAATTCCTGTTGTGCTTCGGCTGCTGCAATAAGTGGAGCTGCAATAAGTTCCCGCATGGGAAGCCCCTTGAATTTGTCAGTCACGTTTGAATCTGCTTTAAGAACTGGAGAAGTTTCTCTGTTTTGAGTCTCTTCCAATGCAGCGGAGATAATTTCTTTCGCCTGTCCGCTTACATTTTCATTCAAGTTTTCCGCATTTTCTTGTTGCCCTTGGTTCTTTATTTCTTCTGCCATAACATTTGAATTTTAAAATTGTTAGATATTTTTTACAAAATCGTCAATGATTCGGGAAATACTCTCCGGAGTCTCCTGAACTTTAAAATTGACGCAAACCTCCATGACATCATCTGTATCTGGTTTTATGTTGCTCATCTGCATCTGGAGATTGGCTCTGTGCGGACTGGATAACAGCAAGTTGTTTTCCGGAATCTGTGATTCCACGCTTCCGACCTTCGCCTTGAACTTTATCTGCACATTATCCATTGCAAGATAATGATGGGATATCAAGGCTATAAGTGGAATATCAATAGTCTTGTCTCCAACCATGATTTTTTTTGATTGGAACGTATTTGCGTTATTTGCATTTGTTCCTTCAAAAAGTCTGGTCAGATTTTGTATCTGATGATTCTGTAATGTATCTTGTGCACAGTTTACGGCGTACTGCAAACCATTCATAATATCAGAGAATGAATTGGTTTGAACACTGTCCGGCTCATCGTCATTATTTTTCTTGTCTCTGTGAAAAAGTCCCATGTTTTTAATTTAATTACTTGATTTGTTGCCTTTAATGAGCACCAATCTTGGCAATGTCCGGCTTACAGCTTCCATATTTACACTGGAGTCTATATTATTATTAACAATGCCTTGATGCCAAAACCTATATGGTGGATTCTCCGTGTGTTCCATCACGTCCTCCTTTTTTTATTGGGGTTATACTTCGGTTAATGTTCGTTGCGGGCGGAACATTTCCGCCCGCAACGGCTTACTGTTTCCTCAAGGTAGGCAATGCTCCGTTAAGTTCGTAACGCCACTCTGAGCCTGCGTTCTGCAAGGCGGTGTTCATGGCATCAACGGCGTTCTGCCAGGTAACGACAGAGCCGTCCACCTTCGTGGCTCCGGTGCTTTCCCTATTGTAGCCGATGCCTTGTTCATGATTGTTCTTCCAATAGCCGGCGGTCACGGTGGTGTAGTTATTTCCCAAAAAGCCGCCGATATGCATATAGCCAGTGCTACTACCCGTACTGGTTACGTTGCCCGTGGCATAGCAGGCAAGGAGGCTGCTTCCTGCGTTCATTCCCACCAGACTGCCGCCAGCGATATTCTTTTTGGGGTCCATTTCTATGATCACGTTGCCTGTGGCATAGCAAGCGGTCAGGGTGGCACTCGAATTCGTCTGACCTGCCACGCCGCCGACATCAACCATTCCCTTCACTGTGGCAGAGGAACTGCATCCGGTGATGGAACCGCCTATTTGAACACCCACCACACCGCCGACATACACCGTGCCGCTGACGCTGCCCGACACCGAGCAGTTTTCAATGGTGCCCCAGCCAGATCCTACCACGCCGCCAATACTGCCGCCATATATTTGATGGCTTGTTATCTGTACGCCCTCCATCACCACGTTCTTCACCGTACCAGCTCTATTGAGCCAGCCGAACAGACCCGCATATTCGTCATTTGTCGTAAAGGTCAGCCCCGTGATGGTATGGCCGCCGCCGTCGAAGGTGCCTTTGTATGAGTTGTCGTAGTCTGTGCCTATCGGCGTCCAGTCTTTGCCGGTGAGGTCAATGTTTTTGTCGAGGGTAATGTTAATGTCGGTCTTACCTCCGTTCACTAATTTGGCTACATTCATCAAGCCATCGGCGGAGGTCACGGTGTAGCTGCCGTTGCTCTCTATGGTATAGCCCAGGTCTTTTGCCGCAGCGAGGGAGACGGTGTAGGTATATTCACCGCCCGCCTGCCAGTCGGTAGCATTCTTCATCTTATAAACGAAGGTCTTGCCGTTAGTGAAGGTGCAGACGATGAAGGCCGTGCCAGCTGCCACATTTTGCGGGGCTACGATGGCGGTGTAGGTGTTGCTGCCATTGTCATACGGGACGATTATATCCGGGTTGTCGCCTTCGGTGGAGAGGCCCGTCAGCTGCACGGATGCCAGCCCCTCGGTGTAGTCCGTCAGAACGATGGTCACCCGTGCCGTGCGGTGGGTGAAGCGGAGCGTGGGGCTACCGTAGGTCACCGTCTGTCCGTCGGCTACGATGAGGTCGCTGCCCTCAAAGTCTTTCTGGGCACTTTGGTTGGCTTTTACCTTTACCGCAGGCGGAGTTGTCTCGCCAGCGGTGTAGGGCCACCACGCCGTGACGGTGATGTCGTTGTGGTTGGTCCAGTAGTACGGGTCGGTGGAGGTCAGTGTGGCGCTGGTGGGGTCGGCGGTGGAGGGCGTCACGTTGTACGTCTTCACCATGCCGTCCATCATGACTGCCACGCTCTGCACACCCGTCCAATTGCCATCCGCTGGGGCACGGGTGCCGGCGGTGGCTGTCGCGGCGGGGTTCAGCCCCGTGGCGGTGAAGACGATGGGTGTGCCTTCCGCCCCTTCTGGTAGGAAGCCCGCTTCGTCCTGTGTGCAGGCGGCAAGGCCGAGCAGCAGGGCGATGGCTGCGGATATATGGATGGTTGTTCGTTTCATGATGCGTGTTGTTTAGGGGTTGTTATTGTTTCTTTTGCAGTACGGGCAG
>ENA-OPCY01001490-OPCY01001490.1-human-gut-metagenome-genome-assembly--contig:-NODE-1490-length-13253-cov-2.538036_pt1 | contig 13253 bp, 13 predicted proteins | sample MGYA00241568_ERZ501487 | MGnify/ENA primary metagenome ERZ501487 (study PRJEB25962, sample SAMEA2042574) | human gut metagenome | biome: human gut; feature: human-associated habitat; material: faeces... | reverse complement strand
GGCCTCGTCCACACGGATACCCATGGAGGAGATCTCGAAGGAGCTGTCCAGCACGGGGTTATACAGCAGAATATCGCCGTTCAAAGACCAGTCGTCATAGTCGGGAGCGCGGCCGTCGTGGGGCTTACCGGAGCGCTTCAGGTTGTCGCCGATCTGCATCAGGAACACGGTGTGATGCTCACGGCAGATGGCATGTTCACGCTCCTTGGGGGTTAGATCGGGCCAGCGATCCTCCAGCTCCTGGGTGGTGACGAAGTAGACCTCACGCTCCAGCTTGGTATGCAGGCTGGGGAAGGCGATCTGCAAAGCCTCATTGGTCTCCACCACAGCGCCTACGATGGCGCGGACGGTCTGCTTCAGGAAGTTGACATTGCGATCCTCGCGGGAGATGACCTTTTCCCAGTCCCACTGATCCACGTAGACGGAATGGAGGTTGTCCACTTCCTCGTCACGGCGGATGGCGTTCATATCGGTGAACAGACCCTTGCCCACGTTGAATTCATAGCGCTTCAGCGCCAGACGTTTCCACTTGGCCAGAGAATGCACCACCTGACCGTTGGCGGCCACATCGGGGATATCGAAGGTAACAGGGCGTTCCACGCCGTTCAGGTTATCATTCAAACCGGAGTCCTCGCGGACAAACAGGGGAGCGGAAACGCGGCGCAGATTCAGCGCCTGCCCCAGATTGACCTGAAAGTTACTCTTGATGAACTCGATGGCGCGCTGCATCTCGTAGACAGACAGCGGCGTTTTGTAACCGGCGGGAATGAATACCTTACTCATGCCTTAGCACCTCTTTCAATAAAAATATGCATCCTATTATAATAAAGTATAGGCCTGTTGGCAAGAGAAAAATTTCCTAAATCTAATGAAAAAAATTGCCGCCTCCTTGTGGATGCGGCAATTTTTGAAAGATATTGCTTACTTATAGGACTCGATCATGGCCTTGAAGGCGGGCAGGCTTCGGCGGATCATGTCGTTGGACACGCAGTAGCTCAGGCGGAAATAGCCGGGGCAGCCGAAACCGTCCGCGGGCACTACCAGCAGGTTGTGCTCCAGCTTGGCCTTCTCGGAGAAGGCGTTGGCGTCGCCGTTGGGAGCCTTGACGAACAGGTAGAAAGCGCCATCGGGCTTGGCACACTCGTAGCCCATCTCGGTTAGGCTGTTGTACAGCAGGTTGCGGTTCTCGTCGTAAGCCACCAGATCGGGGCGCTCCTCGGCGCAGTACTCAATGACCTTCTGCATCAGAGTGGGAGGGCAGACGTGACCCATGATACGGGCAGCGCCGGCGATGGCGGCGTACACGTCATGGCTGTCATCAGCGAAGCCGGGGACGTACACATAGCCGATACGCTCGCCGGGCAGGGACAGGGACTTGGAGTAGGAATAGCACACGATGGTGTTCTTGTACAGGCAGGGGATGAAGGGCACCTTCACGCCGCCGTACACCAGCTCACGGTAAGGCTCGTCAGCGATGATGTAGATGGGATGGCCGTACTCGGCGCTCTTGCGCTCCAGCAGGGAGGCCAGACCCTTCAGGGTCTCCTCGGTGTACACAACGCCGGAGGGGTTGTTGGGGGAGTTGACGATGATGGCCTGGGTGTGTTTGGTGATGCGCTTCTCCACCTCGTCCAGATGGATCTGGAACGCCTTGGTATCCGCAGGAACGACCACCAGCTTGCCGCCGTTGGCATTGACGAAAGGGCGATACTCGGGGAAGAAGGGGGCGATGGCCATGATCTCAGTGTCGGAGTCCACGATCAGCGCCTTGATGATGGAGATCAAAGCGGGAGCGGCGCCGCAGGTGAAGAACAGCTCGCTGGCCTTGACGTCCAGACCGAAGCGGGCGGCCAGATCCTTGGCGACGGCTGCGCGGGCTTCTTCAAAACCGGGAGCCATGGAGTAGCCGTGCAGCTTGATGGAGTCGGTCTCGTCCACGAGTTTCTTGATGGACTCGTTGACCTTCTTGGGGGCGGGAATGCTGGGATTGCCCAGGGAGTAGTCATAGACGTTTTCGGGGCCGACGACCTTGGCCTGCTCCAGACCGTAGGCGAACAGCTGACGAATGACAGAGGGGGCAGTACCTAAAGTGTAATATTCCTGATTGACCATGATAACAGCTCCTATTCTTCTTTTCCTTATTTATTGCGCATGCGGCTCAAACACATGCGTGACCAACTATTACTATACGAGGGTTTTCTCTGATTGTCAAGTATTTATCAAAGAAAACGGATTTTTGAGAAAAATTTTATGCAAACGAAACAACTCTGCGTTTCAGTTCAGCTCCATCCGCTGGGCCAGCACGCTGCCAGCGGCGATGGAAGCCAGCTTGGACTCGGCGCTGTCGGCGCGGGACACCAGCACGATAGGCACCTTGGCGCCCAGGATGATACCGGCGTTCTTGGCGTTGCCGAACAGGGAAGCGGCCTTGCCGATGCCGTTGCCCACCTCATAGTTGGGCACCAGCAGAATGTCGGCGTCGCCTGCGCCGGGCGCGGTGTAGTGCTTGTGGTGGCAGGCCTCCTTGCTGACGGCCAGGTCCAGAGCCACGGGGCCGCACACGTTCATGTTGTACTTGCTCCAGCGCTCGGTCATGTGGGCCAGGGCGTCGGCGTCCACGGTGGACTGAATCTTGGGGTTGACAACCTCCGCACCGCAAATGCAGGCGGCGTTGATGCTCTCATAGCCCAGGGCGTGCAGCACCATGGCGGCATTCTCCAGGATCTCGGCCTTCTTGTCCAGATCGGGGAAGGTGTTGACGCCGCCGTCGGTGAGGATCACCATCTTGCCGTAGGCGGGGATCTCATAGAGCATGCAGTGGGTGGTGAGATGGCTGGTACGCAGGCCGCACTCCTTGTTGAACACGGCGCGCATCAGATCGGCAGTGCCCAGGATGCCCTTCATCAGGAAATTGGCCTTTCCCTCGGCGCACAGGGCCACGGCCTTGGCGGCGCAGTCGGTGTCGCTGTCACCGGTGACGATCTCATAATCGGCGGGGTTCTCACCCAGACCGGACAGCATGTCCTTGATCTCGTCCACATGGCCCACCAGAATGGGAGTGGCGATGCCCTCCTTGCGGGCCTCTACCACGGCCCCGATGACGGGCTGGTCGTGAGCGGCGGCCACGGCGATAACACCGGTCTTACCGCCCTTGGCGGCCTCTAAAATGCCATTGATCGTATTGATCATGTACGTTTCCTCCTGAATTTCTGTTAACTATTTTCAATGAGAAAGAATTTTGATAACAGAAAAAGGCACACAAATGGTATGCCTTTTTCGTTATTCTGGTGCAATATTATGTGTTTTCGCTGGACTGTGCGAAGTAATTCAGGGCAAAGCCATTGTGGACAGCCATCAGCTCTGTGGCATGTGCCCAATTCCGCTGGCGGATGCTTTCCAGAATCTCCTTGTGGTCGGAGATACTCTTCTCCTTGTAGTTCCCCGCCACCTGATAGTACAAAGCCAGCATGTTCATCCGGTATTCGGTCTGCAATGTGAACTGTCGCAGCGTGGCATTGGTACAGCGTTCGATAATGGCCACATGGAACTGCACAGATGCACTGTGGAACGCGGCGGTATCGTTATCGTGCAGCGTTTCCTCCTGCTGCTGGATGATCTCCTCCAGCTCTGCCACCATGGAGTCCACCTCGGCCTCGCCGGGCATCATCTGGAACACACAGTCAAAGAGCTTCGCGTTTGCAATAATGATGTCCAGGCCCTGTTCCTTGCCGAAATCCGCCACACAGGGACCTGCATTGTGATTCTGCACCACAAATCCTTCCTGCGTCAGGCGGCTGATCGCCTCCCGCACCGGTGTGCGGCTGACGCCAAACTCCTTGGCCAGTTCCTCAATGTTCAACCTGTCGCGGGGCAAGATCTCCCGGCGCTGAATACGCTTGATGATAAAGCTGTGCACCTGATCCACCAGCGAGCTGCGTACTACCTTTTCTGCCATAGTATGTGTGCCTTTCTATCCCTCAAAAATTGCATGTATTATATCACATACGCCCACAGAAAACAAGTCCACATCCGATGAACCGTCCACTATGGCTTACCGTGCCTCTTTTCCGATTTTCAGGCCAGCCTCAAAGGCCTGTTTGTTCAGGGGCAACAGCTTGGGCTTTTTGCCCAGCTTGTGCTCGATGGTCTGCCACACCACGTTCTCGGGAACCACCTGCGTGTAGCCCACGTAAGCGCCCAGCATGATGATGTTCAGTACCTTGGCATTGCCCATTTCAAGCGCCATCTCCGTAACGGGGACTTTCACCACCTTCACATCCTGGCGGGTGATCTCACTGGTGACGATAGAGCTGTTGATGAACAGGGTTCCGCCGGGGACAAGCTTATAGAGGAACTTGTTCAGGCTGGGATCGTTCATGACGATGAGATCGTCCATGCTGTCGCCCAACGGCGCGCCGATGTCGTCATCGGAGATGACCACATAGCAGTTGGCGGTGCCGCCCCGCTGCTCCGCGCCGTAGGAGGGGAAAAAGGTGACGTTCTTGTCCGTCGAGTCGCAGGTGGCTTCCGCCAGAAACTTGCCCAGCGTCATCACGCCCTGACCGCCGAAGCCGGCCACCATCAGATTCCGTTCCATTTACTCGCCCTCCTTACTTCTGTCCCGCACTACGCCGAGAGGATACTCTTTCAGCATATTCTCGTTGAGGAAATTCAGGGATTCCAGCGGGTCAAGGCCCCAGTTGGTGGGGCAGCTGGTGACGATCTCCACCATGGAGAAGCCCTTGCCGTCCAGCTGGTTCTGGAAGGCCTTCTTGATGGCTGCCCTGGTCTTGGCCACGTTGGCCGGAGTGTTGCAGCTGGTGCGCTCCAGATAGTAGGGAGCCGTCAGCTGATTGAGGATCTCGCACATGTGCATGGGGTAGCCGTGCTCCTTCGGATCACGGCCTTTCGGGGCGGTGGTTGCCTTCATGCCCACCAGCGTCGTCGGAGCCATCTGGCCGCCGGTCATGCCGTAGATACCGTTGTTGACGAAAATGACGGTAAAGTTCTCGCCCCGGTTGGCAGCGCTTAGGGTCTCGGCAAGGCCGATGGAGGCCAGATCGCCGTCGCCCTGATAGGTGAACACCACCTTATCGGGATTGGCGCGCTTCACGCCGGTGGCTACCGCGCAGGCACGGCCATGGGGGCTTGTGGTACAGTCGTAGGTAACATACTCCATGGCAAGACCGCAGCAACCGACACCGTGAACGGTGATGGCCTTTTCCAGCACACCCAGTTCTTCCAACACTTCACCGATTAGTTTGAATACGGTGCCATGCATACAGCCGGGGCAGAAGCCCACCACCATATCGTCCCGGATGCCCTTTGTTCTCGCGTATACCTTTTCCATCATGCACCCTCCTTATCCAGAATGGCTTTTGCCGCCGCTACCACATGGTCACGGCTCATGATCTCGCCGCCGCTGCGCAGGCAGGTGTGAACAGGGCAGCGATCCTTTACCGCCAGCGTTACATCCAGCACCAACTGGGCGGGAATGGACATCTCTACATCCAGTACGGCCTTTACCTTGCTGTAATCCAGCTTGTCAAAGCTGGCATATGGCCACGGGCTGACGGTCTTGGGACGAATCAAGCCCACCCTATAGCCCTGAGCCCGCAGAATACGGACAGCGGATTTGGAGATACGTCCGCAGACACCGTAGGCCACCAGGATCAGCTCGGCATCCTCAGTCATGAATTCCTCCACCTGTACGTCCTTTTCCCAGGTGTCATACATGGCAGCGTTTCTCTTGCAGCGATCCTCCTGACCGGCCCAGCCGCCGGGGAGGATGAGAGCCTTCTTGTCAGCACTGTGGCCTACCAGTGCCCAATCGCTCAGCTCGTCCTTCAGGCGCTTGACCTCCTCGTCAGATCGCATCTCCGGCAGCTCCACCGGCTCCATGATGGTGCCAAGCACACCGTCAGCCAGAATCAAAACGGGGTTGCGGTCACGCTGGGCGTAGTCAAATGCGGCATAGGTCATGTCCACCGCCTCCTGCACCGTGGCAGGGGCAAACACCATCATGCGGAAGCCGCCGTTGCCGCTGGCGCGGGTGGCCTGCAAATAGTCCTGCTGGGCAGGCTGGATGGCACCGATACCGGGGCCGCCGCGCTGCACATTGCAGTACACCATGGGGATACGGGCGCTGGCGCAGAAGCTGATGCCCTCGCTCTTAAGGCTGATGCCGCAGGAGCTGGAGCTGGTCATGGAGCGGGTGCCGCTTTGGGCAGCGCCGTAGACCATGTTGACGGAGGCTACTTCGCTCTCGCCCTGTACAAACACGCCGCCAACCTCCGGCATACGACGAGCAAAATACTCCGGGATCTCATTTTGCGGGGTAATGGGGTAACCGGCGAAGAACCGGCAGCCGCTGCGCACCGCCGCCTCGGCAATGGCCTCGCAGCCTTTCATGAATACTCTTGCCATGTTCTTCCCTCCTTATTTGTAGACTTCAATGGCGGCATCGGGACACATACGGCCACAGATCGCGCAGCCGATGCAATCTTCTGCCTTTTCGACTACCACAAAGGGATAGCCCTTGGAATTCACTTCATGTCCTACGGCCAGCACGCCCTTGGGACAGAACTTCACGCAGTAGCCGCAGCTTTTGCAGCTCTCCGCGCGGATGGTGACTTGCGGCATAGTGTTTCCTCCTTTAATTTACTAATACCTCTCACTCAAGTCCCGCTTCCGGGACGGATATATGGGATGTAATGGGGATGAGGGGCAGCGCTGTCTCCGCCTTGGCCTGTTCATACAACGGAGCGGGCACGGCGGCGGCCTCTACGGCAACGTAGGGACTCAGCAGCTCCAGCCCCTGCCGGATGCCGTCCAGATACTCCGCCAATGTGGTGTCCCCGCCCAGATTGGGGTTCAGCAGAAACCGGGGCATTTTCAATCGGGAAGCCCGGAGAATGGCGGACAGCGTGCCGTCGATATGCTCGGTGGTGGCCGACCATGGGCGGTAGGGGTTCACCACGAACCACACGTCGGCGGTTTTCAGCAAATGGGCGTACCCGCCGATCAATTTCGCGCCGGTGTCGTTGCCGCCCACGTCCAGAATGACGGCCTTTTTCTCGTCCAGAAGCAGGGGAATCAGGCCACCCACTTGTGTGGGCGCGTCGGCGTACTGCTGCTGAAAGTGGACGGTGACGCCCGCTTTTTCCAGCAACCCCTCCGCGTCACGGGAGCGCATCAGGGGCTTGGTCTGGTCAAGGTCGAAGAAGTGGACTTCCCGTCCCTGTCTCGCCAGCTCCAGCGCCAAATGGACGGCAAGCTCGGACTTTCCGCATCCGGCTTCACCTAGGAATATGCTATTCGAATGTCGCTGCAACTCATTCAACATCGTGAACCTCACCCGTCTTAAAGCCGTCGGGCCTGTTCTTCGCCCCAGAGGACACGCAGCGCACCGAAAGCAAGCGCTTCCATTTCATAAGCGCCGGGGATCACTGTTACCGGCGCGATAAAAGCTACCCGCCGTGCTACCAGCTCGGTGAAGCGTTTGGAATGGGCCAGACCTCCGGTAAGGATAATGCGGTCGACTTTACCGTTCACATCCGGCGCCAATGAGGCGATATCCTGTGAGATCTGCAAGGCCATGGTCTCGAAGATCAGAGAGGCTTCTGTGTCACCACTGTCTACACGGCGTTCGACCTCGCGCATGTCATTGGTACCCAGATAGCCCATCACGCCGCCCTTTCCTTTCAGCTTTTCCTGCATCTCCTTCTCGGTATATCTGCCGGAATAGCACAGCTTTACCAGCGGACGCACCGGCACACCGCCGCTGCGTTCCGGGGACAGGCCGCCTTCGTCATCGCCCACAAAATCCATGATCCTGCCGTGATGTACCAGATTGGTAGTAATACCGCCGCCCAGATGTGTCACAATATAGGTCACATCCTCCAGCTTTACGCCGTCCTTTTTCGCCTGAGCGATGCTGACGGCCCGGCTGTTGAGCACATGCGTCAGGAACGGGCGCTCCAGTTCCGGCAGGCCCGTGATGGTATACATCTTCTCCGGCACACCGCAGCCGCACACCGCGTCATAGACATAAGCGGGGATCCCGGCCTCCTGTGCCAATGCATAGCCGATGACCGGCGCCAGATTGGCGGGGTGGGGCGCTTTGGAGTGAAGCGAACGCTCCACAAAGGTCTCGTTGATCTCATAGGCACCCGGCTCCAGCTGTCCCACCACGCCGCCCCTGGTGGCGATAGCCGCCAGATCGATCAGGGCCACCTGCTCGTCCTTCAGGTATTGCAGGACGGCTGCCTCACGGAACTCCCGCTGGTCGTTGATGTGAGGAAACTTCTTCAGCTCCGCCGCGTCATGCCGCAGCTCCCGCTGGCTCAGTTCCTTCTGGCCTTCAAACAATGCAACCTTGGTCGATGTGGAACCGGGATTGATAACTAAAATCAGTTCGTTTCGCATGATTGTTCCTTTCTGGGTAGTTAAAAAGAGGCGCGACGGCCTCTTTTTAACTGCGTATGAGTCTATGGTAAGAAGAAAAGGGTGGAGACAATTTTGATTTAAATAATGCCGAACAGGGACAGGGCAAACACCACGATTACGATAGGGGCCAGATAGCGGATCACAAATCCCATGATCTTCTTCAGCACAGGTTTGTCCTCGATACCCACCGTAGCGACGAATTTATCAATGCCCCAGATCCAGCCGACAAAGATGCACATAAAGAACGAACCAACGGTCAGGAACACGTTGTTGGTCAGCATGTCAAACAGATTGAACAGCGAATCGGACAGCGTGGCCGGGATACCGATAGCCAGCACAAGAACGACGGTGCCGATCAGGGCCTTGCCGCGACTGAGAGAAAAGCGATCCATCAGGAAGCCGATGATCGCCTCCCATCCAGCAATACCGGAGGAAAACGCGGCGATGAAAAAGGCAATGTAGAACAGGGTGCCCCACACCACACCGCCGGGGATGGCGTTGAACACATTGGGCATGACCATAAAGGTCAGGCCGGGGCCCGCCTGCATTTCAAGACCCAGCGCCGTCACCATGGGGAAGATCATCAGGCCGGAGAGAATGGCCACGAAGATCACGGCACAGCTGATGATCATGGAATTCTTGGTGGCATTCAGCTCACCTTCCTTCTGATAGCTGCCGAATACCAGCGCCACAGCCATGCCGATGCCCAGAGAGAAAAAGGTCTGGCCCAGAGCTGTCAGCACGGCCTCGCCGCTGAACTTGGAGAAATCAGGCTTGAACAGGAACTTCACGCCCTCTGCCGCGCCGGGTTGGAACAGGCCCATGACCGCGATAACGATCATGACCACCGCCAGCGTGGGCAGCAGGATCTTGGCGATCTTTTCGATGCCGGACTGAAGGTTCTTGCGTACCACCAGCGCCGTCAACACACAGTTGATGGCGATCATGCCCAACACCAGCCAGAAGTTGCCGGACATATCCACGAAGTAGTCGGCCACTTCCGCACTGGACATGCCCTTGAAGGTGCCCAGAGGCGTTGCGATAATGTAATTGATGATCCAGCCATAGACGGGAATGGTATATCCGGCCACCAGAATGATGCACAACATATTGAAGTAGCCAACAATGCCCCATTGTTTTTTGCCGGAGAGCGTCTGATAGGCTGCCACCGGTGTGCGGCGGGATGCCATACCCAGCGAGACCTCCGCCGTGAACAGCGGCACACCGATGACGATCATAAAGAAGATATAGGTCAACAGGAACAGTCCACCGCCGTATTCACCGCAGATATAGGGAAATCTCCACAGCGTTCCCACGCCGACAGAGAACCCGATGGTGGCCAGCAGGAATCCCAGCCGGGAGCCAAAGGTATCTCTTTTTTCCATAGTGCGTTCCTTTCTTTGTCTGCACTTGTGATTCGATTATATCATAGCTTTTTGAGGAGGAAAAGCACGACCGCCGAAAGAAAACAGGAGAGAAACGGTGGCGCGACGGCCGTGCTCTTCATCATGAGGAGTAGGGTATTCTAAAAAGATGCGGCTTACAGATAGATAGCGGCTTCCACGCTGCGGTAAGCGTTTTCAGTGGGAGTGATGCCCAGCTCGGCAGCTTCCTTCAGGTTGACCTCGGTGCGGTAGCCCACATAGTCCCAGATCTTCTTCAGCAGGGCGTCACGGTCGGCCTTCTCGCCGTACAGATGCAGTTCTGTACCGCACATAACGCCGCCGATGTTCTGCACCCAGCACTCCTGATACAGGATGCCGCGGGCAGCCAGCTTCTCGGCCAGGGCAATCTCTTCTTCCTTGTTGGTGGCATGGAGCTGGTTGTTGGCAGCGCCGAACACCATCTTGACTTTCAGGTTGTTGATGACATCCTCGGTGATAAAGCCGCCGATGGCGCAGGGGCACAGAATGTCGGCTTCCACCGTCAGGATATCGCTGACAGGAACCACCTCGATACCGGCATTGGGATACTTATCCAGCAGGCGCTGCACAGCAGGCTGATACGCGTCGCAGACCACCAACTTGGCACCCTCAGCCAGCAGATACTCCGCCTGAGCGAAGCCCACAGCACCCAGGCCCATGACAGCAACCTTCATACCCTTCATGTCATCGCGACCAAAGTGGAACTTAACAGCCTTCTTCATAGCGGCGGTGGGGCCGCCGGAGGGGCCGATGGGGTTGTTCTTCATACCGGCGCAGATCATGTTGGTGAACTGATTCATGGCATCGGCCAGCTCTACGGGGTAGTTCATATCGGGGCCGGTGAAGAAACGCACACGATCCAGCGCATAGGACAGGAAACCCAGCTCATCCAGATCGTCCAGATTCACCCGCTCGGCCATAACGGTGATCTTGCCGCCGCCGTAGGGAATGCCGGAGGCCACGTTCTTATGGCTCTGTGCGCGGCCCAGATTCAGACCGTCGATGATCACGTCGATCTCAGGCTCATCCTTCTCGTGACGGCGAATGCCGCCGGTGTAAATGGAGTGCTCCTTGTTGTTGCGGCCCAGCACATAGCTGTGCAGGTTGGCAGTAAAGCGCCAGTCCTTCTGGGAATTGTAGAAGCAATCCAGGCCAAAGAACTTGCCGTGACGCAGCAGCTCAAAGATTTCATCCACATAATCGCTCAGGCCATACTTGGCATAGAGGGCACGAGTCTCGCGGTTGCCCAGACGAACATCATTCTCGGTCAGCAGGCTCTCAGAATAGAAGGTCTTGCCGTAATTGCTCCACTTGATGTCGGGATCCCATTCCTTGGCGGCATACATGTATCCCTTGTCGGTCTTCCAGTCGTACCGGATCTTCAGGGTGGTCAGACCCTCTTCGCGCAGCGGCGTATACAGGCTTCTGGTATCCATCTTTTTTCCTCCATGCATTTATTTTTATCGTTTTGGGTCTCTCGCTTTGTCTGCGGTTTTCCTTACCGCGCTTTTACTATATCACATATTACATGTAATACGCAATATGTTTTTGCAAATTCTGCATATCATCTAACCTCATGTTGCTTCGCTTTGGGAATAGTTCACAAAAAAACGTCAAGAAGTTTCTCGCAAAGAAACATTGTCTCCAGCAGATGGCACACAGCTCTTACCACGAGGTAATGAATCCCATTGCTCTGGCATCATCTTCTTGACAGCGCCGCAGCTGTCAATTATACTCAGTAGTCAAATAAAGTGAGGTGTTTTTCATGGCGTTATATGAGCTTCTGCATCAGCTGAACATCCCCTATCAGGAGGTTTCTCACGCTGCCGTCTATACCATTGAGGAGGCTGAGCGGCTTCAGATCGACCTGCCCGGCGTGGAGGTGAAGAACCTTTTTATCAAGGATAAGACCCACTATTTCCTCTACTGCCTTCCCGCGCAGAAGCGGGCCGACCTGAAAGCATTGCGCCGAACCATTGAAAGCGGTGCGTTGACCTTCGCCAAGGAGGGTGAGCTGCTGGAGAAGCTGGGGCTTACCGCAGGCTCGGTCACGCCGTTGGGACTGGTCAATAACACCCAGCGCGACGTGACCCTGCTGATTGACAAGGAACTGCTCGGTCTGACCGTATGGGTACACCCTAACACCAACACAAAAACCATGTCCCTGACGCTGGAGGACCTACTGCGGCTGATGGAATACCTGCATGTGCAGGTGCAGTTCGTTTGATGTGTGCGGAACTTTGACCTTCTGCATAGACCGTTCCCTCATGCACGATGGCAAAGCCTGCCATGACATCGACCTCGATCGATTCTATGAGGAATTCCATAAAGGTCTTCGTCCGGTACATGGGATTCGGCACGGGATCAGATGGGCGGAGCTCACCCATTTCCAATAAAATCGTGCGGACACATTCGGCGTCATGGTCAGCAACCATTAAATCAATATCGTGGAACGCAGAGGTGATGCCCTTGAAATACAGCAGCATCGACGTGCCCAAGGCCCACTGCACATGGGCCTCGTTCAACCGCTGAGCGATCCTCTGCAGCAATTCGATTTTCTTTTATATTTCCGTCATGATGCACCTCGTTCATTAGTCTGTCATAACCATTTTGAGATGCATAAAGCAAATCTTCCGCGTTTTTAATCTTGCTGTTCATGCTGTTTTCTTCCTTGTTTTTTTTGGCAAACTTGTGTAATATATTCAGAGACACAATAAAGATGGAATTGGGGATTTTTATGAAATTGACAGATAGCACATACAGAAAACTGCGTGACGAAATTTTCGACGCCAAGTATAAACCAAATGAGTTGATTACAGAGCGCCAAATTGCTGAAAAATATGGTGTGAGCAAGTTAACGGCCGGCGAGGTTTTGCATCGCTTATGCGCTGAAGGACACCTTACCAGCTATCCAAGAAGCGGATATATGGTCACGACCCTGACTCCTACGGAAAGGCTCCAGCTAAGCCGTATTCGTGAAGCTCTGGAATCCATTGTTTTGGAAACGCTGTGCCAAGAAGCATCTGACGATGAACTTCGCAGTCTGCGGAGATATATCGTAATGCACCCGGAAAGCGACGGAAACCCAACGGCAAGCAATAACCGATTCCATATGGCAATGGCTCAGATGACAAATAACCGTTTTCTCGTCTCCATGCTGCACGACATCTTAGGCGCGCAATCAAGGGTGGAGCAGGTTATTTCAGCAGATGTTCTTCAAAGCTGGCAGAGTCATCATGAAGATATCCTATCCGCTTTGGCTGCAAGAAATTTGGACAGGGCCATAGCGAGTCTGAAAGAGGATATTGTCAAGTGTAGATGACTTCTATCAGCTCTGAACTTTCGTATATCGGAATTTGCGAAAGTATCCCGCAACTAAAT
>ENA-OPCY01001460-OPCY01001460.1-human-gut-metagenome-genome-assembly--contig:-NODE-1460-length-13420-cov-8.743659_pt1 | contig 13420 bp, 5 predicted proteins | sample MGYA00241568_ERZ501487 | MGnify/ENA primary metagenome ERZ501487 (study PRJEB25962, sample SAMEA2042574) | human gut metagenome | biome: human gut; feature: human-associated habitat; material: faeces... | reverse complement strand
CTTGGTTGAATTAAAGCTGCTCATGGTGCTTCCGTTGTATGCGCGTACTGTGTATGTATAAGTCACGCCTATGGAGGCCTTGGTGTCTGTGTAACTTGTGGTCGAGCCGCTCCTTATATTGGCAATTCTGCTCCAGCTTCCTTTAGCGGTCTTACGGTATACCACATAACCTGTGGCTCCTGTTACTTTAGACCATTTGACATTGATACCGTTTGAGGTCTTTGAGGCTGAGGTTACCGCCGGATTGGACAGGCGTTTAACGGCCTTAGAATTATGCCAGTCACTCATGGTACTACCATTGTAGGCACGTACTGTGTAACTGTAGTTTGTTCCTGACTTGGCACTCTTATCTGTGTAACTTGTGGTTGATCCGCCCTTTATTGTCGCAATCCTGCTCCAGCTTCCGGTTCCGGTTTTACGATATACTATGTAACCTGTAGCACCGGTTACCTTGGTCCACTTAACCTGTACACCTGCAGTGATGTTGGATGCAGAGGATACTGTCGGGTCGGCGAGACGCTTAACGGTCTTGGTGCTGCTCCAGTCTCCCATTGTGCTTCCCGAATAAGCTCTTACTGTGTATGTGTATGTCGTTCCCGATTTTGCCGTCTTATCAGTGTAACTTACTGTTGAACCACTCTTAATGTCGGCAACACGGCTCCAGCTTCCGTTTCCGGTCTTACGATATACTATGTAACCTATGGCTCCGGTTACTTTAGACCATTTAACCTGTACTCCCGCAGTAATGTTAGATGCTGAGGATACTGTCGGGTCGGCAAGACGCTTAATTGTCTTAGTTGTCTTCCAATCGCTCATATACTTTCCGGAGTAAGCTCTTATAGTATATGTGTAAGTTGTTCCCGATTTAGCTGTCTTATCGATATAGCTTACAGTTGAACCGTTCTTAATATCAGCTATACGGCTCCAGCTTCCACTGCTGGTTTTACGGTAAAGGATGTAACCTGTAGCATCGGTTACTTTGGACCATTTAAGCTGTATACCGGATGTGGTGTTTGAGACAGACGATAGTTTAGGAATTGATGCCAAGCCAACCACCTTACCTGCTTTAACGGTATAACTTATTCCATCATACGAAGCTGTACCATTAAATGTCTTATCAAACATACCATCTTTAAAATAATACAAGTTACCGTCGTTTGCTATGAATAAGCCATCGAAAATCAGACGTGCTTCATATTCATTTCCATAATTAAACCGACTCTCATCACCATACCATCCACCCGATTGATACGTATATAGCCAATCTCCTATATCATATTCCCAACCATAACACTCTATATATTCAGCCCACTTTGATGAAGGTGTAAAATACAAATCCCCAGCTGCTGAAAAAGATGTTTTCTCTACATTCTCCGGTCTTTCATAGATAAATCTCAGATTAATTTTTGATCTAACAAATGCTAGACCTCTAATTGTATTCACACTTTTCGGTATTGTCACTATGTCTTGCGTCATATTAAATGCCACCGCTCCGGATCCGATTTCCACAACAAAATTCTCTATTTTAAAGTCTGTCTTGGCAACCGGAACCATTATCAATTTCGTCTTATCTTTGTTATAAAGACAGCCTTTATATATAACATCCTTTCCACTATTTCCTGATAATTTAATTGTTGTGAATTTATCGCATCCATCAAAGGCAATGCCTTGCATTCCTTCAAAATTATCCGGAACTGTTATTGTTGTAAGTTCAAAGCAACCATAAAAAGTGTTATATCCAAGATGTGTAACCTTCTTAATATCTATAGATTTTAGCTTATCGCAATAAGAAAAAGCTCCATTGGTTATCTGTGATGTCTCAGGATATACTGAAACACTTTCTTTTAACCTAGGGCACCAATATAATGTTTTCTTATCTTTGCTATATAGGCATCCGTCATATGATGAATAGTTTTTATTGTCTGAGTCAACCAAAATTTCATATAAATTTGCTTGATGATAATCCAATGAAAAATCGACGTGTATTATTTCCTCCACACTTGCCGGAAATGATATACTATGTATTGAGGTAGGAAATCGTGTTATTACTTTTCTCACACCATCCGGAATTACTACCTCATCATTCAAGTTCTGTGTATCATACAATATGTTATTGACTATTAAATATTTTCCGTCTACAAGATTATTTTCCAGCCATTTTGTGCCAGAAAAACAACTGATTCCCATTGATTCAACTGTTTCCGGTATTTCAATAATCTCTAAAGATGTACATCCCGAAAATGCTTCGTCTCTTATCCATGTTACCGAGGATGGCAATTTTACTGTTTTTACAGTCTCATTTCCACTGAATGCCCGAATGTCTATGACTTCAACATCCTTCCCTCCGAGTTTTTCCGGTACAACTACATTCTCATCCGTACCATTGTATGAATCGATTGATACACCCGAACCATACCTATAGGAAAATTCCCAGTCTCCTTCCGTTTCTGCTTTGGTTTCTTTGGCTGTCAGTGGAAATATCACAACACATACAGCCAATAATAATAACCATAATAATTTTTTCTTCATTCGCTTTGTCCTCCTTTGACTTTCTTATTAGAACTTGATGTGTTCACTGCTGAAATTTCTATCCACTTTATTGATGTATATAAGTTACCATATTTTCATTTCTTAAAACGTTAAATGTAACTTTTGGTCGTAAAATTGTAACTTTTGGTAAAAATAAATCCTCCAAAGCAGGTATTTCACTGTTTCGGAGGATTCAATTAATATCTAATTATCTCTTTGCGCTCTTGGTTGAATTAAAGCTGCTCATGGTGCTTCCGTTGTATGCGCGTACTGTGTATATATAAGTCACGCCTCTGGATGCCTTGGTGTCTGTGTAACTTGTGGTCGAGCCGCTCTTTATATTGGCGATTCTGCTCCAGCTTCCCTTAGCGGTCTTACGGTATACCACATAACCTGTGGCTCCGGTTACTTTAGACCATTTGACATTAATACCGTTTGATGTCTTTGAGGCTGAGGTTACTGCCGGATTGGACAAACGTTTAACGGCCTTAGAATTATGCCAGTCGCTCATGGTAGTACCATTGCAGGCGCGTACTGTGTAACTGTAGTTGGTTCCTGACTTGGCACTCTTATCTGTATAACTGGTGGTTGATCCGCTCTTTATTGTCGCAAGCCTACTCCAGCTTCCGTTTCCGGTCTTACGATATACTATGTAACCTGTAGCACCGGTCACCTTGGCCCACTTAACCTGTACTCCTGCGGTAATGTTGGATGCGGAGGATACTGTCGGGTCGGCAAGACGCTTAACGGTCTTGGTACTGCTCCAGTCTCCCATTGTGCTTCCTGAATATGCTCTTACCGTGTATGTATAAGTTGTTCCTGATTTTGCTGTCTTATCAGTGTAACTTACTGTTGAACCACTCTTAATGTCGGCCACACGGCTCCAGCTTCCTTTTCCGGTCTTACGATATACTATGTAACCTGTAGCTCCCGTCACTTTAGACCATTTAACCTGTACTCCCGCGGTGATGTTGGATGCCGAGGATACTGTCGGGTCGGCAAGACGCTTAATGGTCTTAGTTGTCTTCCAGTCGCTCATGTACTTTCCGGAGTAGGCTCTTATAGTATAAGTGTATGTCGTTCCCGATTTAGCTGTCTTATCGATATAGCTTACGGTTGAACCGTTCTTAATATCAGCTATACGGCTCCAGCTTCCATTGCCGGTCTTACGGTAAAGGATGTAACCCGTGGCATTGTTATTTACAGTCCAGGTAAGCTTTACTCCACTTGATATATTGCTTATCGAATTAAGCATTGTTATCTTTGGAACAACAGCAATTTCAAATTTCTGGGTTGCACTGTTATAAATATCATTTCCCGATGCAATAACAGTAATTGTTGTCGTTCCTATTCCTTTTGCGCTTATTAATCCATCAGCGGAAATCGTTGCCACCGTTCTGTCAGATGATGTATAAGTAATAGTTCCAATTCCTTTAACATTTATATTCTGACTTGAACCAATTTCCATTTTATTAGTTGGTATCTCTACATTAATATCCTGATTTTTCAGGTTTTTAACTTCTTCCTGTTTTTCAACCTTACTATAATTAATGATCTGAACCTCACTGTCATTTCTACCCTCAGATGTTGCGAATGTCTTAATTTCCATTGTATATTTAATGGTTGTTCCATTTGCATCTTTGTTTTGTTCAGATTTCATTACCGACTTAGGGACTATTATTGGATCAGACATATATTCTGCGCTTGATGAATTCAAAACCGTATCACCTAAAGTATAATATATTTGTGAGTTAGCGGTTTCTGATTCAATAAAAACAGCAATAGCATTATCCAACTCCATAATTCTATATGATGGTGCATTGGTCGTCTCAGCGTATACCAATATAGGCTTTACTTTGATATTTTTTCTAACATCCCACCATGATTCTTCTGTACTCCATCCCAGGAATTCTTTCCCAAGCACATCCAATGATGAAGGTGGCACTGCTGAACTACCATATTCCACCTTCTGAGAACTGATACTAACACCATTTTCATTCAGGAAATCAACGCTATATGTCTGCGTTTCATAAATAGCGTTTATAATCATATTTCCTGTAACATAACTATCTGTGCTATTTAATTTATCCCATTTAATAAATATTTTTCCTTCTGCTGTCGGATTCTCAGGTTTAATTATTTTATCTCCGTAATTATATACATCACAGCTTACAGTTCCATTAGCTGAATCTACAAATGCAACAACATATTGAATAGGTACATACGATGCTACAATAATCATATCTTCATATACCTGTGTCGCATTATCACTCCAACCGGTAAATAAATATCCGGTTTTTTTAGGTGAATCCGGAACATTCGCTTTTTCTCCATCCAAAACAGTTTGAACCGATATCTCTGTTCCATCATCATTTACATATTTCACTGTATGTTTTGCGCGCGGTGCTTTAAGCATGTCAACATTAATCAATCCGGTTGCTCCCTCAACACCAAGACATACTGTATAATCTCCAGATAATTCTGATGGTTCAGACTTAGGTATATATGAAAATGAATACATATTATTATCACCAATAACTGTCTGACCAATATACTGAATCTGGTCTTCATTTGGATCCGTATTTTTTCCTTTATATACCATTACTGTAGCCAATTTACCACTAAGATTCATATCAGCTGATTTTAAATTACCACTGCATTCATAACTTGTCCCTATTTCCTCAGTTCCGCTTACATTACTATATACCGGAATCTGCACACGTTTTCTGTAAAGTGTTCTTGTTTCTACCCTTCGTGTATTGCTTGAAGCATAAGCGGTATCACTCCACCCACTCATATCTGTCCACCTATAATAGTAGTAGGTATAATTTAAACTACGTGTTCTGTAGCGATATTGCATCTTAATTACAGGACATCCTGCATCCCCCTGATACCCAACATCTGTATGTCCAATATCAGCAGTGGTAAGGTTCCACCTTAAACCGTCTCCCAGTGACGTTGTCCACTTTTTTCTGGATGTATATGAATATCCTTGCGAATTACATGCGCTATAAGGAATCGTTGACCATGTTACCTGACCATTTGCAAGCGTAAGATTATATCTGCGGCAGTCGCTTGCCCCCTGATATGGTTCTCTTCCCCCGCATACTGGACAATAAAAGCAATAATATCTATATACTTTTCTTGATTCTACCTGCTTTGAATCACTCGAACTCTGCTGGGTATCACTCCAGTCACTCCATGAACCGTAGTTACTCCAATTAGATGTTGTGTTATATTTTTCCCAACCTCCCATAGAAGGTGAAGCACTTGTTGTAAAAATCTTATCGGAGTATCTATACTGTGTTTTGGTTTCTATCTGCGTACCGTCTGATGAGGTAATAGGTGTTGTCGTCCAATCTGACCATTCTGACCATATATTATCGGATAGACAAACTATTTTTTCAGATACCTCTTTTGAAAGTGCACTTCCGGTTAAATCATTACCGTCTAACCCCAAAACCGATGCTTTCGCTACAGTTGCGGTTCCATTATATTTTAATGTAATTTCTTTTTCGCAACTTTCATCTGCCGGCACCTCAAACTCTACCTTACCTGACTTAACCATTTTCCCTTGAGTCGTATATAGAGAAACTCTAAGTAATGCTGTGGTGTTGCTCTTGGGATAATTGGTTAATTTTACTTTTATATTATAATTACCTGTGTCAGCATCCCATTTTGCACTGGTTATCTCATTTACAACCGGAAGCTCTTCATTTCCCCAACAATAAACCGCCTGCAATTTCATATCTGAATCAACTTTTAAATAGTTACATTCACTATCAGATGCAGAATCTATAACCTTCCATCCGGCAAATTTATATCCCGTTGGAATATCTGTTATTTTGTCCTCTTGCGATACTGCCGCTGCACCATACTGTACCTTCTGTGATGCTCCTAATTGATTACCTTTTACATCATAAAATCTTACAAAATATGTATTAATCTTATAATTTGCCTTAATTGTGATATTATCCACAACACATTTAATTCCTTCAGGATTACTCCAACTTGTAAACGTATATCCTTTTCTGGTTGGTTCATCCGGAAAATCTGCATCTTTTCCATAAGTTACTTCCTGTTTTTTGATCACAGATCCATCCCAATCCGTAAATGTTACTGTTCTTGGTGAAATAGCTTCTACATAAATAACTGCTTCAGCCTCTTCTCCATTTCCGAAGAAATTAACCGAATATATCTTTATTGCATATTTACCTTCTTCGTTAAGATTGAGTGTTGCGCTTGTTCCTGAAGTTGTAATATGATTTATTTCTTTATCATTCTTATATAATACAACTGTATATGCACCTGCATCCTTTGCGGCATCCCATTGCACTGAAACATTTTCCCCTACTGCTACTTTAGAATTTGATGTAAGAATAAAATTCTTAGGTGCTTCCGGAAATAATATTTTTACATTAGTCTCACTGATAGTACTGTTCACATAGCCTGATTTTACCGCAATTGCCTTAATTGTCTTCTCTCCATTGACTGTAACAGCACCGGTAAACTTTGTACTGCTTACCGTTGGATTATTTCCGCTCGTTGTGTAATATATGGATGCTCCGTCAGTACTACTATGCATATTGAGAACAACTCCATCCATGGTTGTACACTGTGTCACAACCGGTTCTTGTACTGATGAAATCCTTATACCACTTGATGTCTTCCCACTATCTTTGTAATTTGCACACGACACATATGCAGATACATTATAATTGCCTACTTTATTCAAGTTTGTTGTATAATTTCCTGTAGCTGTTCCTGTATTTATCTGTCCATTACAATTTATAGTATAATGAATTGTTTCACCTGCATTAGCAGATATACTTAACTGCTTACCGTTAATAATATCAACAAATGATATTTTCGGAGTGTTACATACCTTTTTTGATGGTTTAATTGTAACAATTTTCTGATTATCCATTGAAAGCATTGTGTTAGGATATTGGGTATCCTGCTTATCTATGTTTATCGCATATGCATACACAGGATAGGTACCTACTGCATCTACATCAAATGTACATTCAAACCCGTGGTAATCTCCGACGTTTTCATTAAGGCCTTTTGGAACATCGCTTCTCTGTTTATTAGCTTTTATTGATTTAAAAGCAACTATATTTTTATTATCTCCAGCCGTCCCTCCAACATATATATGCACATCTAATGCTGCACCCGTATTATCATAATCTAAAGCCCATCCCATAACCGTTATCTTACCGTCTCCACCGGAAACTACATCAAGATATCCAATAGGATTGTGCGGTTTACCCTGTCCAATTGTTACATGGCTTGCATCAAACGTATAATGTACTGAACCACAATGATATGGCAAACCGGTTGCACTTCCACAATTGGGTTTACCTGCTTCATTGGTCTCAGCAGGATTTACTATGATTCTTCCTTTTGCGTCTCCCGGAGCCTTAAGCCATCCAGCGTTTTCCATATCCTGAATATTTCTCCAGTTATCCGGAGCTCCCATGCATATTCCAAAGTGTAAATGATGGCCTGTGCTATTTCCAGTATTGCCAGTCGTTCCTATAACCTGACCAGCCGAGACACTCGTATTGTCAGCCAAAGCAAAAGATCTCAAATGCTGATAATATGAATAGTATGAGTAACCATTATTCCTCTTGTGTTCAATTACTATATAATATCCTCGCGCATTATCATATCCCATATTATGTATAATTCCACCAGCTGCTGCATACACAGCTGTTCCATTTGCGGGAGTCGCTATGTCAAACCCATTATGCCCCCATTTGTTTGCCACTACTTGTCCATTTTTATGATAATTATGGTCTCCACCATGATGAACACGCATATTGTTTAAGTTCACTCGCTGTCCACATAAACTACACACGCCTCCATTATTGCTGCTACATCCGGCCCAATCACTCCAGTAGCCATTAGTATAGAATTTCTTATCCAATGGAAACAGCCAAACCCCATCATCTCTTGAGACAATGGCCGCTTCGACTTTCTCACTAAATAAATCTGTCATAAAAACTATCTGCATGCCCATAATTGCAATCAACAGATATGCACAAATTTTTTGAAGTTTTTTCTTCATGCCACATCCTCCTTGACTTTTTTGATATTTTTAACATACCACACATTCCACTTTTCAAACATAAAATGTAACTTTTGGTAGCTAAAATTGTAACTTTTGGTAAAAAGTCTCCAAAACAGATATTCCAGAACTGAATTTCAAGTGTGTCGACATAACCACATCTATATATGCTCCCATCTATTTGTTTTAACCTTTTTATTTCCCCTCTCTTTCCACCATCGCTGCAACCATACGCAGCACTGCATTTGCATACTTCAGTGCAAATTTATCTGCGTCCTCCTCGCATTCAAGATTTCTGTATTCAGTGTACCCGCCCGGTTCATCCATGTTAGGATAATTTTCAAATTCATCTCTGTAGGTTCTGATTTTGGTAAATATATAGAGTTTAAGCTGATCGTCCGTAAGTTTATCTTCTATGTCTTTGTAATGGTCGGCGTAGGACCACTCTATCGAGTGATACAGCTCATGCATCAAGGTTATTATGCATTGCGTCTGGTCGTTTGCTATGTTGGTTGATAATTTGATAATGTTTTCGTTATGCGAATAACTGCCATCTATTTTTTCGTCCATTTCGATGAACACAACCTGATAGATTTCTTTTGTGCCGTACATCCCGGTAATGATGTCAGCCAGCTGCTTATATATACTCTGTTTCTCGCTTGTGCTTAGTTCGGCATACATATCCGACGTCAGTTTTGAAGCGATTTCTATAATGTTTTCCGCATCAGATACTCCGTCAGTTGTTGGGGGTTTATTTTCGGATGCCTGAGCATACCGGTCGTATTCCAGTTGCGCCCGGACTACGTTATGTATCTGGATTCCCGCAAAAATAAAGCCAACCGTTGCGACCACAGGCATTACCAGAGTATAATATTTTAAAAGAGCTTTTCTGGCAGGAATAATGTGTCCTTCTTTTTTTTGCTTATGAAGGTGGCGTGCAATAATAAATACAATAAAAGCTGCTGTTACAAACATTACCGCTCTGATTATGGTTATTGCTCTGTTGCCAAACGGCATTCCGATAAGCGACACAAATCCGATTGCGCTTGCTGAAATTCCACAATGCTTTATCAGATTCTTAACCGTTCTCTCGATTCTCAGATAATCGTGGATTATGTACAATGTAATCATGACCATGACCTCAAATGCGATCAGCGCCATTCCACTGATGTACCCTCCTGTTTTCCCGGTGCTGTATATATATACACGGCCGTGGCATACCCAATAAATAATCGCCAGGAAAATACTATTGGTTATTAATAACAGCCCGTTATATGTAAATTTCTCCATCTGTTTCATTTGCATGCTCTCCTTATATTTAATAAATTTTGAGAAATGGCGGAATCTCAATCTGAAACCCATCTGCAGACTTAGTATGCTTCTGATTCAGTTTATGATCAATCATAGGTGCATCTTTGCCCGGCATACCGGTTGCTATAACAGTTACGACTATGCTGTCATCATCCGAAGAATCTTTTACCGTTCCCCAAATCAACTTAACATTCGCTCCGGCAATTTCCTTGATATATGTAACCGCTTCGTTTAATTCATTCAGGTTGATCCGTCCGGATGAATTAATCATTATATTGGAAGCGCCTGTAATATCTGCGTCCAGAAGTGGAGATTTTATGGCAGCATTAACCGCATCTATAACGGAACCGCCTGCCTCTACACGCCCGATACCCAGATGTCCGATACCTTTATTAAGCATCGTGGTCCTGATGTCATTGAAATCCAGATTTATCATTCCGGTGTTAAAAATTATACCTGTTATTCCATTGATGGTATCTCTAAGCACCTGATCGGCCATCTGAAATGCATCTTCCAGATAAAAAGGCTTATCGGTTATGTCCAGAAGCTTATCATTTGGGATTATAAGCAATATATCCACATTTTTCTTAAGACTCTCCATCCCATTTTCGGCTACCAAGGTATGAGACTCTCCCTCAAAACTAAATGGCATTGTCACAACCGCCACTGTCAAAATGCCTTTATTCCGGCATATTTCCGCGATTACAGGCAGCGCACCTGTTCCGGTTCCTCCTCCCATTCCCGCAGTCAGGATTACCATATCGCAGCCGGTTACGGTGTCGGTGATTTCATCTTCTGATTCTCTTGCCGCAGCTTCCCCTGTCTCAGGATCGGCGCCGGCACCATATCCACCTGTTAATTTGGTCCCTATCTGCACTATTTCCTGCGCTTTTGAGTCGGTCAGCACCTGCTCATCTGTATTTATCGCAACGTATTGGACATTCTCATGTGGTTTGCCATTCTCAAGAATACGGTTTATCGCATTATTTCCTCCGCCTCCAACACCTATAACTTTGATAGCCGGTCCCTTTCCCTGTTTATTCGTATTTAATTCTATCATTATCTCACAACCTTTCTTGCATTTTTGCGATTTCTTTTTGTATTTTAGCATTTTTGCAATATGATTTCAATATCATTTTGCATTTTTGCTTTTTTTCTTGCATTTCTGCAATAAAATGTTATAATGAAATAATTAAAAACAAGGAGTTTAACATGAATTTAGGAGAACGAATTAAACAGATTCGTAAAGCGCGGGGATTATCCGCTGAATCAATTGCCAAAGAGCTCGGAGTTTCTGTGTCCACTGTTTACAGATATGAGGATTCATCCATAGAGAAAATCCCTGTAGGAATCTTCAACAAATTGTGCACTATTTTAGATGTATCGCCTTCTGAATTAATGAACGGTAATCTTTCTAACAATGATTGTGAGCCATCACTTCCAAATGATTTTGACAATCCTCAGGACGCAATGGCCTTTATATTAAAGCTCCCAACCCTTGCTGCATATGGCGGTTATAATATAGACTCAATGGATGATGAAACAATTATTAATTTTGCAAACGATTTATTGGACCAGTTAAAAATGGTCAGTTACAAATATAAATAGCAGGATAAATTATGAGAACCAATGATATTATACGATTTGCACACGAATTAAAAGCAGAATTTAATACTGACAATCCATTTACACTTGCACAGTACTATGGTTTCAGGGTTTGTCTTACTTCCGGAAATCCTGATGTTTTTAAGGCCCATACCGTTAAATTAGACGGATATCCAACCATCATTTCCATAAATCAGGCCTTTTCCCACACCGGCAAAGTTTTTCTGTGTGCACACGAATTAGGCCATGCCCTTTTACATAATAACAGCATCAATCACTTTGATCCTTCAGGCAGAGGGATTACCACATCCGACTATGAGTACGAGGCTAATTTATTTGCTGTCGCATTACTTGTTGATGAGCAGAAATTAAATATGCCACTCAGGCATATGAGTAATGCTGTCCTCAAACGTATAATCGATTACAACCTGCAATAATGTTGTATCACCAATACAACTTTTTTATTTCTATCAGAAATCCAAAAACTCCCGCATACCGGCCGGCATATGGGAGTTTTGGTATTTATTATATTATTAGGAGCGATTTTATCCCCAGACTTTCTCGGCGATTTCCTTGACAAGTCTTAATTTCGCCCACTGCTCTTCTTCGGTAAGTTTGTTGCCGATTTCGCATGAGGCGAAGCCGCACTGCGGGCTGAGGCAGAGTCGGTCAAGCGGGATGTACTTAGCTGCTTCACGGATTCTCTTAATGACCGCGTCTTTATCCTCGAGTTGTGGAGACTTCGTCGTAATCAGGCCGAGTACCACAATCTTATCATCCGACACCTTCGCAAGAGGAGCAAAACCGCCGGAACGTGCATCATCATATTCAAGAAGGAGGGCGTCAACGTTCTCCCCGGCAAAAACATAATCCGCAACGGAATCATATGGACCGCTGGTGAAAAATGTTGAATGGTAATTGCCCCTGCAGATATGCGATGTTATTACCATGTCATCCGGTTTACCCTCGAGAGCAAGATTATTTATTTTGAGAAGATCTGCTTTGACATCCTCTATATCTATGCCAAGTGATTTATACCTGTGCTTCGCCGCATCACCGACTACCGCACCCCATGTGCAGTCATCAAGCTGGAGATTGCGGCATCCAGCATCATAGAACTGCCTGATTATATCACGGTAGGCTGCTGCGATGTCCTGAATCAGGGCTTCATTATCCGGATAGAATTTTCTGGTTCCTTCAATATTGTTGGGAACGATAAACTGCTGAAAAGTCTGTGCCGGCGCCGGTATTGTGTACTTAGCCACTGTATTTTCATCCTCGAACTGCTTAAGGAACTTAAAATACTCAACAAAAGGATGCGCTTTTGCCCTAACCGGTCCAACAAGATATGTGTCATCTAATATAGCAAGTTCAGCATCAAACTGAACGCCGTTGCCGGTATTTTGGTGCTCCACGCCATCTAATCCCCACATAAAATCAAGATGCCAGAATGTCCTTCTGAACTCGCCATCAGTGATTGCATGGAATCCGAGTTCTTTCTGCTTCGCAACCAGCTTCGTTATCTCATCATTCACGACCTTGTCATAATCTGCCTTGGAAATTTCTCCGCCGGCAAACTTTGCCTTTGCATCCTTCAATTCCTGTGGTCTTAAAAAGCTTCCTACGAAATCATATTTAAACGGTGTCTTTAATGTACTCATAAAAAATCCTCCTGTGTTTTCTTATGAGTGCAGTCTATCACATAGGAATGATTAATTAAAATACATTAATTTAGGCATTTATAATAGTTTTAAACTATTGATAGCGTTAGTTTCTAGTCCTCGCTCCGGTATTCTTCCATCCGTTTCTCGGCTTCTTCACGTGTCAGACTGCATTCCTCCATCAGACGCTGTATCGATTCTTCACGGCTGCATCCAAATTTACGGCAAAGTGAAAGCACTG
>ENA-OPCY01001445-OPCY01001445.1-human-gut-metagenome-genome-assembly--contig:-NODE-1445-length-13502-cov-2.345579_pt1 | contig 13502 bp, 13 predicted proteins | sample MGYA00241568_ERZ501487 | MGnify/ENA primary metagenome ERZ501487 (study PRJEB25962, sample SAMEA2042574) | human gut metagenome | biome: human gut; feature: human-associated habitat; material: faeces... | reverse complement strand
TATCTTACTCTATTGGAACTGCATAGGTTGAAAATTTCACATCATAGCCCAGATCAAACTTATCGATCGCTTTTAAAAGCCCGATGCTTCCGATCTGAAATAAATCCTCTGCCTCATATCCTCTATTTGTAAATCTTTTTACAATGCTCCAAATAAGGCCTTGATTGTTTTGAACTAAATCTGCCATTGCATCTTTGTTACCTATTTGGGCTTTTTTTATTTCATTTGTAATTTCATCTACCACTTATATTACCCCCTTAGAGCCTCTTCTAAAGTGGTTATTTGGTCATCTTTTGGAATTTCTTTAATTGTTTTTTTCATTGTTATTTTCGTTCCAAGTCCTAACACTGATTCAACATTTAATTCGTCCATAAAACTTTCCATTATAGTAAATCCCATTCCTGACCTTTCTAAATTTGGTTTACTTGTATATAATGGTTGTTTTGCCATCTCAATATTTTCTATTCCTTTTCCATTATCAGATATTTCTATTGTTACTTCTCTGTTTTTTATTTTACATTTTAAATTAATTATTCCTATTCTATCTTCATATCCATGTACTATTGAATTTGTAACCGCTTCTGATACAGCTGTTTTTATATCTGATATTTCCTCTATTGTAGGGTCTAAACTTGCAACAAAGGCTGCAACTGTTATTCTTGCAAAAGCTTCATTATTTGATTTGCTTAAAAATTCCAATTTCATCTCATTATCGTTTATCATATAACTTCCTCCTCTTTGTTTTCTTCTAAATAATCTTTTGATAATTCAACTTCTGGTATGAGTCTTAAAACTCCACTCATCTCAAAGATTTTTCTTACACTTTCTGTTAAATTTGCTAGTGCCATTTTTCCACCTAGCATTGCTGTTTGTTTGTATCTTCCTATTACCATTCCAATGCCTGCGCTATCCATGAAAGTAACACTATCAAAATCAAATATAATTTTTTTAGGCATATATCTCTCAATTTCATAATCTGCTTTCCTCCTTATATTTTGTACATTATGGTCATCAATTTCATCAGTAATTTTTAAGATTAACAGCTTGTCCTTATCATAAAATTTCGATTCCATTTTACACTCATCCCTTTCTTTAGTATAAAATTCAACTTTATCTTAGTTATGATTTGTTGTGTTTATTATAGTATTAATTCCAATATTTTCCAAGAGTAAAAATTAGGAAGTTTTGTCGTTTCTTAAGAAGTTTTCGACAATTTATTTCATTTAGTAAAAATTACTAATCAATTAAATATAGAGTTTTGTGCTAATCTTTTTAATTTTATCCATAAAAAAAACATTTTGATAAATTTCTTTATCAAAATGCTTTTTTACTTATTCTTCATATTCAGCTAATTTTGTTTCTATTTTACCTAGCATTTCTTTATAATTTGCTAATTTTTGTTGTTCTTCTTCAACTTTAGCTTTTGGAGCTTTATTTACAAATCCAGGGTTGGATAGCATTTTTTCACATCTTGCAATTTCACTTTTCATTTTTGCTTTTTCTTGTGATAATCTTTCGATTTCTTCTTTTACGTCAATTAACCCTTCTAATGATACATATACTTCTAATCCTTCTGTAATGATGTTTATTGTATTTTTACCAATTTCTTCATTACTTTCTTTTATTGTTATTTTGCTTCCAAATCCTAATTTTAATAATATTGGAGCCAATTCTTTTAATTTTTTGGTTAATTCTTTAACATTTTTAGTTGGCACAAGTATTATTTCTGATTTTTTGCTTGGATGTATATTTTTATTAGCTCTAATGTTTCTAATTTCTACAATTACTTGTTTTATTTTTTCTATTATTTCTTCACGATTTAGGTTGTCATTTTCTTTTGGCCAATCTGATACCATTAGTTCTTTGTCATCATATTTTACTAAATTATCATATATTTCTGATGTTACAAATGGCATAAATGGATGTAATAATTTCATTGTTGTTCTAAATACATAGTCTAATACATAGCTTACTCTTACTTTTTCTAATTGGTCTTCACTATATAATCTTGATTTTACCATTTCTATATACCAATCACAGAATTCATTCCATATAAATCCATATATATTATCTAATGCAACACCTAAGTCGTAGTTCTCTATATTTTTTGTTATATCTGCAACTAGTTTATTTAATTTACTTATTATCCATTTATCTTCAAGTTTTAATGCACCATCTTTATATGTGTTTCCATCAAAATTTTCTTGTGCAAATTTTATAATTTCTTTTTCTTCTGGTCTATTCATTATTATAAATTTAGCTGCATTCCAGATTTTGTTTGCAAAGTTTGATGCTTGTTCTAGTTTTTCTGGCATATATCTTATGTCATTTCCTGCTGAAATTCCTAAAATCAATGAAAATCTTAATGCATCTGTACTATATTTATCAACTATATCTAATGGATCAATGCCATTTCCTAATGTTTTTGACATCTTTCTTCCTTGGCTATCACGTACAATTCCATGAATTAATACATCACTAAATGGTTTTTCCTTCATTGCATATAATCCTGAAAATACCATTCTTGCAACCCAGAAGAAAATTATATCATATCCAGTTACTAATACATTTGTTGGATAAAATGTTTTTAAATCTTCTGCATCTTTATTTGGCCAACCTAATGTAGAGAATGGCCATAATGCTGAACTAAACCATGTATCTAATGTATCTGGGTCTTGATGTAATTTAGTACTTCCACATTTTTCACATTTTTCTGGTTCTGTTTTAGAAACATTTATATGTCCACATTCTTCACAATAATATGCTGGTATTCTGTGTCCCCACCATAATTGTCTTGATATACACCAATCTTGAATGTTTTCCATCCAGTTAAAATATGTTTTTTCATATCTTTTTGGAACAAATTTTACATCATCATTTCTTACTGCTTTAATTGCGGGTTCTGCTAATTCTTTCATTTTTACAAACCATTGCTCTGAAATTCTTGGTTCTATTGTTGTTTTACATCTTTCGCATTTACCTACATTATGCGTGTAATCTTCTATTGAGACTAATGCACCTAATTCTTTTAGTTTTTCTACTATTATAGGTCTTGCTTCAATTGCTGTCATTCCTTGTACTTCTGGCATTAAGTCTCCCATTATTGTTTTTTGGTCAAATACTTCTATAAATTCTAGATTATGTCTTTTTCCTGCTTGATAATCATTTGGATCATGTGATGGTGTAATTTTTACACATCCTGTTCCAAATTCTGTTTCTACAAATTCATCTGCTATTATTGGTATTTCTCTATTTACTATTGGTAATATACATGTTTTCCCTACGATATCTTTATATCTTTTATCATTTGGATTTACTGCAACTGCTGTATCTCCTAACATGGTTTCAGGTCTTGTTGTTGCAACTTCTACATATCTATCTTCACCTTTTATTTGGTATCTTAAATGCCATAAATGTGATGCTTCTTCTTTGTATTCAACTTCTGCATCTGATATTGCGGTGTTACAATTTGGGCACCAATTTACCATTCTTGTTCCTTTATAGATATAACCTTGATTATATAAGTTTATAAATTCTTCTAAAACAGCATCAGATAATCCTTTGTCTAATGTAAACCTACGTCTATCCCAATCACAAGAACATCCTAATTTACGTTGTTGTTCTTGTATTGTTCCACCATATAATTTAGTCCAATCCCAAGCTTCTTCTAAAAATTTTTCTCTTCCTATTTCTTGTTTTGATTTTCCTTCTGATTTTAGTTTTTGAACAACTTTCATTTCTGTTGATATTGATGCGTGGTCTGATCCTGGTAACCAAAGAGTATTATATCCTTGCATTCTTTTAAAACGGATTAATATATCCTGTATTGTTCCATCTAATGCATGTCCCATATGTAATTTTCCAGTTACATTTGGAGGAGGCATCATTATACAATAACTTTCTTTTGTTTTGTCCATACTTGGTTTAAAATATCCTGATTTTTCCCAGTGTTCATATAATTTGTCTTCAAAATCTTTTGGATTATACTTATCATTTAACATATTATTCCTCCTCGAATTTTCATATAAAAAAACTCCCCTTAAATATATAAGGGCGAGTTTATTATTACACAATATGCCTAAAAATACAAGTATTTTTACGCATTTTAGCTACTTTTTTTACATAGCTCTTCTATATAATTCTATAAATTGTTCTTTTGTAACTTCTCTTGGATTTCCTGGTTTACAAGGATCATTCATAGCTTTTTCTGCAAGCATTTCAAAATCTTCTTTTTTAGCTCCATAATCTTTTATTGTTGTTGTAATTCCTACTGCTTTGCTTAATTCTGATATCATCCATACAAATGTATTTATAACATCTTGGTCATTTAGGTGTGCTGCATCTGGTCTTCCGATTTCACATAAGATTTCTCTAAATCTTTGTGCTGTTTCTGGATTTTCTCCATTAAATCTCATTACTGTTGGTAATAACATTGCATTTGCAATTCCATGTGGTGTATCATATACAGCTCCTAATTGATGTGCCATTGAATGTACTATTCCTAATCCAACATTTGAAAATCCCATTCCTGCAATATATTGAGCAAGCCCAATTTGTTCAACTGCATATGGTTCTTTATCATTTACTGCTGAAGCTAAGTTTTTAAATATAAGCTTAATAGCCTTCATATGAAACATGTCTGACATTTCATTATGTGCTTTTGTTATATATCCTTCAACTGCGTGTGTTAATGCATCCATTCCTGTTGCAGCAGCTAAACCTTTTGGCATAGATTCCATTAATTCTGAATCTACTATTGCAACTATTGGAATATCATTTGGGTCTACACATACCATTTTTACTTCTGCATCTTCATCTGTTATTACATAATTTATTGTAACTTCTGAAGCTGTTCCAGCTGTTGTTGGTAATGCAATTACTGGCATAGCTCTATTTTTTGTATTTGATAATCCATTTAAAGATTTTATATCTGCTCTATCTGGGTTTGTCATAACAATTGAAATAGCTTTTGCTGTATCCATGCTTGATCCACCACCAACTGTTACTATTACATCTGCTCCTGATGCTTTACAAGCTTCTACTCCATCTGTAACATTTTTTATTGTTGGGTTTGGTTTTATTTCATCATATAAATCATAAGGAATTCCAATTTTATTTAATACTTCTTCTACTTTAGCTGCAACTCCTGCACTTACTAGTGCTTTATCACTTACTAAAAATACTTTTTTAAAATTTCTTTTCTTTAATTCTCCAGCAAGTTCTCCTCTTGCTCCTCTTCCAAAATAAGATGTTTCATTTAATATAAATCTTGTTGACATTTTAAATTTCTCCTCCTCTAACCAAAGTTTCCTTTGGGCTTTTGTATTTTTTATATTTTATCCTTCTGTATAATCAGATGGTATGTTAAACAATTGGTTATCTACTTTATATGTATTTTCTACTTTTAACAATTCTTGCTTATCACCTGCAATTGTTTTAATATATACTAACTTATCCCCTTGAAAATACAATCTTGTTTTTGCATTACTTGTATTTTCTGAGAAATCACCTATAGCCAATTCTGTAATTGTTGAATATTCTTCATAATTGTAGTTTTTTCCATCAATTTGTTCTTCTCCATCTTGATGTTCTTCTTCTTTTAGTTTTTCTAATGTATCTATTACTAAGTTTAGATCAATTGTATTATTAGCATATGTATAATATTTTTTAGATTCATCCATTAACAAATATGAGTTTCCATCTTTTATAACATATTTAGATTCACTTCCATTATATGTTGTATCTGTATATGCTGTATCTCCTGATTTTGCATAATATAGCTTATTATTATCATCTAATGTAAATGAAAAACTATATTCTTTTTTGTCAGTTAATGTATTATACAATTTTTCTACTTTCGTTGATGCACTATTATTATCTGTATTAGTTTTATTTCTATTTACAAAATAAACTGATAAAACTACTATTGCTATAACTATTACAATGGCAATAACTGATATTAAAATTATTTTTTTCTTTTTGTCCATTATATGACTCCTCCTTCGTATTATTTGAAGTGATTATATCATATTATTATTTTAATACAATCTAATATATAAAAATTTAATATAATTGTAATATTTTTTAGTCCCCTAAATTAATTCCTATATCACGTGCTGTTTTTACTAAGTCATCATCCATTGTGACTTTTCTAATGTTGCTCTCTTCTGTGTTTCCAGAAACTGCACCTATTTTTGTATTATTTCCTACTACATCTTCTAAAGAAACACTGTCCAATTTTCCATCTTTCATAACTGCTAATGTCCCAAATTTTCCTTCTAATGCAAGTTCCATTGCTTTTGTTCCATATTTTGTTGATAATACTCTATCAAATGCTGTTGGTGTTCCTCCCCTTTGCATATATCCTAAAGTTGTATTTCTAGCTTCTAATCCTGTAATTTCTTGTAATTGCATTGCTACTGTTTGTCCAATTCCACCTAATTTTGTATTATCTACACCTGCACCATTATTTCTTGTTCCCATAATTGTAATATCTCCACCTATTGGTTTTGCACCTTCGGCAACAACTACTATACTGAAATTCTTTCCTCTTTTTTTCCTATTTTCTATTTTGCTTGCAACTTTATTAATATCATATGGAATTTCTGGAATTAACGCTACGTCTGCTCCTCCTGCTATTGCAGATTCTAATGCTATCCATCCTGCATATCTTCCCATTACTTCTAGTACCATTATTCTATGGTGTGTAGCTCCTGTTGTGTGTAATCTATCTAGTGCTTCCATTGCAACTGATACTGCTGTATTATATCCAAAAGTTATATCTGTACAAGCAACATCATTATCTATTGTTTTAGGTACTCCTATAACATTTACACCTTTTGTTGAAAAATCTCTTGCAGATTTTTGTGTTCCATCTCCTCCTAGTGTAAATACACAATCAAAACCAAAGTCTTTAATATTTTTAATAGCTTCATCTGATAAATCTTTATATTCGACACTTCCATCTTCATTTACAACTTTATAATTAAATAAGTTTGAATTTGTAGAAGACCCAATTATAGAACCTCCTTTAGGTAATATTCCTATAGCTTCTCCGCCTTCTGCTGTGCTTAATAATTCAAAATCTTTTTTTATTAAACCATTATATCCATCTATAATACCATAACATTCTACTCCATGATTTTCTGCTGTTTTTACAATAGCTCTAATTACAGCATTAAATCCTGATACATCTCCACCATTTGCTAATATTCCTACTTTTTTTAACATAAAAAATCCTCCTTTAAGTGTTATTTTTTTCACAATTATTATTATATCAATAATTTTCTTTTTTACAACACTTTTAGGAAGATTTTTTATTATGATTTTTTGTTTAATCATTAGCAACCCGATATCATCATTTTTCAACCTCATCGTCTTGCATCTTTTCTTCTCTTTTTTGTAGTCTAAATCTGTCTTTTATTATTTTTGCTATATTTTCTGGAGAAACATGAGTGTTATTAATTTTTATATAATTCTCTTTTTTTATTTCACCTGGATAAGAATTTAATCTATGCCTGTTTTCTATATCTTTAAATAAATTTTCTGATTTTTCTATATTTCTTTTAGATGGTTTATTTAAAAGCCTATTTTCTGTTTTGTTCCTTTGAAGTCTAATATCATAATCTGCTTCTAATTCAACATAATATACTTCTGCTCCATTACTTTTGAACATATTTTCTAGATTATCTATATAATCCCAATCATCCTTTCTTTCTAAAGCCCACATACATGTAAAAATCATACCATATTCGTTACTACTTGCAAAACTTTTAAATATTTCATTTCTGAACATTTCTGTTAATCTTCGCCTTTCTTGAGGCATATTTTCAAACAAATCTGCAACTATATCAATTGTCATATGATTATGAAATAATTTTAAGTCAGTTATTTTTGCTAGTTCTTGTCCAACAGTCATTTTTCCAACAGCATGTGGTCCAAAAATAATAACAAGTTTCATATAATTTACTCCTCCTATCTTTTACTTCTATATACCATATTGTCAGATATGTTATATAACTTTGTATAGTCTATATTTTTTAAACTTTTTTTATAATTTTCTATACTAATTGATATTTCTTCTATCAAATTATTAACCTCATTTTCGTTTAAAAATACTGACATAGGATATGCCTTTAATGCTCCTAATTTTATATTTGTATTTGGAATTTTATAACTTCTAGATGATGTAAATGTGAATGTTATTTCTCCATTTTTTCCTTTTTCTAATATATATTTTGCATAATTTATATTAAATTCTTTAATATCTTCTTTTTCTTTCTCATCTAATTTTAAAATTTCTTCCAAATTATATTTTTTGTATTTTTCAGGCTTTACTATAAATAAAGTTGCTAGCCATTCTGTTTCTTCATTTATTATACAAATGTTCTTATTTTTTATAAGTAATTTTCTAAATTTTTCTGTTGATATAAACATATTTGATATAATTTCTTGAAATCCTTTTATTCCTAGTGATTTTAAAGTAGTCAGTGCCATTATTGGTCCACTGGATGCTCGAGTTAATTCTAATGTTGTTTCAAATGGATTATAATTTCCATAATGTAATTCTTCTAAAGGATTTTCTTTATTCAAATTAAGACTATAAAAATCTCTTCTATTTTTTACAATAAACAGACTTGATACATATGGACAAAAACCTGTTTTATGGAAGTCTATTCCAAGTGAATCTGCATATTTAAATTCTTGAACTTTTTTATTTATAGATTGTATTTTCATTAGGTATTTATTTTCTATTCCAAGAGGATTTATTGTATAGTCATAGTCATTAAAAAATAAATATACCCAACCTAATACAGAATCCACATGAATATGTGGTATATAATCTAGTTTATATTTGCTAGCAATCTTCTGATTGAGTTCTGAGATTTTTTTAATTGGATCAACTGTAAGTTCATTTGTGCTACCACCATTTAAATTAAATCCTAGAAATATTTTTCCATTTTCAATATTTTTACAAATTATTTTTTCAGTATCTTCTATGTCTATTCTTCCATCTAAGTCACATTTAGCTTCGATACAATTATCTTTTCCAATTCCCAGCCAATTACATACTTCATAATGGCATGGATGTGCATTTTTACTAGTTATCATAAAATATTTATTCATCTCACACCCTGAATTCTGAGTTTCTGGACAAGCTTTTGTTAATGCTATCTTTGTAGCATATAGATTTGTACCCTTTCCTCCAAAAGTGAATACTCCAAAGCTTTGTTTCCAGTCCCAATTCACTAAATCTGAAATATATTTAGTAACTTCAAGTTCTGATAAAATTAATAGTCCCGCATATGTATCTTGTGCAAAGTTTGGATTATAAAGTTCAGAAAAGCTCATACTTGCCACTGAAACAAGATTAACTGGTGGTATTACATTTATCATAGTTCCTGGATTATTCCAGTTAGGTAAATTTTGATATAATGGTGAAATATATTCGAATGTTTCTTCTGCTGTTAATGAATTATAATTTAACTTGCATTTTTGCAAATATTCTTTATAATTTAAACAATGATCTCCTTTAAAAAATGGTTTACCAAAATTATAATATTTACTTACTTTTTCATCTAACATTGATATATATTTGTTTAATATTTCTACATTTTTAGATTTATAATCTCCAAAATATTCTTTTAAATTAATACTCAATATCTTACTCCTTTTCTATTATTATTACTGGAACTTCCATTTCCTCCTTAGTCATCCCTGCATGATCTGCAATTAACTTTTTAAATTTATTTCCATCTATTGTATATCTAATTGCTTTATTAGATATACTGATAGCTATAAAGTCACCTAAATATTCATCTATTTTATAATGTTTTTTTCCTCTTCCTAATAAGTTCGACTTTGAAAATTCTTCTTTTGTAAAAAGAAGAAAATCTTTATTAAATATATTTTCAAAATTTTCTTTGAAGATTTCTTTCATATTTTCCTTTACAAAAAATGTTACAAATCTTGTTTCTATTGAAGGTGGCATTTTTAAACAATTTACAAGTTCTTTATATTCATTTATATAAATTTCTTCTACATCAATTGCTCCATGGTCAGCTGATATAATAATTAATGAGTCATCTAATTTATCTATTAATTGTTTTATATTTCCATCTATATTTTCTAATACTTGCTTTGTTTCCTTTGATGTTACCCCAGTACGATGAATCGTATGATCTGGTTCATTCCAATATGCAGATATTAAATTACATTTATTTTCATTAATACAAGCTTTATATATATTATTGCAAAGTTCCTCAATAGTTTTAGCTCCATTTGGTACAAAACTTGGAAATATTTTATGGTATATTACATCAGAATTTTTCTTTATAATCTTTGAATATATAGTTTCATATTGTAAAATATTCTTTCCTATATCAGGAATGTCTAACTTTTTCCCTGTATAAAATTGTTTTGAAGTAAAAATTTCTATAATATCATTATATTCCCTAAAGTATGGCATCCAACCTATCCACCCATTTTCTAGAGTAGAAATACCTGAATGAAACGCTGTTGTAGCTGCCACTGTTGTACTTGGAAATACTGTAGTAATGTTAGTCCTTATATGTTTTTTTAATATACTATATTCGTTTAAATTTTTTTCTAATATTTCTGAACCTAAACAGTCTATTATTAAAAATATGATATTTTTATAATTTTTTTCTAGATATTTGTCCAATTCTTTTAATGTTGGATAGTTTGATTTAAGACCGAATTTACTTAAAAGTGATGCACTTACAGATAAAATACATCTATCATAATCAGGATATTGTATGGTATTTTTCATAAAACAACATTCTCCTTAAAATTAAGTTTCAAAGTGCAGATTTATTAAATATATCTGCACTTTGGGTATGCTTATAGTTTTTTATACTCATTTAAATAATTATTTACAATTTGTAAATAATTAGAGGCTAATCTAAATAAGTCACCATCTCCTATAAATAATAATCTTTCTCTTTCTTCTTGAGGCAAACGTAAAATATTTGATAGTTGGTACTCCAAATGTTTGTGTAAATTAACAGGATATTCTCTTTTATAGATAAATAACCATTTTAGAAAATACTCTCTTGATTTATAGATATAATCTAATATATCGTATCCTTTTTGTTCAATCAAAATTTCTATTCTTTTATTATATTTTTCAATTCGTGGAATTAACATATCTAATCGCTTTTTTCTCAAGTTTTCATTATAGAATGGAAAAAATTCATTTTCTATTAGTTTCTTTTTGGGAATTTCACCTATAAGTGGGATCCCTCTTTGATAAAACGCTCCTAAAAATATATCCACCGAATCATGTGCTACTGTTTCCTCCATATTGTTACTATTAGGTAATTCTGGAGCCATAATGGTTACATCTATTGCTATTTGTGGATGATTAAGATAAAATTCAATCCGATCTGCAATGTAGTCAACCACTATAGATGGCTTTTTGTCTATAAAATCACCTTTAGCATTATTCATAATATAACTGACAATATCTCGATATTTCATGTTATACATTTTAGGAGTAAAAACACATATATCAATATCTGATACCCCCTTAACAAATCCTTCTCCATAAGTAGATGAACCATAAATTTGTGCTGAAACAATTTCAAGCTCTTTTAAATCGTTTAAAAAATACCGTTTAGCATAATCTAAAGCTTCCTTGTATTCTGAAAAATTAATCAAAATATTATTCCTCCTCGTTCTTAATAGTACACTATAAGCAAATTGCCTCTATATATAATTAAAGCATTTCTATGTATTATTTTACCATTTATCCTAAAATTTGTAAATATGTATTGTTACAAAAAACATAAAAACATCGGAATATATCTAATCCGATGTTTTTTAATTATTTTGTTGATATATGTATATTTTCTATACTTGCTTTCATTTCTCTTGCAATTATATTTTGTATTTGAGCAACTTCTTCCTTTTTTAACTCACTTGCACCTATTATGACACTTATGCTATCACCATTTACAAATATAACTGAATTTTCAAACCCTTTTGTTTGTAATAAATTTTCACTTACCATTATACTATTTTTTGTTTCATTTATTTTAGTTATCTCTTGTGTTGCTGATTGTTTTTGTGTTTCTAGTGAATTTGTGCTATTTAAAACTTTTTCATATGTTTCTAGCATTTGTGAATACATTGTATCCCTTTCCAATTTTGATTTTGCAAAATAATCATCATTTTTATTTTCTGCAGTTGTACTTGTTTCAGTTGTTGTATTTGTATTGGTATTAGTAGCATTGGTGGTACTATTAACACTATTTGTAGTATTAGTTTCATTATTTGTACTAACATTTGTATTTTCTGTTATATCACTACTACTTACTAATCTTGCATCACCCACATTTGCTAATTCCGAACTAGTATTTACTTCTTGGCTACTCGTTTCTAATGTTTGCTTAGTATTTGTTGAATAATTTAAATATCCTGCAACCATTAGTAATACTGCAATTGAATATACAATTACTTGATTTCTTTTTAACAATTTCATTTTTTAACTCCCTTTCTCACTTTCAAAATTTAATAATATTTTCCTTAATTCTAGTCCATCTCAAAAACTTGTATTTTATGTGTTGCTAAACCTGTTATTGCCTCAACTGCCTGTATAATATTGTTTTTTATATTTGCATTATTAGCTCCTTGGGCTGTTATTATAGCTCCTTCTATTTTGGGCTGTACTACTTTTTGAGTTATTGGAGTCTTTTTTCCGTCCTCTTCTTGATATATTATATCTTTTTGTGTATCAGTTTCTTGTATTTTTCGATTTCCACCTGATGTATCTGTTTCTTCTGTTGAACTTGATTTTGATGTTTCATTATACATAGCTATTGTTTCACTACTTTCTGAATAATTAAGACATACTTCAACATTCCCCACACCTTGTATTTTTGATAATATATTTTTTAGCCTTTCTTCTAGACCACTATTTGTTTCTTTACTTGTATCTGAAGTAATAATTGCATTTTGCGTACTTGCTAGTTTTCTCGAAGTATCATTTGTTGTTTGTTTATCACTGCTTTTACTTCCATTCCATATTATATTAATTACAACAACTGTTATTATAAGTAAAATTATAAAAAATACTAAATTTTCTATTTTTCTTTTATCGTTTCCTTCTTGATTTTCTTCTTTTGTCCTCAATAATTCTTTTAATTTATTTCCAAACATTTTTCTTTCACCCCATATTCATCTATAATAAATTTTTTTATATCTTGAATATCTTGTCTTGTTATTTTTTTAAAGTTATTTGTGTCTGTTTCTTTATTATTGGTATCCTCATTATTAGTGTTGTTACCTATTGTTGTATTGACTTTCTTTATTTTTTGTATTTCTGTTACTATCTTATTTTCAACATTTTTTGCATCTTGATTTGACTTTTCTATATCTTTTTTTTTCTCTATTTTTAGTTTAATCTTTTGAATAGTATTTTCTTCACTATTTGAATTTTCATTTTCTAAAATAGTGGCATTTACTTTACAACTTGTTAC
>ENA-OPCY01001437-OPCY01001437.1-human-gut-metagenome-genome-assembly--contig:-NODE-1437-length-13559-cov-3.001111_pt1 | contig 13559 bp, 6 predicted proteins | sample MGYA00241568_ERZ501487 | MGnify/ENA primary metagenome ERZ501487 (study PRJEB25962, sample SAMEA2042574) | human gut metagenome | biome: human gut; feature: human-associated habitat; material: faeces... | reverse complement strand
GGATTTTTTATAGCGGCGGTTTTTATCGGACTACATTATCACATACAGTAATCTTATGTTACATTACCTATTGTATATAGAATTTTGTAAAATGGCTCTGAAGGTTATTTTAACAGGATTATAAAGGAAACACCTAAATATATGTGCAGAATGCAATAATGCCAAACAATAAATAATTCATTGGTAATGTGTGAATTAAATACAAAGTAAATAATAAATATGTGCATAACAACAGAAAAAGAGGGGCGAAAAGTAAAATTTACCGTATTTTAGCCTGCTTTGTACCGATGCCGCCTTTTTTAAGGATATAATAAAAATTTTTAAATTCCGATTTTCTCACGAAGGTTCTTTGATTCGTCGGTCAAATTGCCGTCATCGTTTAAAATAGGGGTATCAAGGACGGCTTTTATGCTGACGGCTAATGAAGCTGCGGCAGCGATTGCTTTCTTTGAGTCAAGCGAATATTGTGAGTAATCGTAACCCTCCAAATCAACAATTCTCTTCATCTGTTGGATTAACGGCATAAACCGTGCGTCCAGTAAAGCCAGCAGACTGTAAAACAGGTCGGTTCTTCTGCGAATCGCAATGCACAGTGCTGAACCGGCGTCCATCTGTTCGCAAAATACGCTTGCTTCTGCTACGCTTGCTTCTGCTTTTTCCAGATTTTTTCCGGCCTTTGCACCAACGATGATACCCATAATCATCAAGGCCGGTCCGGCTACCAAGCCACCGAGAACAGCCGTACCTCCGGCTACGCCCATTCCTCCGGCGGCAAGTGAACCGCCGCCGAAGAAGGCTAAGGTTGCGTTGGACGCTGCCACTCCGCTAAGCGAGGAGATAGCAGTACCCGTTGAAGCGGTGGCAAAGGCAGCAGCAGCACTGTATGCACCAAACGCTGCTATTGCTCCGCCAGCCGCACCCGCAGCAGCTCCGTCAGCAACGGATAAAGCAAAATGGCGCATTTCGTCCAGCTCTTTAAATTCTTTTTTATCAATCGTCAGTTTGTTCAGCTCCGTCAAGCCGAGAGAGTCGGTAAGGACAACATTTTTTATCTTTGTAAATATATCAAGAAAATCTGCAATGTTTCCGTTAAGCACAAACAGCTTTTCATTTCCCAGAGCCTCCAGCGATGCCTCACACTGCCTGCGATAGGTATTCAGCCTTTTGGCGGCTTCTTCCATTCTTTCGTTAGAATTCTCGTTCAGCTTTGATGCTTTGTGCTGGTCAAAGCCTGCCATAGTTGTTTTTCCGATGCCTACGGCACCGGTCGCTACGGCGATTCCGATAAACAGCAATGGTAATGGCATAGTTCATCCTCCTTATTCTTCTGTGAAATCCTTTTCTTTATTTGCGGCTTCTTCTTTTTTAGCGGCTTCTTCTTTTTTAGCGGCCTCTTTTTTGTTTTCGCCGAACCTCTTACCCATGCTCCCGAAAAAGCCTGTTACTGCGGCTCCTGCCTTTTTGGAGATAGGAGTGACAGTGTCTTTGATTTCTGCTGTGATATGCTCCGAGGCCTCTGAAATTTTTTCCGATAGGGTCGGATTTAGTTTTAGCTCCTCGACAGAAGACTCATTGACCTCGTCCTCAATCAGATTTTTGGCTGCTTCAGCCAGCTTTTCAATCCGCTGTTCGACTTCCTCTATAATCGGAGCAATTTCACGATATGAACGGTCAGACTGAGAGAGCAGGTCGTGTTCATGGGCTACTTCTATTGCCGAACACATCAGATGTTCCATTTCTAAAAAAATGTCCGTCGGGATATTGCATACTCTAACAATATGCTTTATAAGTCTGCGTTCGTTATGATGATAGGTTTCATCACTATATGCGAGTGTCAACAGATTCCATACAAGAAACCGTGAGGCGACTGCCTTGTCACCGTCTGCAACAGGAGCAAAAAGCACCTTATCGACGCCTTCTGCAATGACATCATAAAAGTCTTCTTCGTCGATAACTGAACGAAGCTGTTTCTGACACGCTTCCAGCATTTCGTTTTTGTAATCAGGAAAATGGGCTTTATCCAGCTCCAAGCCAATCTCATTAAGCTTTTCGAGTTCACTCTTTGTTATTTCCTCTCCATCTGCATAAAGCAGATAACAGAAAACCATAACGGCGTTTTTAATAGTAATATATTTCATACTTTGTCCTCCTTACAGTTTAAAGCTTTCATCGGAAAGCATCAAATCGTCAAACTCTTTCTGCGTATGGAACTGCGGCTTGCGTTCCAGTGCTGTTTGAATTTGCGTATTAGAACTGAGAAACCCGTTAATATCTCCCTCGAGCATTGCTGCGTCCATTGCATCAATGCCGTTACGAAAAACCTCGAGTTTTTCCGTGAAGTATTTCTCATATGCTGCGACTGTCTGTTCACGGTATTCTCTTATCATCATGACCGCTTCGGCACAATTAGCTTCAATAATCTTTCGTTCTTCTGCGGCAAGCTGATATTCAACCAGAGAAGTCCTTAATTCCTGATATATGGCAACAGCCGCCATATATCCTATTGTGCTTCCTGCCGCTCCCGCAACCACCACCAGAGCACGGCTGCCTGCACCTTTTGCCAATGAGGCAAAAGCGGTTGCGTGCATTGCCGCACCTAATTCGCCAAAGCCGTTTTCGCCAAGTTGGACTATGCATTCCGTACCGGTGATCTCACCACGGATAAACTGCAATATTACCTTGCCGACATTGACCGTTGTGCTGACCATTTGTGCCGGCACTGAGGTTTTGGAAAGACTGCGGACATACTCGGAAGAAGCGTTCTGCATGGTTCCTTTAATTACAGCTCCGGAGAAAGCAGTTGCATAGCTGCTTGCGGCTCCTTTGCCGGCGGCTTTGGCAACCTCTAAGGCCGCTTTTTGGGGGTCGATTTCGCCCTTTACACATGCAACAAAGTTTTTAACGAGAGAAAGTGAGGCTGACATTGCCGCACCGATACCTGCCTGACTTAAACCGGCTTTATTGGCAACATTGGCGACATCCTTTGCTGTTGACAGCTTTGGATGCTTACGGGCAAATATCGCTTCCTTTTCGGTGACGCTGCTTTGCTTCAAATTCTCACGAGTTTTAGTGATTTTCGCTTTCCGGTCTTCAAGCTTCCTGCATAATTCCGTGTCGCCGCTTTCTTTTGCGTGATCTATCCGCTTTTGGATGTTCTCCTCCTTTGACCTTAATTCCAGCTTGACTTTTTCATAAAAGTCCTTTGGTATCTCTATTGCAATATCGTTTTCACGGTATTTATCATATTTTTTGTTAAGCAGCCTTTGTGCACACTGCTCTGCGTTGCCGCCGACAAATTTCAGCTGCCTTGCCGTACCCTCCACTACGGTACCGTCCGAATAAACCTCCGCTAAGTCAAACAATTGATCGTTGGAGCCTCCGATTGCCCGTCCCTGAGAATCGGTCTGCGGAGCAACATCGTCGGTTCGTTTGACGAGCTTTTCCGAACCGTCAATTATTCTGTCTGCACTCTCCCTTGCGGCAGCCTTTACTTCTGCGGAAAAGCCCGCCTGCTGTTTTATATTTTGTTCTTTGTAAGCCTCATTAACCTTACTGTCGGCGATAGATTTCAATGAGCGTGTCGCTGTGGTGCCGGCTTCGTTATCCTTGCCCGAAAAGGCAACAAGGTGCTCTTTAACAGCACTGCCAAAACGGTTAACAGCCTCAACGGCGGCACCCTGCAGTGCCTTTTCTTCTAAGCTTTTCTTTTTCTTTTCATCCATTAAACTTAGTACCCATCATAAATAATTTTTTTCATACATCAAATAATTACTGACCTTTTAATGCCAATTATAGCACATAATTGTGCATAATACAACCGTTATTGATAATAGCTCAAAAGGGTTAACCGATGAGCTTACCCCACATAGCTGTCGTAGAACTTTTAGTACAAGATTATCTGCCTCAGGTGCAAGTGAAACGGACCTTATTGCCCTTATGGGACATACTTCTATAGAGGTTGACCGTAAGCATTACATCAATCAAGAAGTAAAGAATTCCTCGACAACGCTTCTGTTGTGTTTGATGACAAGCGTGAGGATAACCTCAAAGAAAAGCTTGCCGAATAACGCAAGGAAAAAGCGGAGTATGCCAAAAAGGTTGGTCAGTTAACCACGCAGGTTGACTGGCGCAAAAAAGTCTGAAGAAATTTGTGGACCTGACTACAAGAGTAAGTTTAGTCAAACCCCTTTTGACGGCTAAAGAAATACCAGCTTCTGTTGGTGCAAAACTGCTTGATATCAATCGTACAAGTATTTATTACAAAGGCTCTCCTGCATCTTAGCATAACAAGTTGATGAACACAGAAATGACCTGTTGACAATTCCCAAGCAAAAGAAATTGAAGCCAAAATAAAGCCTAAAGCACCGCCTAAGGTTAGGGCGCCAAAGCCCCTGTATAATCTTATTTTGGGAAGCACCCTGTCAAGCTTTGCAATCCGTTCGCTAATAAGCTCTGCAATTCCAATCACCAACAGTATGGCAGATATTATTTCAAAATAGCCTATTATAGACTTTGCACAACTCGACTGACCGATAAACAGTAAAATTAAAGAGATAATATATGCTATCCAGCCAAGGTTTGCAGGAATATCGTATGCAATCCAAAGTTTATCAGAGATTTTTGTTTCGTATAATTTCTCCATTTTATTCCCTCCTTTTTGTTTGTTCTCCGGGGTGCACTATGTAGGTTAGCGAAAGCTAACTATATTTTAACACATAATTTTTAAAAATCAATTTTAAATTGCTGAGGGTTAGAGTGTGTTGTTAATGTAAAATATTAAAAATATCAGTAAATATATCATATGTTTTTATATTTAATACTGTTCTGAAAGATTTCTGCAAAAAAATTTGTTTATCAAAATCTATTTATTGACAGCTTTTAGTATTATGTGCTATAATCAAAATGCTTGTTGTATTTTTTTGTTAAATTTTTATGGAGGGATATAAATGGTAGACAAACATTTGCGGTCAATTATCAGCTGGATGCTGGTAATTGTAATTGGCAGTTCCATTTGCAATATACCCGTTTTGGCAGATGATGCCAACGAGTCATATTTGCAGGGAAGTGTTCAGGATGATATACAAACAATACTGGACAACTCCTTTAATTGGATTAAACAGAAACGAGCCGATGACGGAAGTTTTGGGGATAATGCAACGATAAACGACACATGTTACGCTGTTGAGGCCCTGTCACTGAACAACTATGACATTAGTGATTCAGTACAATGGTTGAGTAAGGATATATCAACCCAAAATGCGGATACATTATCTCGAAAGTTTGTGGCGACTAAGGATGATGTGTATGTTAATGAACTGGTAAAATTGCAAAATAATGACGGGGGATTTGGGTTAAACTCAAATTATTCAAGCGATAACTTTGATAGCTGTTTAGCTTTGGAGGCGTTAGTATTATTTAATAGCGACAAATACAATGAAGCAATTTATGGTGTAATAGATTACTTGTGTAAACAACAAAATGACGATGGCGGCTGGGGATACAATTCCCTTAATTCGTCAGAGCCTAATCTTACACTAAGGATTGCTTGTTCTGTACTAAGGTTTATGAATAATAATAATATAACATCAGATGTTGTAAATAATCATTTGGATAAAGCAAAAGAGTACTTATCTACAGTGCAATGTAATGATACATCTGAAACTTCTTTTGAAACATTTATGCTAAACAGCATACTGAACCTAGAGTACAATAAAATTTCAGATATACAAGAGTCTGTTAGTGAAATTAAGAAATTGCAAATGGGCGACGGCAGTTTTTATGATAACATATATAATACTAATTTGGTAATTAAGTATTTAAACGGCCTAATTTGCTCCGGAATTAAGCCGAATATAAAGGATTTTAAAATTTCTACGGATAAAAGTAAATTATACTGTAATAAAAGCGCCAAAGTTACAGGTAAATTTTCTATAGCTTATAAAAATACTACAAGCCAAAAATGTAAACTTGTAACAACTGTAAGTGACGGCGGCAATATTAATTTTAGCAAAGAAAAGAATATTGTTCTTTCTGAGAATAACACACAGATGAGTGGCGAAGCATTTTCATTTAGTATTATACCTGAAAAATCTAAGCCGATTACAGTTAAGACAGAGATATTTTATAACGATGAGTTAATAGGTCAGTATGAAAATCTTTTGGATGTAATTGACTCAACATCTAAAGCAGATGTACTTATAATACAAAACAGTCTTCCTTGGCGCTCTAATGCTGCGGAAACAGTGTTAAACAATCTAAATATAGAGTACGACAAAATGACTGCACAGCAAGCAAAAGAAAACGATTTGTCAATATACAGAATGATTTATGTATCAAATGACCAAAACACTGCTTTTTATAACACAATGTATCAAATAAAGCCAAAGTTGGATTCATTTGTATCTAATGGAGGTACTTTGGTATATGGCGTTTGTGATTCCGGATGGGCAGAAGGTATAAGTGAAAAAATAATTCCGGGTGATGTTATGATAGGCGAGGTTGATTATATCTACAATAATTATATTGCCGATCCTACACATCCTATAGTTAATGCAGAGCTTAGTGACGGTATTCCGCTGACGAACGAGCAGCTATACAATAAGTATGCAAGCCATAGATATTTTGATGTAAGTACTTTGCCTGAAAATACTAAGGTTATATTAACAGCAGGTGAAAATAAGCCTACTCTTATTGAATATCCTATCGGAAAAGGTGTTGTAATAGGTTCCACTTTAACCTGGGAGCATAGTTATAACAATAGTTCAAACTGTTTTGGCAGAAGGGCATTTGATGATTTGCTGCTATATGCTTACAATATTGTGTTTGTTGATGAAGATATTAACTTTACTTCAGACATATACACAAACAAAAAGCAGTATTCAACTAACGAGGATGTAAATATCAATTTAAACTGTGGAGTATCGGCATACCAATGTCGAGCTAACGGTATTCTTGAAGTACGGGATAAAGATGGAAACCTTGTTGAAAAGATAGCCGATATTTTAGCTGTTGTATATAAAGAAAAACCGTGGAGCGGTACATACAAATGGAATACCGACAAATATGCATCCGGCGATTATGATGTATCTATTAAGTGGTATTCAACAGAGGACGAATTACTGTACGCTACAAAATCTACTATAAGTATATTACCTAACGGAAATGTAACAAACAATGTTAAAGTAGATAAAAATACCTACAAACCAGATGAAGATGTATATGTTACAGATGTAATTAAAAATTCAAGCACAAATACATTTTTAAATAACCTTTCATTGGAAATTCAAATATCCGATGTATCAAATAGTGGCGGAGTTACATTGTCAAAAATTTTCTCATTGTCACCTGAGGTTGAATATCAATTCTCTGATTATGTTCTTGCCCAAAAGCTGGAACCGGGTAATTATATTGTAAATTCTACGGTAAAGTCCGGAGATAACGCATTAAGCACCAGTCAAACTTCATTTGTAGTTGGAAATTATACCGAGCTTAGTGAAAAATACACAGGTAAAATATCTGTGTCAAAAAAGTCAGACAAAGAGCAGACACTTAATTTCTCAATTAAAAATAACGGAGATGACGGTCAAAACCTGACCTTAAAAGCATTGGTTCTTGATGAAAACGGCCAGCAAGTGGGCTACATAGAAGAGGAAAAGTTTGATCTATCCAAAAAGGAAACAAAAGCCTTTTCTGAGTTATATAACACCGAAGCATTACCTTTGGGTAATTATCCTGTTGTACTTGTTCTGACCACGCAGGACGGAAAGGATATAATGCTTGATGTTAATGGTTTTGAAATTAACAAAATAAACGAGTACGATGTAAAATTTGTAAACGACGACGGAACAGTGCTAAGTGTTCAAAAAATAGCATATGGTAAGTCGGCAATTGCACCTAAGTCACCAAGTAAGGAAAACACTGCTCAATATACTTATAGCTTTAGCGGTTGGGATACTGACTTCAGCCGGGTAACATCGGATCTAACAGTAACCGCAGTATATAGTGCAAAGGTAAACAAATACACGGTAACCTTTGTAGACGACGACGGAACGGTGCTGGATACTCAAGAAGTGGAGTACGGCAAGGCAGCAGTTGCGCCAACCTCTTTTGGCAAGGAAAATACCGAGGAACACACATATATCTTTAGTGGTTGGGATACCGACTTTAGCTTGGTAACATCAGACCTAACAGTAACCGCAGTATATAGTGCAAAGGTAAATAAATACAAAGTAACTTTTGTAGACGATGACGGCACGGTGCTGGATACTCAAGAAGTGGAGTACGGCAAGGCAGCAGTTGCTCCAACCTCTTTTGGCAAGGAAAATACAGAGGAACACACATATACCTTCAGTGGTTGGGATACTGACTTTAGCCGAGTAACATCAGACCTAACAGTAACCGCAGTATATAGTGCGGAGGTAAACAAATACAAAGTAACCTTTGTAGACGATGATGGAACAGTGCTGAATACTCAGGAAGTAGAGTACGGTAAAGCAGCAGTTGCCCCTAAGGACCCTAGCAAAGAGAACACCCCGGACTATATATATACTTTCAGTAAGTGGGATGTTGATTTCAGCTGTGTAACATCAGACCTGACAGTAACCGCAGTATACGATATTGAAAAAGTTGTTAAACCTACAGAGCCTACCAATCAGGCTACAGAAAGCACAGAACCTGTAACAGCACCAACAGAAACACAGCAAAAAACTGAGCCTGTTACCCAACCGGCAGAAACAAATACGCAACCGACTGCACCTACATCGCCAAGTACAACTCCGGCTTCAACGCCTGCAGCGGTTAATGAGAATACAGTAGAATCTAATGGAAAATCGTTAATTCAAACAGGATTCAATAAAACCAATATTGTGATTCTTTTAAGTGTATTTATAGTAACAGGTTGTGTTATTCGCAATTTGAATAGACGAAAAAAGGATAGACAAAAAAGCGGAACAGGTAATGATTCGGAATAACAGAATAGAGAATGAGGTTAACAATGATTAAAAAATTATTGAAAAAATCCACAGCGCTAACATTGATTGTTACTTTAATGTCATCAACAATTAGTTTTTGCTTAAGCGGTTGCAATGCCAACAGCAGTGTAAATCTCAGCAATATATATACGCCAACATACAGTGATACACTACTGGAAGAGAATGGCAACAAATTAGTTGATGCATATAGTGATTTTAATAATGCATTGGGCAGTGGAAATGTAACAGAAATAAAAAAACTAGGTGCATCACTGAAAGAATCAGTAGAAGAGCTTGTTACAAGCATTAATGACTACAACAATGAAACTCGGCAAAACATTTCCGATGCTGATCAGACAATAGTTAAAAGACAAGATGATTTTACAACAAATTTAGAAAGTAAATCAAACGAACTTGTTGCGGCTGTTGACGCTGTATTAAAAAACGCTGACAACCCTAAAAGCACTGAGTACAAAGAAAATGTAGAAATAATATCTAAAGCTTTTGCTCAAGATAATATATCAACTACAAGTAATGACTTTCAGTCAAATGCAATAAAAAGCGTAGAGCCAAAGAGCAAAGAAATAAATAGCTTTGAGGCATATACCAAAAACAGCATTGAGGCTGTGGGAACATCACAGCCTAATGACAGCTCTCTGAAATTTACAGATGAAACACAGCTTACCGATGAAATGAAAGCGTTGGCTGATGAGCTGAAAACACCGCTGAATGTGTATTCGTACATAAAAAACAAAGTAAATTACGAATGCTATTCAGGCTCACGAAAAGGCGCGGTAGCAACCTTTGAAAGTAATGCGGGTAATGATGTTGACCAGGCAAGCTTACTAATTGCGATGCTCAGATATTTAAAATATCCGGCAAAGTATGTTACAGGTAAGGCAGTTATAGACGCAAATCAGGCAATGAAGCTAACATCTGCCGAAGATATAAAATCAGCAGGAACAATTTTAGCCTCATCCGGACGACCTGTAACGGCACTTATTACAGGCGGCAAAACTGTTGGATTTGTAGTGGAGCAAACTTGGGTAGAAGCATGTGTACCATATACTGATTATAGAGGTGCAGGAAACAACTCCGGCGATAAGATGTGGGTTGCGCTTGATACCAGCGTAAAGGAATATACAAGAGTTAAGGGATTATATGACGATCTTGAAAAGTTTGGATTGTCAGAAGATGATTTATCAATTTCAGCAACTACAACCGATGCCGATGTTAATAAATTATATGACAAGCTTACTAAAATCGAAGAAGAACATTCAGGTGAAGGGGTTGTTTTAAATACAAGAAAAATTGTAGAAGAGTCTCTTACATATCTTCCTCTTTCTCTGCAATATTCTGTTGAATCAATTACAAAAGAGTACAACGCCATAGATGAAAACCAATGTGACAGCATTGAATTTATAATTGATGGTGAGAAAATCTCAAAGCTAAAAGCTCTGGACATATACAGCAAAAGGCTTGTAATTGAATATGCCCCTGAAACAAAAAGTGATGAAGAGATAATAGCAAAGTACGGTTCAATCTTTGAAGTGCCTGCATATTTGGTTAAGATGGTACCTCAGCTAAAGCTTGACGGTGAGGTTGTGGGAACAGGACCGGCAGTAACACTTGGTTCATCACAAACCTTTAAAATGAATGTATATTCTGAGGGCAAAACAAATGTTGTAACTAACCCAATAACAGCAGGCTCTGTTTACCAGATAACAGAGGATATGCAGAATATAACATCGGCCGAAATCACAAAGGCTATGGACGAGGCTAAAAGTATATCCGGCAGCGTAAATACAGATAATGTTTATTCGGATGAATATTTAGGAAAAATTCTTGACTTTGCAGGAAAGACATATTATGCTCAAATAGATATATCAAATTCTTTACTTGCCGAAAAAGAGAATATTTCTTCGACCCGTTCACTTAGTGTGGGAATGACAGGCTATAGTGTTAGAACAAGCAGTATGTTTAACACAACCGTGGGAATAAACGAGGGTAGTCTGTATATAGATATAGACCTAAATTTAGTGTCGGCTGTAAGCAGAAACGGTGACAAAGACAGTGAGTACACATTCGTAAGTACTTCCGGAGTAATATCCTCATATTACGAAAGCCTCATTTGGGAAGAAGTAACCGGTGAAAAAGGTATATCAACAATTTCATTGTTAAATACTGCAATGCAGGAAAAACAGTCACTGTTAATGCTGTCATCTGCAAACTTTGAAAAAGAAAAATCAAAGCTAAATGCAGATAGCGATACAATGCGTGAAATTACCAATGCGGTAAATTCGGGTAAAATAGTAACCATACATTCTGATAAGCTGACAGTTGATGAATGGGAGGGTTACGGATACATAATAACCGACCCGAAAACAGGCGGAGCCGCATATATGATTTCCGGCGGACTTAGCGGTGGTTCAACCTCCGGCAAAGTTACGCTTGCATATCTTGTTGACATAGGCTTTGCAATAGCAGACCTTATACAGGTAATTAATATGATACCGACAATGCTTTCAGCTTTTGCAGTCGGAGGAGTAGTAGGTATTGTACTGGGCGTAATAGTAGCGTCAATAATGACAGCTTTGGTTATTGCGGCGATTAGTGACTATATTTCGTCCATTCAGCTTATGACAGCATATATGAATGGTGACGAAGAGGCCGGAAAGCAGTTAATAACAAATGCATACTTCAATGTTGGATTTGGAGTAGGCGGTGCGTTGCTTGGCGGTGTAGCTAAACGAGCAGTAAAGTTTGTAGCTAAAAACAAAGTGGTTAAAGCACTGGGTGAAGAGTTAGCTGAAAAGCTGTTAAAGAAAACCGCAGACCCAACAGATTTAACCAAGATGTTAAAGAAGTTGAAAAAAAGCGATATCTCAAACGACACAATAAAAGCCTTTATTGAAAGCAGTGACGACGCATACGAATGGTTAGCTAAAAAATCATCACTAGGCCTGTCAGACGAGCTGTTGACTAAATTTATGTCAATAGGCGATGAATATCTCTCTTATTCTGACGACCTAATAAAGGCAATGGGCAAGTCCAAAGGTAATGTAGACACTATGATTAAAATGGTGTCTGACTATGGCAGCACAGCAGAAAAGGCTATTGTAAAGTCGGGTGATTACGCTGTAGATATATACCAACGCTTTGGTCAAAAAGGTCTAAAGGCTGTGTCAAACTATGGTGGAGACGCCGTAATGCTTATCAACCGCCACGGCAGTGATGTAATAGATATAATCAACACCTACGGCAGTAGTGCTGTTAGAGCTGTCGAAAATCACGGTGATGACGCAATAAAGCTCATTAATCGCCATGGTAGTGATGTAATAGATATAATTAACACCCACGGCAAAGATGGAATAAAAGCTGTAAAGAATTACGGTGATGACGCTATAACACTTATTAATCGCCACGGTAGTGATGTAATAGATATAATCAACACCCACGGCAAAGATGGAATAAAAGCTGTAAAAAATTACGGTGATGATGCTATAACACTTATTAATCGCCACGGCAGTGATGTAATAGATATAATTAACACCCATGGTAAGGATGGAATAAAAGCTGTAAAAAATTACGGTGATGATGCCATAAAGCTTATTAACCGCCATGGTAATGATGTAATAGATATAATCAACACCCACGGCAAAGATGGAATAAAAGCTGTAAAGAATTACGGTGATGACGCAATAAAGGCGGTAAAAAAGGGTGTAGATCCAACCAATATTAATAAGCTTGCAGATGATTTGGGAATAAAACCGGATTCATACGGAAGACGAGGAATAAAGAATGATAAAGCCGCACAACAGGTTCTGAATTCTCAGTTTACCGCAAAGAAAATAGCATCTACAAAAAGTTTTACCGATACATATGGCAGTATAGCAAAAAGCAATGGCTTTAAAACAGCCGATGAATTTAAATCAGCTACTATGAAGACCTACGACGAGTTGGAGGCACTGGGTACATTAGATAATATAAAAGCTATGAGAAATGCTATACCTGACCCTACCAACACTACAGTTATGCAGAAGGTAGTTGCCCCTAAAATAGCTATGGAGTATCTGTCCGGCGAAAGAACAACTATTACCGGTTCGGTTGCAAAATTTTCGGATACTCAGGGCCTGAAGACATATACTGATGTATACAACGGTCTAAGGTTAGATTACACGGGCGAAAATCTATTTGACGATCTGGGAACGAAAGATGCCACAATGTATGCAATAAGATTTACTTCAGATGATACGACAGAAAAAATTGTAAAGTCAGTAAGGAGCAGTGAGCTTGGCAACCTAGGTTGGGAATACCCATATACAGGTACAGGCTTTATATCGTCAGCGTCAAAGCTGGATATTGGTACTAAAAAACCGTATAGTATACTAGAGCAGGGAAAAACCGTAATTCCTGAATATATTGCAAGAAGTATTGATGGCGGTATTGCACTAGAAATAGGCGCAGAGATGTACAAAATAACAGACAGTGGAGAAGAAATATTGTATGCGATATTTGATGATGGATTCTTCAAAATAATAGGAGATTGATAAATATGCTAAGAAAAGGCAAATTCTGCAAATATAATGG
>ENA-OPCY01001435-OPCY01001435.1-human-gut-metagenome-genome-assembly--contig:-NODE-1435-length-13592-cov-4.199601_pt1 | contig 13592 bp, 9 predicted proteins | sample MGYA00241568_ERZ501487 | MGnify/ENA primary metagenome ERZ501487 (study PRJEB25962, sample SAMEA2042574) | human gut metagenome | biome: human gut; feature: human-associated habitat; material: faeces... | reverse complement strand
CCCCTGCCACAACTTCGTCAAATTATCTGCTTGCTGGCTCGCTTACGCTCGCTGTTTTCAGCCGCATACTAGGCGTAAGCCGCATACAAGCAACTACCCTGCCGTTCACAGCGACACAATATATGCGCGCACGTACATGTACATACACGCACACATGCGATTTGTTTATACACGAATTATAAATCGACAATGCATAAATGTCAACACCAAAATTAAGATTTTCTTTAGTTTTCCACATTTTTCCCTACGAAACAGATGGCAAAACGAATGATTTTATCCACATCAAATGTATGATGTCCATACATAAATGCGATTATGTCGGTTTTCTTGCGCAATGTAATTTTGGATATTTATACATACTTATGCAATGTTTTTGCATATTTTGAGAATTTTATGCGTTATATAATATATAAAATGCATATTTTGTATAATAACGTGTGTAAGCGAGCGCGCGACGCGCGTAGCGCGAGGCTCACGCAGTGATATTGTCCTTACGGACAGTGATATTGCACTTTGTGCAATGATATTGCGCCCTTGGCGCAGTTGCGGATGATTTGAATGTGCGATTTTCGCTAAAAAAATCAATTCCCTGCCTTGACAGTTGTGCAGGAACTGATAAGCATTTTTCTTATTGCCCCACAATCGTTTTTCAAAGTCCTGTAAGTTTGCTCTTTCAAATAATTGGTTTCGAAAAGCAAGTCTAGCCAATATTCGCTTTCATAACACTCTTTGAGTGCAATCTCAAGTTTCGATATAAAATCCAATCTGCCTTGAGCATAGGTTGATTCATAAACATTTGCGCCGATGCTCGTGCCGGAACGCAACAGTTGGTCGGTCATCACGTATTCACGTTCAATGTTTCTGATATTGCGCATTGCCAATACAATCTCTTTTGCAAACGCCTTTGATTTTGCAAGCAACTTTCCGTCGTTCATAACTCCCCCAAATATACTTTTATCCACAACTGCATCATTGATGCAATATCACGTGCGCTTTGCGCACATATCACTGTGCCGTCAGGCACAATCTCACTGCCGTCAGGCAATATCACTGCAACGCAGTTGCAATATCATGATGCATAGAAGTTCAAGCCAATCTTGCAATAACCTCCCAATCGGTCATCGATACATTCAAAGTCACTCCCCTCAAGCCAGATGCTGACGTAACAATACATGATGTCGCCTTTTGCCATGTCCGCTTCGCGTTGGAATACATATTCGTCCGAAAAGAACGGCGTCGTGGCAAAAAAGCCGTTTGCCATATCGTCAAAACGCTTGTCGATGTCAACCGTGGATTCATAATCCTTGACGTAATAATACTTGTCGCCCTTGTGAACCTGTGAGGTAAAGTCGCCGGGATAGGCAACATACTCGATGAAGCCCTCTTCTGCCGTGCGGAAAGTGCCGTCGCCTTTGGCGTTGATGTTGGAGCCGGCAAGACGCTCGTTTTTGGACAATGCGGCGTAAATTTCCACGTCGGTGTTCTTTTCAAGCTCGACGGTTTCGTTTTTGAAGCTTTGTCCCCACATGACGCGAACGGCATCGTGAAGTTTGTGCTTGTCAAATTCAAGAGTCATCTCATAGTTGATGTGCGCCGCCTCGTTGCCCGTGTTTTTGAGCATGAAAACAAATCTGATAAATTGCTCGCCGTTTTGAGTGCCAAGTTGCACTTCGTCCGCCTCAAGCATCTCGGCAACTTTGGCAATCGTGTCAAGTTGCTCGGTTTTGTAGCGGACATCATAGCTGATGTTCCACATATGCTCCGGGCCGTCGGCATTGAGGTACGGCGTCCAAAAACTGTTGTCCATGGACAACGAGATTGATTTTTCTTTGTTGCGGTTGCTCGCCGTGATGCGAATGTTGTTTTCTTGAACAAACAAAAGCATAACGTACACAACCGAAGTCGTTATGAGCGAAAATACAAGCAAGATGAGCATGGCGCGTTTGAGCTTGCGACGCATTTCCTCGCGCTTGACCTTTTTGGACGCAACGATAGAATCTTCCCACTCTTTTTTCAGGCGGGCTTGCTCCTTTTTGGTCGCAGCGGCGGATTTTTTGTCGCCCTTTGCGCCTTTTGCAGACTTTTTCAACTTGGCAGATTGCTCCGATGCCGATTGCTCGGTTTGGTCGGATTGTTCGTCTTGCGCAGTCGTCTGTTCTGCCATCGTGTTGTCGTTTTGTTGTTCGCTCATCGTTTGTTTTTTTCTTTTATTTGTTTTTTACATTATTTGACGTGTGTTTGGTGTGCCACGTCATGCACTTTTCCTTATGTCATCCTGAGCTTGGCGAAAGATCTAGCCGATAGGCGCATTTCGCTACGCCGGATGTTTCGGCTGCACTTCGTTTCGCTCAACATGACGGACGAGAAACAGTTTGGTGCATGTGTATAATTGTCTTCTTTCTTGTCATTCAGAGGGAACGGAGTGACCGTGGGAATCTTGCGGGAGCGCACAATCGGATTTTGTTTCCGTCCCCGGAGATTGCCGCGCTACGCTCGCAATGACTATTATCATTCAGAACTTGTGATAAGTTCCGTCGCCTGCAAAGTAGCCGTACGGCACCCACTTGCCTATCTTATCGTCAAAGTAGCCGTTGTCTACGATTTCGCCGCTCGGATCGGTGTAGGTGTAATCTATCCACCTGCCCTCCTCGTCAAAGTAGCCGTCATAAACGTTGCCGTCTTTGTCAACCCACTGCGCGTTCTCGTTGTAAGAGCCTTCCTTGCTTACGTCAAACTGCTCGTATTCAACCCAGTTGCCCTCAACATCGAAATAGCCGTTGAACACGTTGCCGTCCTCGTCAACCCATTGACCTTTGTCGTTGTATGTTCCGACAAGATCGGGCTCGTCCTTATCCTTGCTCGCTATGTGCATTGTGACGCCAAAGCCTTTCATGCCCGAATCCATACCCAGTCCGCCGAAAAGACTGTCGGACTTGTATTCATTGAAAAGTTTTTCCTCTTTGTCAAAGTCCGCTTTGATTTTCTTGGGTTTCTTGTGGGCTGTAAATCCCGACGGTTTTTCGGGACGGACGGGAGCCGCAACGCTGTTTTCCTCTTCCTTGACTATGGTTTCACCTTGCGGTTGCGGTTTTTCTTCTTCCGAGGCTACATTTTGTTCAACCTTTTCGATCTTATGTTCAAACGGTCTGTCTATGCCGAGTTCGCTCTTCTTTTGCGATGCGAAAGACAACGCAAGCGCGCTTTGCACGTCACCTTCATAGCGCATACGCGACATCTCGGTGATGAGTTTCTTTTCTCTTTCCTCAGCTTCTTTCGGATCCTGCTCGACAAGTTTCGCCTGCGCTTGCAATCTCTCCTCGGTCGCTTTCTTTGCGCTCAGCTTTTGCTGTTCGAGTCGAACTTGATACGGCGATTTTGCAAGTTCGGGGCGAGGTGCTGAGGGCATAACCTTTTCACCGTCGGTCGCTTTTGCTTTCTCTATTGCCGCAAGCCGCAACGCTTCGAGCTCGGCTTGCTCCGCCTTTTCTTTGGCGTCGAGAACCTTTTGAAGTTTCTTGAGATATTGCTCTTTCTTTTCGCCTTCGGGTTCTTTTTGTCCGAGCATCTCGTTGGTCACCCAACGCGAGAGCTTCGATACGCCCCTGCCCGTCATATACTTGACGCCTTCGCGTTTGTATCTCGAATATTGGCTCGGAGTGTCCACTCCTTCCATAACGAAACCAATCTTGTTGGCTTTGCAAAAGCTCACGAGCATGGCAAGCACTTTCTTTTTGTTTTTATCCGTGCCGAAATACTGCGCTTCGCATCTCAGATAATCGAAAGTAAAATCGGAAAACACGTCCAACGAATTGTAATCTTCGCCAAATGCCGTCGCGCAAATCTTGTAGCCGAGCTTGCGCAAACGATTGTATCTTGCTCTGCCGTCTTTGTCCAATTTTGTCAAAGACGATACGAAAAACGAAATTATAAGTCCGCTCTTTTTGTACCCCAAATCTTTGATGGCGGACGTGAGCACGTCAAAATCCTTGTCGTTCTCCAAAAAGCGAGTGGAAATCGGAAGATTGTAGGTGACGTCGGGGATAAGAAAGTTCTCTTTCATCACGAGGTCGTAATTGACAAGTTCTTCAAGAGCGATAATATTGAGTTCGTTGATGCGCACCGAGCCTTCCGCGATATAAAAGTAATTGCATACGCTCATTCTGCCGAGATAGCGGTCGTTCAAAACCTGAAACGCGTCGACAAATGCAATCTTTTTCGTCTTGCCCGAAGCGTCTGCCACTCCGCGGAAGAAGAAATCGATGGGTTTGTATAACGTCCTTTTGGCGTATGTCGTGGAATTCATTTCTCACCTTATCGTGCGTGTGCGCATAATGCGTACGCATACTCTCTCAATATACTTAATAATTATAACATCGCGCGTGCGACTTTGCAATAGGTTTGACTGCAAAAAATCGATTTTTAATACATTTTGCATAATTAGTTAAGTCGCAATAAAAAACACCCCGAAAAAACGAGGTGTTTGGTGCCGAAAATCGGGGTCGAACCGATACGATGTTTCCATCGAGGGATTTTAAGTCCCTTGCGTCTGCCTATTCCGCCATTCCGGCTTATGTAATATTATGTTTAGTTCTCAACCAAGTGCGAGGCGGTCTTTGCGCAGACGCCGGGATGAATATGGTTCATCCGTCTGCCTATTCCGCCATTCCGGCTTATGTAATATATTTTACTTTTCGCGTTTGCTGGCGCAAAAAGCTTTGGTCATATAACTTTTATTGCAAAATCACCCCTTCCCTTCGGGCTTTCCCCTATTGCTCAAACTTGCGCCATTTCTCTGCAAGAATAAACATCGTTCGCAAGAGGGGAAGTCGGCACTCGCATAGATAAGTATCGTTCTCTCATTATGCCACTGCGCTTTGTGCGCCAGGCGTGGCCAACAACACGGCGCAGTCGCTTGTACTACGCACACAAGGGCTCCCGCACGGCAAAAACAAGCGAACTAGTGCTTGCATATCAAAGATGAAAGCGAAGTTTTTGTCGTGTGGGAAGAGGAGCACAAAGAACCAAGGCGAACAACTACAACTTGTTGTGGTTGAAGCAAAAGGAGCTTGTGTGCGACGAAAGCTCGGCGCTCCAAGGCTCGCCGCCTTGCAGCTCGCACTTCGAATAAACACATAAAGTTAATGAGAAAATTGTTTTTGTAAATCTATTGATAAAAAAAAGTTATTATATTATAATGCTATTATGTTTGCGCATGTACGCGTTTACGCATACGCAGTATGTGCGCACGAAGGCGGTTTATGAAGATTTACGGCGACTATCACACACACACTTTTGCAAGCGACGGACGGTGTTCGATTTTTGCTCACGCAAAAAAAGCGGATGAGCTGGGGCTTGGTGAAATTGCGGTGACCGACCACGGATTTGCCAGCACGATTTTTCATATGACGTTGCGCAAGTGGCAAAAACAAAAACGCCAAATCGCAAACTTGAAATCGAAAGTCAACGTTTTGCACGGCATAGAGGCGAACCTGGTCAACGAAAAAGGCGACATAGACGCTCCTTGCGAAGTGATAAAAGACGCGGACGTTTTGATTGTCGGCTTTCACAGATACATCGGTTTTTGCGGAGAAAAGCGCGGAGGATACGATCGCAAATGGTTGTTTGAAAACGGGTTTTGCTCGCAAAAAAAGCGCGAAAGTCTGATTGACAAAAACACGAGAGCGTATCTTCTTGCCATGGACAAGTTTCCCGTGGACGTGATTGCGCACCTCAACCATCGCGCGCTCGTAGACGTAAAGACGGTGTGCGAAAAAGCGCAAGAGAGGGGCGTTTACGTCGAACTCAACGAAAAGCATCTCAACGCGCTTGAAAGGTATGCAAAGGATATGATTGACAGCGGTGTAAATTTTGTTGTCGGCACGGATGCGCACGACACGAAAAAGCTCGGCAAAACGAGCAAAATCGAAGATTTTATCGCAAAATACGACGTGCCTAGGGACCGAGTGTTCGGCATAGACGGCAAAAAGCCGACGTTTAAAGACAAAAAGGATTGGATTGAAAATGCAAACGAGTTTTAAGGACAGCGCAAGAAGCGAATTGCTCGGAGTATTGCCGCAAAAACGCAACGAAATCATTGCTTTTTTAAGCGCGCTCGCAAAGACGTGCGGCAGTATCGAGATTGCAAAAAAGAGATACAATCTCTGCTTTTGGCTTGCCGACTACGACGAGGGCTTGAAGGTCGTCGAGCTTTTGAAAACTCTTTATCCCGCCGATTTCGAGCTGTCGCTTGACAAGACCAAAACTGGCGCGGAGGCGTGTTCGGTGCAAGTGCCGAGCGGTTTTTCAAAGCAAGCGCTCGAAGATTTCGGACTTATGCAAATCAACGTTGACGAATATTTGAGTTTTGTGGAGGGGATTCCGCAAGACGTGGTCGCCACGCTCGGGTGCAAAGTCGCATATTTCAAAGGCTTGTTTTTGGGTTGCGGAAGCGTGTACGTTCCCTCCACGTCCGAGCAAAGCGAAAAGAGAGACGGATATCATTTCGAGTTGCAACTGGATGACGACCTCTTTGCCGACGACGTTATGGAGCTTTTGAGCGATTTGCGCATCAACACTCGTATGAGCGAGAGAGGAGAGCATAAGCTCGTTTACGTCAAGGACAAGGACGAAATCGTCAAGGTTCTTGCCGTGCTGGAACTTTCCGATTGCGTGCTGAAACTGCAATCCATCATCGACGAGCGCGAAACCGCAAACAGCTTAAACCGCGTGATAATTTGCGAAACGGCAAACCTTGACAAGACGTTTACCGCGGCAAGCAAGCACTTGCTTGCAATCGGCGAGCTTAAAAACAAGGATATATTCGACACGTTGCCCGTACAACTCAAAGAAACGGCGAACGCAAGAGCGGAGCATCCCGAAGCATCTTTGAACGAACTTGCCGAGATACTCGGCGTAAGCAAAAGCTGCTTGAATCACAGGCTCAGAAAAATCGTCGAACTTGCGCAACTCAATTGCTCAAACGGCATTGCGGTGAAGGCAATCGCCCCAGAGTGTCATTCCGAGGAGTGAAACGACGTGGGAATCTCCTAAATAGAAACGAAAACATCTTTTGCGATTGACAAACACCGCATTTGTTTTCGCAATCACTAACCGCGCAAGCCCTCTTCTCTCTCAAAATAAGAGGGACAAAAACTCAAGCCGCAATTCCGAGCGAGTGCTTGCTTGGTGGGCACACTTTGTGTGCCGTAATAAATCGTTAAGCAGAGATAAAAATTCCTGCCACTATTTTGCCAAATTAGCTGCTTGATGAGCGCACTCGGTGCGCAAGCACAACTTCGTTGCAGTGATATTGCCTTACGGACGGTGATATGCGCGCAGAGCGTGCATGATATTGTACCTACGGTGCAGTGATGTCGCAACTGCGTTGCGGTTGCGGATAAACACAAATCAATTCACACGTATAGATAAAGAACAAAAATAACCATAAACCAAGGACAGATATGACAGATTTCGTACATCTTCATTTACACACGGAATACAGTTTGCTTGACGGTGCGGTGCGACTTTTGCAAGTTGCGCCCGATCCCAACGACCCCAAAAAGACCATAAAAACGCATCCGCTTTGCGAGGCGTTGAAGGCAAGGGGTATGGACGCCGTAGCAATCACCGACCACGGCAACATGTACGGCGCGCACACTTTCGTATCCGTGTTGAGAGCGGACGGAATCAAGCCGATTATCGGGCAAGAGTTTTACGTTGCCGACGATATGTACGCAAAGACGGCGGACGTTTTGAAACAACGCTACCACCTCATTTTGCTCGCCAAAAACATGACCGGTTACAAAAATCTTATGAAGCTGTCCTCACTTGCTTTTGTGGACGGTTTTTATATGAAACCGCGTATCGATTTGCAGCATATAAGAGAGCATAGCGAAGGGCTTATATGTTTGTCGGCGTGCCTTGCCGGCAAAGTGCCACATCTTCTTTTGCAAGGCAAATACGAAGAGGCAAAGGCGGCGGCAATCGAAATGAGAGATATTTTCGAGCCGGGCGATTTTTATATCGAGCTTCAAGACCATCATCTTCCCGAAGATAAAATCGTTATGAATCCGCTTTGTCAAATCGCAAGAGAAATCGGCGTAAAAGTGGTTGCCACAAACGACGTGCACTACATCGAAAAAGAGGACGCCGACATTCAGGACACGATGATGTGCATCACTCTCGGTTGCAAAAAGAGCGAGATAAACGGCGCAAGATTCGACACCGACGAGTTCTATCTCAAATCGGGGGACGAAATGGCGGAACTTTTCAGCTGGTGTCCCGAAGCGATTGCGACGACAAGAGAGATTGCCGACAAGGTTGACGGCGACTATTTTATCACCAAGCACGCGTCCATCATCCCTAAATACACCAACGAAGAGATGGGGGATCGCGACGAAGCTCAATATTTGCGCGACCTTGCCTACGAGGGCGTAAAGAGAAAATACGGCTACATAAACGACGAAATCACAAAGCGTTTGGAATACGAGTTGGGCGTCATCCACAAGTGCGGATTCGACGGCTACTTCCTTATCGTGTGGGACTATGTGCATGCGGCGCAGCAAATGGGTATCCCGGTAGGCCCCGGCAGAGGCAGCGGCTGCGGCTCGATCGTGGCGTACGGCATAGGCATCACCGACATCGACCCCCTCAAATATCAACTCCTTTTTGAAAGATTTTTGAGTGAAGAACGTGTGTCGATGCCCGACTTCGACGTGGACTTCTGCTTTGTCAGACGACAGGAAGTCATAGATTATTGCATCAAAAAGTACGGTAAAGACAACGTTTCGCAAATTATCGCGTATTCGACTATGACCGCAAAGGCTGTCGTAAAGGACGTTGCGCGCGTTTTGGACGTGCCCTACAACGAGGCTGCAAACTGGGTGAAAGAAATCCCCGCGATGGGCAAACCGCTTCTTCCGCAGGTGCTCACCGAAGGCAGCGAATTTTACAGTGAGGACTTTAAGAAAATATACGACAACAACCCGACGGCAAAGAACGTTATAGACGTTGCAATGAAGCTCGAAGGTATGCCAAGGCAGACCTCCATGCACGCGGCGGGCGTGGTTATTTGCGCTGATCCTATCGTCGAACACTGCGCATTGTCAAGAAAAGACGATATCGTAACGACGCAATTCGACAAGGTTATCGTCGAAGAACTCGGACTTCTCAAAATGGACTTTTTGGGACTGAAAACGCTCACCGACATCGACGAGGCTTTGAAACTCATCAAAGAGGACAAGGGGATAGAGCTTGACTTCCACAAGCTCGGATACGAAGACCACAAGGTGTACGAACTCATTGCGTCGGGCGACTGCGAGGCGGTGTTCCAGCTTGAAAGCGGCGGCATGAAAAAGTTTATGGCGCAACTTCAACCGGACAACCTTGAAGACGTGGTTGCAGGTATATCCATGTATCGTCCCGGCCCGATGCAGTTTATCGACTTGTTTTTGGAGGGCAAACGCCATCCCGAAAACGTGCAGTACGCGCATCCACTCCTCAAAGAAATCCTTGAAAACACCTATGGTTGTATCGTGTATCAGGAGCAGGTTATGCAAATCGCACAAAAGATTGCCGGATTCAGTTTCGGCGGCGCGGACATCATGAGGCGTGCTATCGCAAAGAAAAAACTTTCGGTTTTGGAGCAACAGCGCGACATCTTCCTGCACGGCGGCAAACTTGACGGCGACAAGACGGGCAAGTACGTTCCCGGCGCGGTTGCAAACGGCGTGAGCGAAGAGATTGCAAACCACCTCTTCGACCAAATTTTGAAATTTGCGAGCTACGCTTTCAACAAGTCGCACGCTGCGGCATACACGTTTTTGACCTATCAAACGGCGTACTTGAAGTGCTATTATCCCACGCACTTTATCGTGGCTGTCGTCAACAATCGTATCACCAATGCCGACGAAGTGAAACACTACATGAACTATCTGCGCAGAGTTGGCGTCAAGACGCTTTCGCCGGATATAAACCGCTCGCAAAAGAACTTCTCAATAGAGGGCGAAAACGTGCGTTACGGGCTTATGGGCATCAAGAACGTCGGCGAGCAGGCTATGGAATACGTGCTGGGCGAGCGCAAACAAAACGGCCCGTTCAAAGACATTCGCGACTTCCTCGATCGTTGTGCGGGGCAGGTGAACAAACGCATGATCGAAAGTCTTATAAAAGGCGGCGCGCTCGACTGTTTCGGCAAGACCAGAGCGACGCTCATGGCGTCTTACGAGCGTATTATGGACACCGTTTTGGCGGACAAAAAGAACAAACTTTCGGGGCAATTGTCCTTGTTTGACGAGCTTATCGAGGACGAGGAAATCAAATATACCGAAACCGAGGAATATCCCAAAGCGGACATCCTCAAATACGAAAAAGAAGTGCTTGGCATGTACCTTTCGGGACACCCCTTGGACGATTACAACGACGACAGGCACGAGTTCGATTTCGACACGAGCATGCTGTATGTCGAGGAAGCCGACGAGGACGGAAACGTCGGAATGGTTGTCGACAAGAATCTTGAAAACAAACAAGTCAAATTCGGTTGCATAGTGTCGTCGTTTGAGAAAAAAGTAACGTCGAAACAACAAAAATTTGCGGTTGGCAGACTTGAGGACCGCTCGGGTTCGATTGCGTTTTCTATGTATCCGCGCGCATTTGAAAAGTACGGAGAATTGCTCCTTGCAGACGCTCCGCTCAAAGTGGTGGGCAAAATCGATTTGCGCGACGAAAGTGAAGCGAAAGTATCCGTCGAGAAGGTGGAGCTATGGCAAAATGCAAAAGCCGAAGCGGCTCAATCCGCACCTGCTCAAACAAAAAACAACGGCATACTTTACGTGCTTGTGTTCAGCAACGTCGAAAAAGATATGGTTGCCGACGTTTTGGCAATGCACCCCGGCAACACTCCTTGCCAAGCGCAAGTCAAACAAAACGGCGTGTCAAAACTTATGGAATTTTCGCAACACGTTGAGATTTGTCCCGACCTGCTTTCTCGTCTGGAAGACGTCCTTGGCGCGAACCGAGTAAAGTACGTCGAAAAAAGGTAAATAAAAATTTATATATTCCAAAGAGGTAATCTTATGGCAAAAAACAATTCCAAAACAAAGAAATTTGCAGTGCTTACAAGCGGTGGCGACGCCAGCGGTATGAATGCTTGCGTGCGCGCTTGCGTAAGATACGGACTCAATCACGGATTCGAGGTGTACGGCGTCAAACACGGCTACAAAGGCCTTGTCAACGACGAGATTTTCAAAATGGAGTATTCCAGCGTGTCCAACTGCGTGCATGCGGGTGGCACGATTTTGCGCTCGTCAAGATGCCCCGAGTTCGTCGATCCCGATGTTATGAAAAAAGCGGTTGACAATCTGCTTGACAAGGGCATCGAAAACCTTATCGTCATCGGCGGCGACGGCTCGTTCAGAGGCGTTGAGGCTATGCACGAGCAAACCAAGCTCAACGTCATCGGCATTCCAGGTACAATCGACAACGATATGGGTTACACCGATTCCACGATAGGTTTCGACACGGCGTGCAACACTGTTGTTGACGCAATTTTGAAACTTCGCGACACCATCACTTCGCATGACAGAATCATGATTTTGGAAGTTATGGGCAGAGAGTGCGGCAACATTGCCCTCAACAGTGCGGTTGCCGGCGGCGCGGAATACGTCATCGTCCCCGAAGTGCCTACCGATGTGGATGAAGTTGCGGCAACCATAAAAGACGGTTTCGACAGAGGCAAATCATCCGCAATCATCGTGCTTGCGGAAGGCAAAACCGAACTCACCGACGAGCTTACTCAAAAAATAAGCGACGCAACGGGCAGAAGAGTCAACCATATGGCACTCAAATGGATGCAAAGAGGCGGCAATCCTACCGTCGAGGACAGGGTTTTGGCGGCAAAGATGGCATGCAGAGCGGTGGAGCTTATCGAGTGCGGTCAAAGCGGCAGAGTTATCGGTATAAGGGGCGGCGAAATTTTCGACACGACGGTTCTGGAAGCTCTCGCATGCAAGAAAGGTTTTGACGAAAAACTTTATGAAATCGCACAAATCATCTCAAGATAACAACTTCGCAAGAAGACGAAAAAACATTAACAATTAAAAATAAAAAACCAACACCGCATATGCGGAATAAGGAGTAATCATGAAAAATTTGAAAGGTGCATGTATGTTCGGTCAAAGCGGCGGCCCGACTTCCGTCATCAACAGCAGCGCGGCAGGCGTATTCACCGAGGCTTTGAAGCAAGGCAACATCACGGCGGTTTACGGTCTCGAACACGGTATCGTCGGACTTCTCAACGAAAAATTCTTCGACATGTCAAAGGAAGATCCCAAAGAAATCGAACTTCTCAAATACACGCCGTCCTCGGCACTCGGCTCGGTGCGTTACAAGCTCAAAGACGCGTCCGTCGACGACACCGATTACAAGCGTATCCTCGAAGTGTTCAAAAAGTACGACGTACGTTATTTCTTCTACAACGGCGGCAACGACAGCATGGACACCTGCAACAAGATAAGCAAGTATTTGCAATCGGTGGGCTATGAGTGCAACGTCATCGGCGTGCCCAAGACCATTGACAACGACCTTTTCGGCACCGACCATTGCCCCGGCTATGCAAGTGCGGCAAAGTATATCGCAACCACGATTATGGAAGTCAACCTCGACGCAAAAGTGTACGACACGCCTATGGTGTGCATCATCGAGGCTATGGGCAGACACGCGGGCTGGCTCACCGCAAGCGCGGCTTTGGCGGCGGTCAACGGCTTGGGTGCGGATCTCATCTATTTGCCCGAAACCGATTTTGACGTCGACAAATTCGTGGACGACGTAAAAGCTGTTTGCAAGAGAAACGGCAACAAGTGCATCGCAGTCGTGTCCGAGGGTATTCACGACAAAAACGGCACTCTCATTTGCGAAAGCGTAGGCGCGGCGGCGGCGAGAGACAGCTTCGGCCACGCACAACTGGGCGGCGTTGCGGCAATCCTTGCAAACGTCATCAAAGAGAAAACCGGCTTCAAGACAAGAGGAATCGAGCTCAGCCTTATGCAACGTTGCGGCGCACACCTTGCGTCCGAAAACGACGTCGAAGAAGCGTTCAACGCAGGCGCGTTTGCAGTCAAGAGCGCATGCGAGGGCGAAACCGACAAGATGGTCATCTTCAAGAGAGATACCGATCAAAACGGCAACTACGTTTGCACCAACGTGCTTATGCCTCTCGAACTTGCCGCAAACACCGAAAAGAAAGTGCCTGCGGAGTGGATAATCAACGACGGTACTTACGTTAGCGACGAGTTTGTCAAATATGCGCTTCCGCTCATCCAAGGCGACGCGAAAGCTCCGCTTGAAAACGGACTTCCCAGATTTGCAAGACTCAAAAAGGTTTACGCCGAAGTCAAATAGTTTGAGAAAAGTAAACAACTAATGTGGGGCTTTGCCCCACATTAGACGTAACTAATTCAGGGCGTACTTATTAACGGAATGTGCTTATTCGGAGTGCGAGCCGCATTGCTCAAACGGCGTTGCGGTTATGACAATCGCCCCGAATGTCATTCCGAGGAGCAAAGCGACGTGGGTATCCCTTAAATAGAAACGCAATC
>ENA-OPCY01001434-OPCY01001434.1-human-gut-metagenome-genome-assembly--contig:-NODE-1434-length-13595-cov-9.146603_pt1 | contig 13595 bp, 29 predicted proteins | sample MGYA00241568_ERZ501487 | MGnify/ENA primary metagenome ERZ501487 (study PRJEB25962, sample SAMEA2042574) | human gut metagenome | biome: human gut; feature: human-associated habitat; material: faeces... | reverse complement strand
CTCTCAGTCACCTTCGGTGACAGCTCTCCCAGAGGGAGAGCCAAGGGGCTGCATAGCATGTTGATACGCTCCATTCACTACTTACGACCACCCATCAAATGGACGGGGGCATATCCGTCTCTACACGCCAAGCATCCGGTCAAGTCGCCAGTCCAGCCACCGGTACAATCCCATGGCCATCAGGGCGACCGGAATCCACAGCAGGGTAAAGGCGGGGCATATCTGCCCCAGAAAATTCCCGGGGCGGCCGCGGTAGTCCCAGATCTGGTAGTGCTGGTTCACCAGCAGTCCCGCCGCCAGCTCCACCATGGTGATGATCCCCGCGCCTATAACCGCCCGAAGCGGCCAGGGCAGAACGGGCTGAACCTGCCCGAGTTGCCCGATGAGCAGAAAGCACACCCCGCCCGCCGCGAACATGCTGATATGGCTGTACCCCCGCCAGAGCAGCTCCAACCCCACGTAAGCCCCGCCGCCGATGCAGAAGAGCAGACATTTCTTGAGAAAAGCCATGTATTTTCACCTCGGAGGAAGTATTGCCAAAAATTCCAGCAAAAAAACGAAAAAATGTCTTGACAATGACCGCCTGTTCGGATACAATAATGAAGCTGATTTCGGCGGTGCCGAAATCCTTTGACCACATGGCGGCATAACTCAGTTGGTAGAGTAGCCGGTTCATACCCGGTATGTCATCTGTTCGAATCAGATTGCCGCTACCAGGCCCGTTGGTCAAGCGGTTAAGACACCGCCCTTTCACGGCGGTAACATGGGTTCGATTCCCGTACGGGTCACCATGACAGAAAACACCCTAGAACTTGTTTCTAGGGTGTTTTTATTGGTTTTACTGCTTTATTCTGAGAACTCCGAACTTTTCCGCAGTAAAATATTTTTGCGAAACCTAGATTTTTAGCACAAACAATACAGTTTTAGCGCCCAAATTTGACACGCCATTTGACACGAAATTTGCCACGCTTACCGCTTGTACATCCCCTGTACCACTCCGACGTTCTCCGCCCGCTCAATATCCCGCTTGTGCAGGTACTCATAGACGGCCATCATGGCCGCGGGCGGCTCGCCCTTCTGCTTGCGGTATTCCTCGATGTGGGAAACAACGGCCTTGTGCAGGGCGTTCATGTGGTTCATTTCCTCCCCGCTCAGCCTGTAAAACAGGTCTGCCAGCTCCGGGTCGTCGTGCTTGTATTCCACGGCCAGTTCTGCGTAGGTGTGCGCGTCCTCCAGCTCGTCTTCAATGTGTTCCATCAGCAGTTTGATTTCTTTCATCTGATGCCCTCCTGAATGTACGCATACAGCGTGTCAATATCCTGCCTTCCCAGTTTGAGGGTAAGCCCGATTCCGGGGATTTTCACGGGCAGTGCCTCTGTCCCTATGTATGGCTTTGCGGCGTTGTACAGGGCGTCAACGTCCACCGTGCCATGCTCCATATCGTAAACGCCCAGCGCCTTTACCATAGGGTGATCTGCGTACTGGGCAATAATCTTCGGGAAATTTGCGGCAAGCAGCCCACCAGCCCCGGCAACCAGAACTCTGTCCCAGCCGGAAAGACTTGGAGCAATGCTTCTGTCAATGAATCTTGCAAGCCCTGCCTGCACGTTTTCCATAGGGGTGGCCATGCTCGTAAGGCTGTATTGCCTGTGTATATGGCGGCAATTCAACAATTTTCATAGGCGTTGGATTTTCCACCGCAATCATGGGAATATCGGCGTTATAAAATTCCATGAAAAACGCTTTTGCTTCCATTGCCAAGTGATATCGTTCCGGGACGATTTCGCCGTTTCTCCGCATTCTTACAGCCCCGGCGTTCGTCAAATATGTACACGGCGGATGTGCTATCAGCAAATCCCACTTCCCAACATCATGCGTCTGCCCGTCCATGGTGACGATTGTGCCGCCCTTGATGGCTTCCAGAGCGTCACCCAAAATGTGCCATTCAGGTTTCCCGCCGGACGGCTCCTGGATATCGCAGGAATATGCCTCATGCCCCCGCGCCCGGAACGCCTTGCACACGGTTTGCGATTCCTCGCAGGCTATCAGAACTTTCATGGCTTTACCTCCGCAAACTCCCCGTTTTTCAGCGTGTACGGTGTATCCGCCTTGATTTTTTCGCCATCGACATACTCCGTTTTCACACATACCGGAACGTATCGTTGCTTTGCTCCATCGTATTTCCACTCTGCAAGTGTAATCCAGCAGCCAATTGGCGCTTTTACCACAGAGCCATGTCCGGCGCAGCAAATCACGGAATCGTTTCCAGTGCAGTTAATCTGGGCGGAGTTCCCGGAACTGCCAATCTGGGCGGAGTTCCCGGAACTGCCAATCCGGGCGTAGTGCCCGGAATCAACGTTTTCACTCGGCGTCTCAGCAATAGTCTTTTCCAGTACAAAATCCACACATGCCTTGATAAATCCGGATAGTCCCAGTTTTACGCCGATTTTCAGTTTTCGGGAGCAGAAATTTTTCTTATCATCCGTCTTTGGCTCGTCCAGCGCTTCAACTTCGGCAAACTCGTTCGGCGTTCCATCAGAGCGAATCAAATCGTAATAATCCAGCACGTCAAAGGGGCTTTCGCAAAAGTGCATTCCCTTTTCACAGATTTTCGCCTCCGGTTCCTCGAAGACGGTATTTTCCTGATACTGCTTATCCTTGCAGATCAAGCCGGGGTTGAATCCTTTGTAACCTTTCATTTTGCATTTCCTTTCTGTTTCCCTTTATTCCCCCGAGGAACTTTCCCCCACCGGGGCGGGGTGCAATTCCGCTTCACCGGCTCCGGCTTGAAACAGCCGTACATTTTCGCCTTGCTCATGCTCAAAAACAATCCCCTCTCTCACCAAATCCGGGTGTTCATACCGAAAAAATTGGCGTTGTTTTTTGTGGTTTCCAATTGATTTCATGATGTTTTTGTTCCAGTTCTCGATGAAATACGTTTCCCATGCCTTGCAGCCGTCCCCGTTGGTGGGGCAATCGTCCCGCGTGCAGTTTCTGCAAAAGGGGCTTTCCTTCCCCCCGTCTACTTCGTTTTTCATACTCCACCGCCTTCCGGTAGCTTTTCAAATTCCATCTTCCCGGCCAACTCGGCGATAAAGCTCTTTACCGCTCCGGGGAGCTTCTGGTAATCGTCCTCCCGCTTCTGGCACACTTGGAAGGATCTCTGGAAATTCGATGCAACCACGGACTGCACCGTTTCTGCGTCCATCAGCGCCCATTCCTTGAGCTGGGCGGGGCTTCCCACCGTCCGCTGTACCGCCTGCGGCAGTTTCCGGAACTCGTCATCTGCGCCGTATACGCTGTTTCTCAGCGCACCGGCAACCAGCCCCCATGCCTCCATCTGGGTCATCTGCTGGGGCGACTGCATCCGATGGAGCATATCTTTCAGCTTCCCGATGGTGGGCATAAAGCCGCCGGTATCCGTCGCTATGTACGCTTTTGCAGCAGCGGCAACGGCCTCAAATGGCTCCTCGGAGAACATATCCGCCCAAAGATTGACTTTCACGTTTGCCGCCTCTTTGGACATTCCCCGAAAAGAATCGGGATAATTTGCCTGTAAAAGCGTGAGAATCTGGTACGCTTCCTGTTTATCCATTCCCAAATTCCTCCCTGTACATCTCCGCCAGACGGTCAACGCCGCTGGTGTAGCCGCTGCGGGTATTTGCGTTGCCTATTCTCTGCCTTTCACTCTTCGTCCAGGTGACAACGGCGGACTTCCAATCCTTCATGGGGCTTTTGCCAACCATCCAGCCTTTCGACGCATAGAACGCTACAAAGGCTTCCGGGTCAATGTGGTATCCCTTTTCCTGGCAATACTCCGCCACCTGCTCCACCGTAGGCGGGGTGAATCGCTTTTTCTTTTCGCTTCCCCCCGCAAGGGGGTTAGGGGGATAACATTCGTTCTCTTTCTCTCTCTCTCTCTCTTTCTCTCTCTCTCTCTCTTTCTCCTTCTCTATCTCGCTTGCGGGTTGCTCTTGCTTATCGTTTGCTTCCACTTTGCTTCCGCTTTGCTTATCGTTTGCTTCCACTTTGCTTCCGCTTTGCTTGCTATTTGCTTCCACTTTGCTTGCTATTTGCTTGGTGTCTCCTCCTTTTTTCCCGGATTTTGCTTTCCGCCTGCTTGCGTCCAGATTCGGCTTGATAAGAATAAAGGCAATGGCGGCGGCGTCAGACATTTTGTCTACGTCCGGAGCATCGTTAAACAGAGCGTATTTGCAAATAGCGTCATAGGCTTCTGCCTTTGCGGCCTTACTTTTTATCTTGAAAACCGCTTCAAAAAACGAGCGGTAAAAAGTGAATTGGCTTCTTACTTCATCTTCCATCTCACACTGTGTCACGGGGTGCCTCCTCTCCGGTGAGGCGAACCGCCACGCATGGGCGGGTGCCGTACCGCTTGCAGACTGTGGCGTCTGTGATAGCTGCATCATCCTTGTAGGCGATACCGTTCAGGGCATCACACACAATCTTGCCTATGTTGTCCCAGTCGGGTTTCACCATGGGGAGAACCCGATTGTCAATCGCTTCGGCCTGCTTGCGCTTGCTCCACGAATGGGGAACGGGGTAGATCGCCGCAATGTCAACCCGGATAGCACCGGTGAACTTTGCCCCGTGGGCTTCGCACTGGTATGCCCATGCCACCAGCTTTTCATAGTCCTTCGTTTTCTTTGGGGTGTATGTCTCACCGTTCTGGGTGAAGCGGGGGCGCTCCTTCCCTTGCGGAACGCCGGGAATCGTAAATTCAATCGTCACGTTTTCGCGCCTTCCTTTGGAGTTGGCGGTTTCCCTCCCACCGCCAAGGGAAAATACAAACTATACTGTTAATCTTTTTGAGGAAAGATTGATTTTTCCGGACTAGAACGGCAATCGCTCGTCCTCTCCTTCCAACTCTACGAAGTTCGCCGCAGGGGCGGGAGCCTGATACGCCGGTGTGCTGTATCCGTTGTCAGCCCCAGAGCTGGCCTGAGTGCCGCTTTCCTTGCTGCCGCAGAAATAGATGTTGTTTACAAGAATCTCCGCCGTGCGGCGCTTCTGGCCGTTCTTGTCCGTCCAGTCCCGCAACTGTAATCTGCCGGTCGCTACGGCCATCTGGCCTTTATGGAAGTACTTCTCCACCATTTCGGCGGTGCCGCCCCATGCGACACATTCAATAAAGTCAACTTCCTTCTCGCCGGTCTGCTGATTCTTGAAATCCCGGTCACAGGCCAGCGTGAAGCTGGTCACAGCCTTTCCGGAAGCAGTGCGGCGAAGCTCCGGGTCTCGGACGATTCTTCCCTGCACGCTGATTTGGTTAAGCATTTGCGGCCTCCTGTGGGATGACTTCGCCTGTCTCTGCATCCACATCAATGTAGTCCGTCACATCGGGGATTTCTGCCATGTCGGCGGCAATTTCTGTCTTGATAGTGTTGTCCTGAGCGATGCCTCTTGCAAAATCGGACTTTAAGGGGGCGTATTTCAGCACCTTTTTCAGCACGGTTTTCTTCGCCATTTCGTCAAAATTGGTCTGCCACGGGCCGTTGCTGTAGCTTTTGGAATACTGCTTGGCATGGGTGTTTACATCTTCAATGCTCATCACCTGGAAGCCATATCCACCAGTTTTTGTTTTGAAAATTGCATAGTAAAAAATAGGCTTTCCACGGTTACTTCTGGCAGGGACGTGCCGAAGTGTGGGGTCAAGGCCAAGCTCATATTGGAAATCGTCATTTTCGTACACGGTGTGCGCCTGGATAATGGAGACTTCGCCAGAGCGGTACGCCAAGTCGATCAAGCCCTTATAGCCAAGCTGGAACTGGCACTCCATCCGTCCGTGGTTGCGGAAAGGAATCAGGTAAGCCTGCCCAAGAGGGGTATTCGGCTCCAAGCCCAACTGTGCGGCGGTCATCATAGCGCCAAGGAAAGACTGAGGGGTGCATTCCTTGAGCTTCGGGTTGGCGCTCAGTGCAGACAGGGTAATGCGGCTGAACCGCTCCGGGGTCATCACGCTGGGAAGTGCCGCCTGAATGGCGGGCTTCATAACCTCAATGTAGTCCTGAATGCTGCTGGGTTTCTTGCTTTTTGCTACCGCCTGCGTGGAAGCGGTGGCGTTCTGAATCATGTTTGCCATTAAATATTCTCCTTTTTGAACCGGAAAGTTCTGCTTTCCGAAGATTTGAAATAGTCCTGTGGGATTTCTCCATGGTCTTTCTCCCACTTCTTTCTATCGAACGTGGAGCGTTTCTGCGTCTTCCATGTGACGCTGTAACTCCCGTATCCGCCCCGCTCGGCGGTTCCCATGGTCTTCATGATACGCGCCTGAGCGGCGGCTTTCTTTTCTTCCAGCGCCTTGATCTGCTGGCGGCATTCGTCCATGATCATCAAATCAACGGCGCAACCGGTCAGGTCCATTTCGGTGTCCGGATCGCTGGTCGGGAACTCTGCGTTCAGGGCGTCAATGGTGGAATCCATGCCGTCAATGGCCGGGGGTGTTTCGCTCTGAACGTTCTCCCAGAAGTTTTCCTCCGCCGCTTTCAGGGCTTCCAGCTCTGCCTCGTCTCGCTCGATGACGAATACCTTGAAGTCAATGCCCAGAACCAGAACCGCCAGATACCAGCGATCAAGGCCGGACACAAGAAGGTAATGGCAGCATTGCGCGTAGTAAGTAGCCGGGAACTCGCCGTTCTTGAATTTGCTCAAGTGGAGCGCATTCGTGGTCTTGATCTCTAATCCTGCCCGTTCACCGATGACCAGCCGGTCGTAGTTGGCGTGGGCGTAGGGCATATCGTCCCGGAATACGGTGTAGTTCTCCCGGCGCACCTTTTTCCCTGTAGCTTCTGTGAACCGCTTTGCTACGTATTCCTCCAAGTCCGTGCCAAGGCGTACCGCCTCTTTCTGGGAAATATCCTCCGGGATGACCTTCCCGGTTTTCTCCGCCCAAAGGGCATACGGTGACTTGTAGGGGTTCAGCCCAAGAATGGCGGCGGCATCCGAACCACCAATGGTGGTAGCGCGCAGCGCTGTCCATTCCTCTTTGCTCATGGTCGCGGTTGGAATTTTCCGTATCATTCCTCCACCTCCGCTTCCTCGTTGAACTCCGTCATGGAATCGATGCAATCCAGGCAGTAGAACTCATCATGCGCCGGGATATATACCAGTTTGCTGTCTGTGATGGGATATCCGCACCTAGCACACTTCGGGAGTGCCGCTTCCCGAAAGTCGGCATCCGCCGCCAACTGTTCAGCCTGTCGCCACGGCTCTATGCTATCAAAAACGTCCATTGACTTTCCTTTCTTTATTTGATATACTGTGTAAATGGAAGAGATTTTTATATCGCTTGCCGTCCCCGGTGCTGTAACATCGGGGGCGGCTTTTTATCGCCCTCTGATGCAACGCCCGATACCGGCACCCATCAGGATAGCGCACACCCACATTGCGGGAACTGCCGCCTTGTCTGCCAGCAAACCGGCCTGCTGCCACCAGAAAAGCACCAGATTCAGCCCCGCATAGGGGCAAACCCGGAAAACACATTCCCTGATACTGAACGGCTTCCGGTTCTCCGGCACCGGCTCCCACCGGGCATCCACGGGCTTGTTCCTGCTTGCCATATCCTCACCTCCTGTCGTGGTTTTTATGGACTACGTCGAAAAGCTCCGCGTTCTCATCGTCAAACGCCTTGCTTCCCTTCGATTCCATCAAAAGGGATTCCCGCAGATGCTCATTTTCCCGGCGCAAGCGGCGGTTCATCTCCGCCATGGTGCGAAGCTGGGCAACCTCGTTCGGCATCATTTTGCCACCTCATCCGGATACAAAGTGCTCAGCACATCCGGCGCGTCCCAGTGGTTGCCATCCCACCCAGCCCGGCGGGCGTAGGCGTAAACCTCCCGCCGAACAGGTTCCGGCATCACGGCAACCACCTTTACGCAGTAGTCACCATCGGTGCTATAGAGGAACGTATCCCCAATTTTTGGGTACGCCATCCGGCCTTCCAGAAATGCCTTTGCGCGCTTCTTTGCAAGCCGCTTTTTCATCACTTTCAATCTCCCTTCATCTTGGCATCATTTGGATTTCTCCTTGTAGGGGCGAACCTCACTCGGATGAAGTACTTGTATGAAGCCGCTCTTGTCAACCAAGCCGAAACATCCGTCCTGCTGGATACGTACCAGCGTAACAATGTCACCGATGCCGAAACCGTGGTCAAACTTACCGCCCTTTACCGTGACAACGAACTTGTCCCCGATCTTCGGCTTGTCCTCCTTGCGCTTCTTCTCAAACAGCCGATCAACGGCGACCCTTGCGCCCTCCGCTCTGCTGTAGGTATCCTTCGGATTGCACCGGGCTTCTGCGGTCTTCACGTCCCGCCCGCCACGTTTCAGCGTGGCCGTGGTAATCATCCCGTCAAAGCGGAGTTCCACGGTGCAGGGTTCCCGCGCAGGCTCCACAAGGCCGGAAATCCATTCATCCCTGAAAAAGTAGCCAGGAACGCCAAGCCACTTGCAGAAACACTCCTGAATCGGGTCCTTCGGCTTTGCATCATCACTGTAGTAGTAGGCGGTGCCGAATTCTTTACACACCTTGCTAATTGTGATTTCTTTTCCGAGAAATCGTACCATTCCGTCAACATAATTTTTGGAATCAGGCCGCTCACTCACAATCCGCACCTTATCCCCAACTTTGTACGCCATAAATAACTCCTTTCAATTTCGGCATTCTGCCGTAGATTTCAAATCCATGCTTTTTCAAGCCGTGCCATGCTGCTCACCGCCAAGCCACTGCATATGATTTCGATGCTTTGCCATGCCGCTACGATGCTTATCATTGCTGTGCCATTCCCCTTGCCTCTGCTCTGCCTTGCTTTGTTGTCCCTATCGGTGCCCTTGCTGTGCGTGCCCTCGCCTTTGCAGTGCCTACCACTGCTCAGCCTCGCTACGCCACCGCGTGGCTGATCACTGCCATTCCCTTGCAAACGCCCGTATCTCCTTCTCAGAGTACCCCAGGGTTTTCAGGATCACCGCCGGGTTGGGGTGGAGGGTGGTCACCAGCTTTTTCAGGACGCTTACCCGCATTTCGGTTTTGCCCTTCCGATAGTTCCGAAGGGTCTGATGGTCTACCCCGGTTTTTTCTTCCAGCGCTACAGCGTTGTTGCTCTGAATCCCCGCCAGGGGGCAGCAGCGGTCGATTTCCTTCCAGAAATCCTCCACTGCGTAGCGCTCGGCATACTGCCGGATTCTAGGCATTGTCTTTCCCCTCGCTCTCTTTATCTGCGGGCTTTACCTTGGGGGCAAGGATATTCGCCATATCCGCCAGCCCCTCAACGTAGTCCTGGCCTTTTACAGCCGCGATATTCTCAAGAACGGTTACGATTTTCTCAGGCATTTTCATTTCCTCCTTTACTGATTTTTCCTTTTGGTTCTTCCATGCTGAATACCAGCTCCCCGACGATCATGCCGCACCGGGCGACAAGCAAGAACGCGAAAAAGCTGATTAAAATGTACGCCGTTGCTGCTCACCTCCTGTTGATTTATCCGGCGCACCCGCTTATAATGTTCATACCGGTCGGATGGCCGAGTACAAATAAGGAGGCACGTTTATGGATTTCAAAGTTTTGATATCGTGCGAGAAATGCAAGTGTTCTTTCGAGTTGCGTCCAGAGGCTTTCAAAAACCGGCCATCAATGGAATGCCCGAATTGCGGGCAGGCGTTTCCGGTTGACGTCTATGAGCAGCTGAAAGCCGGGGTCATTGCGCTGGGAAACGTTCCGGAATGTATTGAAACGGATACCGGAACAGCCCCAAACGGATCTTTGTTTACCGTGCGAGTAAAAAGCTATGGTATGATGCACGATTTGTTTGGAGCCAGCGAAAATTAAATAATCGCCTTTCGGAGACGGCTTTTCGCAATGGCCAGCAACATTTCTGCTTGTTGGAGCGAAAGGCCGTTTCCCATTAGAATCTTGCAAATTTCGTCCGGGATTCTCTTTCGCTTGTCTTCCGGAATGCTTATCAAAACTTTTTCCGGCTGACTGTCCTGCTCAACTTTTGCAATCACTTCTTCCATTGTCATTCTCTCACCCCCTCCCAGGCTTGTCCCATTAAGATTCACCTTCCGCTAAGACGAGGACGCATTGGAAATGATCTCGTTAACAGCGGTTTTGAACTGTTCCTCTGCCCCCTTCGGTTCCCTGTGTCCATTCAGGACTAAACTGACATATTCCCGCGTTACACCGATATGATCGGCGAGCTGTTTCTTGGAAATTTTATGCACATGCATCAAACCGACCAAATCTCCCGTCCAATTTTTAGGCAACATTTTCCACTTCCTTCCCTCAATAATTGTTGAAAAATGTGAACTTATATGCTATCATAAAAGCGCCAACAAATATGACGCATATGTGTTCACCGTTTTCAACTCATGACCCCATTATAGTTTACGTTTTTCACCTTGTCAAGGGGTTTAGTTGAATTTTGTGAACTTTGTCGTTATGCACAAAATAACAGAGGTGATATTGTGTTCTATGACAGGTTTGCATATCTGTGTAAACAAAAGGGTGTGTCCGTAAGCCGCGGCGCCCTAGAAGCGGGGATTAGCAAATCCCTTGTAACAAAGTGGAAAACAAACAATACGGAGATCCCTTCTCCGGATGTAATCGGAAAACTAAGCAAGTATTTCGGTCTCCCCGTCTCTGAATTGCTTGGCGAAGAACCATCAAAAACTCCTGGCGAAACAGAAAAAGCCCCGATGCCTAATGACATCGGGGAGGAAAATATTCTTCGGATGTACCGTTCTTTGTCTACTGAGGAAAAAGGGGCGTGGTACGCTTACGCGCTTACACTGAAAGAAATGCAAAAAGAAGGAGAATAATTATGGGTATGAAGGAAACAACCTATCAGGTAGACTGCCCGATTACCGGCAGACCCGAAAATGTCTTTATTCGCTCCACGCTGTGGGAAGAAGTGTTTGTTGCTTCCTTTACTGGCTGCAACGGTCAGTGGAGCAGCTCCCCGGAATGTGAGGCCTGCCGGAAAGCTGCTCAGGCCAGGTTTACCGAAGAGCATTCAGGATCACCGTCAATCCATTGGAACAGGCCTTGAGGAATGCTTCCTGGTTAAGCTCTGCGTACCATTTGATTCGGCTCATGGCTTCTTCCAGCATTCCCTGCTGCGTGAGCCAGCCCAGATCGTGCAGAATCCATGCTGAAAACTCCAATGCCTCCGGGTCGAGCTTTTCTACGGTGCTCTTTTTCATCGTTGGATGGAATAGCTTTTCCCCCTGCTCTTTGGTTAACTCAAGTTCCATAGAAGTTACTGGCTTACACATTTTTTACACCTCCACAGTTGGTTTTTCGTTGGTTTCATCACTTATTATACCACAATCTGCGGTTTTATCAAGTGGTGGCCGTTTGGACAGCAGATCGGAAAAGAAGCACAGAAGCCTCCGTTTGTTTTCATCTGTTAATGTCCGGTAAACGCTGATAAAGCCCTTTTCGTCCGCTGTCATTTCTACCTCTCCTTTACTTTTTATCATTATCGAACGCTTGTTCTGCTTGTGCGCTAGTTATAACATACTATCTGTCCAATAAAACGGACTAATTAGGGGTTTTCAAAAAAATTTTTGAATTGCCCCGCCACCCGTGCCACAAGGTGACGGGGCTTTGCCGCCGGAATGGTGTGTCCCTTGCCGGTTGCAATATCACCATAGCATTTTCAGCTATAGAAAGTAAACCACACATCTGATTCCGTCGGAATCAAATGTGAACAATCCAGTATCAAATTTAATAGGAGGGCGAATTATGGATTCAAATACAGGCCAAACATTCATCGAGGAAATGCAGCCGAATTTCGATGCCCTCCCGGAAAGGCTGAAAGACGAGAAATTCCGGAACCATCTGACGAATCAGCAGCTTTCTGACGTGTCCGGCGTTCCTATCGCCACAACAAGCCGGATTCTTTCCGGTGCCGTATCGAACCCCGGCTTTTTCCATATCGCCGCGCTGTGCGCCGCTATGGGCGTGTCAATGGATTCCGTTGCAGGTGTTCACCCAAGCGGAGATCAGGCGGAAATAGACCAGCTCCGGCAGGAGATAGCATACAAGGACGAGATAATTGCCGAGAAGGGCGCGGCGATAGACCGCTTACTGGACAGGAGCCGCATTATGGAGGCTGGTGTCGCGGCCAGATATGACCGCATCGGCAAACAAAATGAAGAAATAAAGAATGTCCGCAGCTCATACAAAATCCTTGTGTACGGGCTGTGCGGCGTTTGCATTACGCTGACATTTGTGTTGGCAATCTATGTGGCTCTGGATAGCCAAGTGCCAGACCAGGGGCTGATACAGTCTGATAATGTTTCTCCGGTCGTATGGGCAGGTGCGGCGGCTGTTATTGTACTGCTGTTCGGCCTTCTGCACTTCACTGTAAGCAAATTATCAAAAAAGAGGGATACGCTATGGGAAGAAAGAAAAAAGAGCCGGGGGTAAAACTCCCGGCTATAATACAACTCCCGTCAGGGTCATGGCGAACAAGAATCTATATCGACGGCCGCACGGTATCCATCACGAAGCCCACATACGACGAATGCGCGGCGGAATACCTCGCCATGAAGCACGGGGTTATTGAAGCGAAAACCGCCCCCATGAAGCACGGTGTACCCCTGGGTGACGCTCTCGACAAATACATTTCAACCCGGAAGGGGTTCAAGTCGCCGTCAACGATTTATGCGTATGAATCCTACCGCAAGCAGCGTTTCCAAAGCATGATGGCGGCTGACGTATACACCACCACGGACGAGCAGTGGCAAGCCGCCATCCGCAGGGAAGCGAAGTCTCTGTCTCCGAAATATATCAAGAACGTGTGGATGCTGATCTCCGCCGCGATATTTGAGGAAACCGGACGCAGGCCGCGGGTGACCCTGCCGGAAAAGGAGCACAACGAAAAGCCGTACCTTGACCCGGATCAGATACCGGTGTTCCTGCAAGCCATAAAAGGGGAATCGGTAGAAATTGCCGCACTGCTGGAATTATCCAGCTTGCGCAGGTCTGAGATGCTGGCACTGACGTGGGACAAGGTCGATTTCAAGAACGAAATAATATATGTCCACGGGGCGAGGGTCGCCGGGGACGGCGGCAAGCTGGTTCACAAGAAACAGAACAAAAATGATTCCTCCCGGCGCACGGTGCCGATTATTGAGCCGCTGATGGAAGCACTAAAGGCAGTTGATAACAAGGAAGGCTATGTCGTCAACCTGACCGGCGGGTGGATATGCACAAGGATAAACGAGATTTGTTCCGCCAACGGCCTGCCGAAAGTCGGGAATCACGGATTGCGGCACAGCTTCGCGTCTCTGGCTTATCACCTCCAGATACCGGAAAAGATAGCAATGGAAATCGGCGGGTGGGCAGATGACGGGACGATGCACAAAATATATACACATCTGGCACAGAAGGACATTGCAAAACGGGCGCAGGATTTTCGGAACTTCTTTGTGTCAAATGCGGATGAAAAAGCGCAAATTTGACACGCCATTTGACACGGATTTTGAAAAAGCATTGTATACCAACGCTTTTTTGAATTTTAATCGCGGGTTCGATTCCCGTACGGGTCACCATGTAAAAATCCCGGTGCGTTCGC
>ENA-OPCY01001410-OPCY01001410.1-human-gut-metagenome-genome-assembly--contig:-NODE-1410-length-13747-cov-4.171268_pt1 | contig 13747 bp, 10 predicted proteins | sample MGYA00241568_ERZ501487 | MGnify/ENA primary metagenome ERZ501487 (study PRJEB25962, sample SAMEA2042574) | human gut metagenome | biome: human gut; feature: human-associated habitat; material: faeces... | reverse complement strand
CCACAAGGGACGCTGTCCCTTGACCCTGCAAGGGGGATCCCCCCTTGACCCCTCCGCGCGATTGAGTTGGCGGCTTCTTCATGCTTTATCCGCGTGTTTATCCACGTGTTTATTCGCTTTTGTCCTCTTTCCCTTACAGGTGAAACACAAATTTCTCCTCATATCGCTGGAAAATGACCAGCCCAATCATCAGCATTCCGAAAGCGCCTGCCCCGCACGCCAGCAACCGCTCCGGCGTCGGCGGGATTCCCGCAATCACGATTTGCCGCAAAAAATCAATCAGCTGATACATCGGGTTCAAATGGAAAATCCCCCGAAGCCCCTCCGGCCAGATTGTATCCGGATAAAAAATCGGCGTCGCATACGTCCACAAGAGCGAAATCACGCTCCACAGGAATCGCGTATCGCGGAAGAAAACGTTCAGCGTCGCCATCACCAGCGTCACGCCCAGCGCAAACAGAAACAAAAGCGCAATCATCAGCGGCAGCAGCAGCAGCGCGGGCGACACCCGCACCCCCGTCAGCAGCATCAGCAGAAGCAGCGGCAGCAGCGAAATCAGGAAGTTGATAAGGCTTGACAGCGCGCGGCTGAACGGGAAAATCAGCTTCGGAATCGCGACCTTTGTGATGAGCGACGCGTTCATGACAATCGCGTCCATGCCCAGCGTGACGCACTCGGTGAAGAAGCTGAAAACGATGATACCCGAAATCAGGTACACCGGGAAGTGGTCGATAGCGGAGCGGAAGATCTAGAGCGTGGAGAACACAAGGTACTGCACGAGCATCGTCAGCAGCGGATTGAGGAAACTCCAGAGGACGCCGAGGATACTCTGCCGATACTTTGTATTAAAATTGCGGCGGACAAGCTGCTCAATGAGGAAGCCGTAGCGGCGGACGTCGGCTTGCAGGCGCAGCAGATGGTTCTGCCGTCCGGCGGCGGCGCAGCGTGCGGTGAACAGGCTTTCCCAGGCGCAGAACAGCACCAGAACCGCCGCGAAAATCCCGTAGTACAGCATCGCGCAGGAAGGGCGCGTGCCGGACAGGCGGATGCACAGCTGATTGCCGCCGCTCATGCCCAGAGCAGGGAGCGTGTTGCCGGAAAAGGTAAGCACAAGTTTGTCCGCATCCACGGGTTCAAACGAGAAGGTCAAATTTTCGCGGATGATACTGTCGGTCAGCAGGACAGTCTGCGTGAAAATCGGTAACCCCTGCCGTGTCAGGATCAGCGTCGCTGTGCCGCCGGATTCACTGCTCAGCGCCGTAACGGGCAGGCCGATTTCGCAGATGCCGCCATCCGGCAGGGGCAGCGTGAATGATTCGCCGTCCGTCAGCGGATGCAGATGCGTCTGCGCCGCCGCGTCGATGGTGAACGCACGCGTCTGCCACGTCGGGGTGAACAAAGCACCATACAGCGCCAGCACCAGCGCAATCACCAGCGTCACCCAAAGCCCTTTTTTCAGCACAGCGGAATCGCCGAAAATCGGCGGTTTGCACTTCGTCACGGCGTTCCCTCCTGTCGGTCAAGGTCAATGAACATGCTGCCGTCCGGGCGGAACAGCGGCGAATAGTAACGCTCCGGCGGGTGTGCGCCCCACGTTTGGCGGAAGCGGCGCAAATCCCCCTTCGGCGCACCCTGCGTCAGGCACGGCGGCAGCAGCGAAAGCCGCATATCCATTGCCATCCGCGCATACGGCGTATAGACGTTGAGCAGCCCGATTTGCTGACATTTCAGCCCCAAATCCGCGCCGCGAAGGTCACTCTGGTACGGCGAAAATCCGCCGACGGACAGGAACACGTCCCGCCGAATCATCAGCAGTGCGCTGGATACACCCGTCACGTTGCGGACGATGCGGTCTGTGAGCATATACGGCCGCCCATAGCGCCACTGCCCCGCCTGATGGCTGACCGCGCCGCCGGGGACATCCACCGCATATCCGGTGTGACGGAAGCAATCACGGTCATCCAGCAGTGCCGAGCCGACGCAGCCAACGTCCGCGCGCTGGGCGTACTGCATGAGTTCGCTGACCCAATCGGTATCCAGCGGGCGCAGTCCGGCGCGCAGAAACAGCACCGCGTCACAGTCCGTCCGGCGGACGAGGTCATTGACCGCTGACAAATCGCGGACGCGGATGCACGGCATCGGCAGCTTCGGCGCATCGCCCTCGCCCCAGAGGACGCAGACGCTGCGCATCTGCCGCGTTTTCCACCGAATGCGGACGCGCAGCTCTTCCACCGTCACGTCGGCATCCATGTGCAGGCGGCGGAGCTGATCCGCCACGGCGCGTGCGGCGGCATCCGCACAGGTCTGCGCTTTTTGATGGCTGAACGAGGTGTCCAGCATCCGCCAATGGTAGAGAATACGCGGAATGTGGGTGATTTTCGCCGCGTTTTCGGACAACCGAAGCGCCAAATCATGGTCTTGCGAGCCATCGAAACCGGGGCGAAGTCCGCCGACCGCGTTCATCAGTGCCCGTGACGCTGCCGTGATGTGGCAGATATAATTGCCGGAACGCAGCGAATCCGGCGCGAAATCAGGCTTCAAGTGCGGCTCAAAGAAGTGCGTGCCATCGGCGGACACCTTGTCCTCATCGGTATAAACGAAGTCCGCACCGTCCTGCGCTGCTTCAAGGATGCAGCGAACCGCATCCGGTGCGAGCAAGTCATCGTGGTCACAAAGCGCGACAAATTCCCCCGTTGCCATCGTCAGCGCGGCGTTCGTGTTGCCCGCAATGCCGCGGTTCTCCGCGCCGAACGTCACACGGAAGCGATTGTCCTCCTGCGTCAGCGCTTGCAGCAGTTCACGCGTGTCCACGCGGGTACTTGCGCCGTCATAGAAACAGGCTTCCCACGCGCCGCACGACTGATGCAGCAGCGAATCCGCCAGCGCGCGCAGCAGCTCCGGCGGCGTATTATAAGTCGGAATGAGGAAAGACAAGCGCATGGTCGGGGTGAAGGGGGATGAAAGGGGCGCTTCATGCCGGCGGATGAAGGCTTGGTAGCCGTCTTCCTCCGCTTGACGCAGGGCGGTTTCCGTCTGGAGGAAGGGGCGCTGACGATGGAGCGCGATGCGGAACCGGATGGCTTCGGGGATGCAGCGAAAGCCTTCGCGATGAATGCGCCGGATGACGCGCAGGGGGAAGAGCATGACGGAAACCTCCTTTCGATGGATGATTGGCTTTATTATAGCATAAGGGAGAGAACGATGGAAGGGAAAGCGAGGATAAAAAGGGATAAACATGCGGGCAATGTAAGGCAAAGCGCGCAGCTCAATCGCGCGGAGGCAATACGGAGGGACTTCATCCGTTTTATTTTTCCAGCCTTGACGTTTCTATCTGCCGGAAAAAAATAATTTGCCACCCAAAAACGCGACGCATATCCATCATGCGCCGCGCTTTTTGTTGCGATACTATTTCCAAATGAGAATGTTCCAAGATGCGAATGGTATGTTATTCCGCCGCCACAGCCGCGTCCGCTTCCACGGTCACGCTCTGCTCCTGCTGTTCCTTCTCCGCAATCAGGTCTTCGATGCTTTCCTTCGTGCGCATCAGGTCCTCCACGGACATCGTCTCAAAGCCCGCCGTGGGCGTCTTAACCTTCACGCCGTGGCTGCGCAGGAAGTTATCCACCTTCTCCTCGTTGTGCTTGTAGGCGTAGAAACCAACCGCGCTCACACCCACACCAATCAGAATGCCCTTGACCATCGGGCTCATGTTCAGGTTCAACATATGTTTGTCCTCCTTATTGTTTGCAAGTATCTATCGTTCAGGTCGTTTGACCGGACGAGCGAATGAAATTACCCCTTGTGCGCTAAGACTTCGACGCTCCGGCGGAAGATGCTTCCAGCAAAGGTGCTGCCGTCCTCATTGCCCACGACGGGGGTGAGCGTCGTGGTGTGTTCGCCGTTCCGAACCAGATACACCTGTTCCCGCGGGCCGCGCGGCAGCAGGTGGCGGCTGAACGTGACAATCCACGCCAGCAGACTCGCCTGAAAGCCGTTGGGCTTGCCAATGGCGTTAATCAGGTAGACGACGGACATCACTTCCGGGTCGAAACTGCCGCGTGTGTGCAGTTCCTGATAGGCGTGCTCAACCACGGCGGTCAGCGTCGCCCCGGCGGACAGCCAGCGCGTGTAGCGTGTGAGCGTCGAACCCGCGAGGGTCATCATGCCGTCAAGGACAATGCAGCCAAGCGCCAGATAGCCGCTGGGCGCCATCGAGAAGCCTTCTTCTTCCGAGTGCTTGACGTGCAGCACCGCCGTCTGCTGCAAGCGGGCGTACAGCGCACCGATGCGCACAAGCAGGTCACTTTCAGAAATAACCGCCTTGTCGTAGCAGCACAGCATCGTCTGAATGCGCGGATTATACCGGCAGCTTTGCAGCCCCGGAATGCTCAGGAAAATCGCTTCGCCCTCAATCGGCTTTTCTAATTGCAGGCGAAGTCTGCCGGGCAGGGCGCTGAGCACCGTCAAATGCACCGCGCCCACGTTGTCATCGCGCATTCATTATCCCTCCATCGGCGGAAACACCATCAGCCGCAGCGAGTTCGCCACAACAAGAATGGTGGACATGTTGTGCATCAGCGCGCTCGCCAGCACGGAGATGCCGCTTGCCGCGCCGAGAATCAGCCCGACGGTGTTGATGCCGATGACCATTGCGAAGTTCTGCTGCACGATGCGCATTGTCGCGCGCGCCAGGCGGCGCAGTTCGGGAATCATCATCGGGTCATCGCGGTTGATAACCACGTCGCTTGTTTCCATGGCAATATCGGTGGACTTGCTGCCCAGCGAGATACCGACGTCCGCATACGCCAGCGCGGGCGCATCGTTGATGCCGTCGCCGACCATGACGACGCCGTTGCCCTGCGTTTGCAGCTTCAAGACAGCCTCCGCCTTCTGTTCGGGCAGCAGCTGCGCTTGATAGCCGTCCACGCCGACCATTTCCGCAACAGCCTGCGCCTGTGCCGCCATATCGCCCGTCAGCAGCTCAATGTCGCCCACGCCGTCGTAGCGCAGGGCGTTGATGGCGCGGCGGACGTTTGCGCGCGGGTTATCCATGGCGTACAGCACGGCGACAATCTTGTCCCCCACGCCAACGTAGTTCGGAATTGCGCCGTTCGCATCGGGAATCGCGCCGTCCGCGCGGACGCCATTTTCCTTCATGTACTTGAGGTTGCCGACGCGGATGCACTTGCCGTCGACTTCCGTCCGGCTGCCGCGGGAAACTTCGGTTACAATTTCGCCATGCGGGGGAATTTTCGCTCCGTGCGCGCGCCCGTAGGTCAAAATTGCGCTTGCCAGCGGATGCGTGCTGGTTTCCTCCGCCGCCATCGCCAGCGAAAGCACTTCCGCCTCGTCCATCGTGTCGGTCAGCATCGTCATGCCCGTCACGCGCGGACGGCCCTCGGTAATCGTGCCGGTCTTATCCAGCAGGACGGTGTTCGCGCTGCTCATCTGCTCGATGTACGCGCCGCCTTTAATCAGCACGCCGCGCTTGACCGCCGTGTTAATCGCAGCAGAGAACGCCGTCGCGGTCGAAAGCTTGATGCCGCAGGAATAGTCAATAACGAGCATCTTCAGCGCCTTCTGCGGATTGCGCGTCACGAGCCAAACCGCCGCGCACAGCAGGAAGTTCAGCGGCACGAGGTAGTTGGAGAACTTATCGGCATAGCGCTGGATGGGCGCTTTCTTGAGTTCGCTCTGCTCCACCATGCCGACGATGCGCGAGACAACCGTCTGGTCGCCGACGCGCTGCGCCTGAATCTGCATATTGCCGTTCTTGACGACCGTACCCGCGAACACCTCCGCGTCCTTGCGCTTTTCCGCCGGAACAAATTCGCCCGTGATGGCGCTCTGGTCAACAACCGCGCTGCCGGACACCACCGTGCCATCCACCGCTATTTTCTCGCCCGTGTGCACCTCGATGGTGTCGCCCGCTTCGAGTTTACCAATCGGCGTTTTCTCCAGCCGCCCGTCCGTGAGCACCTTCCAGACCTCGCCGTCTTCCACCGACAGCATCTGCTTGATGGACGACCGCGTGCGCTCGATGGTGTAGGACGTCATCAGTTCCGCGAGGTCAGACAGCGCCAGAATCATCAGGGCGGAATGCGGCGTACCGAGCAGCAGACTTGCGACAATCGACGTAACCGTCAGGAAATCGGCGTTCGGGCGCATATCGCGGCGCAAACCCGCCGCCGCGCTCCGTGCCATCGGCATCGTCAGTCCCAGACTGGTCAGCGCTTCCAGCGACGTGAAACTTGCCATCGCACCGCCGAGCAGGCTGCCGGGCAGAATCGTGTGGCCGAGCACCACTGCGCCCGCGTTGAGCGCCAGCCGCTTTGTCAGCTGCCTTGTCGTCATGGACACTTCCGGTTCTTCCGGCTTGCTGCCTGCCTGACGATTGCGGTAGGCGTTCATGGCATAGCGCGCCATCGTCACGTCCACGCCCTCACAGAGAATCGACGTATCCGTCGCGGTCGGATCGAAGCGCAGGAGGATACCGCAGGTAATCGGCGTCACCTGCACGCACTGCACACCCGGCAGGTTGGCAAGCATCTGGGCAATTTCTTCCTTCTCGTCATTCAGGAAGTTCAGCCCTTCTACTCTGAGCCGCAGCCGCCCGCGAAGGCTATGCGCCACCTGACTCTTCATCCAGTTTTTCTGTGTTTCCCGATTGAACATGTTATCCCTTCTTTGATTTGGCAATTCAGATTCAATGATTCATGCTTTTTCGCGTCGATTGCGCAAACCCTTGCCGTGAAAAGGCTCAACTAACAGGAGTGTGCACCGAGGGTTTCCAAAGGGCGATCGCAGACTTCGTCCGTTTCCATTGCCCTTTTGTCGCCTCCGCAGAGGCGAAACCCTTGCTTGCGGAAAAGACCAGCTATATTTGAAAGACCAGCTACACGGTCGCACCCATCTGGCGCGACACAGCATAGGTGTTGGAAAGAGCAGCTTGGGGGGCGCTTCTGAGGAAGCGCGAAGTTACTGGCAGGGACGCTTCGCTGCCTGCGCCCTTTGTTGTTTTTTCCCTTTGGAATGGTCACCCGTGGAACTGTTGGGGCGTTGCCCCAAACCCCACAAGGGACGCTGTCCCTTGACCCTGCGAAGGGGCAAAGCCCCTCTCGACACCCATTGACTGGCGCCCGGCTTGGTCGCGTTTCCTTGCTATCCTTTGCCGTTACTTTTTTACCTGTCCCAAGCGAAGCGCGAGGCGGCGGCGTGCCATCGTCGCCAGTTCTTCCTCCCCCACATCGCTCTTCGTCCAGTCAACCTCCTGCGCCAATTCCAGCCCCGTATCCACCGCCGTCGCAATCCACCGCAAGATTTCCTCCCGATTGGTCATGTTCGCGTCATACTTCACCAGCGCCGTGCCAATCCGCGGATTTACCTGCGCGCCCTGCACCCCCGGCAGCATCGTCATCACGTCCTGCACATAATGCAGATACGGCAGCGCTTCCTTCGGCAGCATTTGATATCCCTTGAAGCTCAAGCGCAAGCGCCCCGGCAGGTCGCTGGTCACAGTGGGCTTCAGGTAGTGGCGTATCAGTGCCGTTTCAATTCGTCCCACTGTCGTTTCGCCTCCAGATGCTGGCTGCCCACCAGAGCAGCGTCATCGCGCCCGGAACAGCCGCGCCGCTAACCGCAAGGCTTTTCACGCCCGCAAACGTCAGCGCGCATCCCGCCAGCGTCCGCACATCAAGCAGACCGTTCGTCGCCTCCAGCAAACCGTGGTTGATTGCCGCCATCAGCGTATTCAACCCGCTTTGAATTCGGCTGACCGGCTCTTTCTGCAGTGCGTCGGTCAATCCCATCAGCTTCAGCACCGCGCCCTGCACCACGGCGGCTTCGACCTTCGTCTCGTCGTAGCGAATGAGAGCGGTAGACAGGCGGAAGTTGAGCGCCACTTCATGCACCACGCCGGTTGCTTCCAGCTGCCGCTTCATTTCCTCTGCGGCTTCGTGGTTGGCGGATACGGCAGGCAGATAGAGCCGCATCCGTCCCGGCAGACTTGCGCGGACTTCCGCAATGCCCCGGAAGGACGGCAGACGCATCAGGTTATGGTTCTGCGTCGGCTTCTTGACCGAGAGCGCAGCGCCGCCCAGCGCCAGCGCCGTCAGCAGGGTTGTATTCATTCGGATGACCTCCCCTGTGAATAAAAACATTACCTATTGATAGATTCAATTTATTGGGATACCGCAAAGGGTCGAAGAACACGGCATTCTTCAACCGCTCACAGTGTAGCACAGGTGAAAAAGCGTGTCAAGATAGCTGCAAAAATACTTCTTTTGTTGCTGACGCTGATGAGAAATCGCCCATTTGCTGCCTCTTGTTTTCAACTTCTCACTCCCAATTAAAAAGCGCCGCTCCTGTTTCCAGAAGCGGCATAGGGATTACCCTTGTCCGTCGTCAATCGTGGCCTTCCAGGTGAATTCCGGCTGGTCATTGGCAGGAATATCGTAGTGCTCACCGCCCTCAATGTCGTAGCCATTGATGCGCATGACCACCTGCCCCACGCCATAAGGCTTGATGTACTCGCGCCCGAAGGAGAACTGCCCGTGGCGGGTCGCTTCACCGGGAGCAAGGGTGAAGTTGTAAGTGCCCTTGAAGGAGAAGGAACGCCCGTCAGTGTTGCAGACCAGCGGTTCGCCGAAGGCATTGTAAAGGTAAATCGTGTAGTAGAATTTGGTGATGGTCAGGTTGCTGGCGTTGTAAACAACAATCTTCGCCGCGTTGTTTTCCGCCCACAGATTCGTGATGCGCAGCGCATCCTTTCTGCTGCCGACATTGATGGTGTAGGTGACGACATAACTGCCGTCATCCGTCGTACCGATGATGGTCGTCGTCCCCCATGCACGGCCCGTCACCTTCGGATTCAGCCCGTTGCCCGATACCGTCGCAATGCGCTCATCCTGGCTTGTCCATTGCATCTTCTTGTTGTCGGCGTTCGCGGGTTCCAGAATAGCGGTGTTCGTGGTGTACTTGTTCAGCCCCACGTTCTGCGAGGTGTACTTCATCGTCACGCCCGTGACCGGCTGCGTCACCGTCACGCGGATGGTCGCCTTTTTGCCGCTGCCGTCGTTCGCGGTCGCGTAGACGTAGCATTCACCGCGCTTGAGACCGGTCACGATGCCGTCATCCGACACCGACACAACATCCGGCTTGTTCGTCGAGAAGCTGACGGACGAATCCGTCGCGTCCTGCGGCTTCACCGTCCAGCTGAGGGCAATGCTGCGCCCCACCGCCACGGACGGTTTCTTCTCGTTGAAGGTGATGGACGTAACCGGCGCATACACCGTCACGTCGATTTGCGCATAGACCTCCGGGAACGTCTTGCTCTGGCAGGTGATGGTGCAGCTGCCCGCGCGTACGCCCTTGACGTAGCCGTTCGCGCTCACCGTCGCGACGCTCGCGTCCGACGTAGACCACACAACCGCCTTGTCACTTGTCGTGTTCGGCAGCACGGTCGCCTTCAGCGTAACGCCGCCGCCCACGCGGATATTGCCGCTTAAGCCGCTCAGGGTGATGCTTTCCGGCTGCTGCTTGACGGTCACGTTCACGCTTGCGCGCTGACCGCCGCCATCCGCCGCCGTCGCGCGAATGGTCGCCTGTCCGCGCCCAACGCCCGTCACCACGCCGTATTCATCCACAACGGCGACTTTCTCGTTCGTGCTCTCCCACTTCACGCCCGTGATGGATGCGTCCGCCGGCTTCACCGTCGCGGTCAGCTGCGCCGTTGTGCCGATGAAGAGCGTCTTAGTGTCCGCCGTTACCGTCACGCCCGTTACCGGGGTGATGACGATGGCGCGGTAATCCACACTGACTTCCGGGTTCGATTCGCTCGCCACGGTCACGATGCACTCGCCCGCGCCGCGTGCCGTCAGCGTTGACCCGCTCACACGCACCACGTCCGTATCCGACGAAGCGACGGTATAACGGCGGTTGTTCGCGTCATTGGGGGACAGCGTCGCCCGAATCGACACCTGCTTGCCTTTGCGCAGCAGCAGCACGCGGCCGTCCGCGCCGCCCGTCAGGTGACTGATGAGCGGATCTGCCGCATCATAGAGCGTGAGACTCGTTTCGTTCACCGCAATGTCCGTCACGGCGCGCGCCACGGTCACGGTGACAGACGCTTTCCACGTCCGCTTCTCGGTTTTGAGCGTCGCAGTAATCGTCGACTGCCCTTTCGTCAGTCCCGTTACCACACCGTTTTCATCCACCGTCGCGATGTTCTCGCGCCCGCTGACAAATGTCAATTCGCCGTCCGCCGCGCAATTGCCCTGCCGGATGAGCGACAATTCCAGCGTATTGCCCTCAAAGACGGTCAAATTTGTTTTTTCAAACTGAAAACGGTCGGCTTCCGCCATCGCCGTCACGCCGCACAGCAGCGACACGCACAGGACGGTCAGCATCACAATTTTCCAGAATTTTTTCATAAGGAAGTTTCCTCCTTCCATTGGCTTTCCAATCATAAAACGAATGAAGCGCCGCTCTCATTCCTGATTCGCAAAATTATTTTTGCTGATTTTGATGGTCAGCCGATGATGCCTGCCCGCTTCCGCCGTCAGCGCAATCCGCCAGAGCGACCCATGCCAGTTCTTTGCCATCCGCGCGTCGGTAACGGGGATTTCTTCCACCGCCGCCGCCAGCATGGGGCTGATTTCCATCCGTGCGTGCGCAAATTCAATCCCGTCCGGGCGGATTTCCGGCTTCTCCCGCGCCAGCATGGTGAACGTGACGGCTTCCGGCGCTTGCAGGGTGATTTCGTCCGCAATTTGAACCCCATCCGTCGTGACCAATGCGCCGCGAATCGCCGACAGCACGCCCGCTTCCGCCGGATACGCGCCCGCCATGTCCAGCGACGCGCCGTCCGGCAAGGCACGGAAGTTTCTCGCGGCGTACTCTGCCCCGGCGCACTGCTCGAATCCGCCAATCAGCGGCACATTGTGGTACATGCTCCGGCAGTTCCAGAGCGTGTAGCGCGCATCGGAGAAAGTTTTCGCGTTATAAACCATGTTGCCCGCATCCACCAGCAGCGGATGCCCGTCCACATACACCATCAGCGACCCGACGTCGTTGTGATTGTGGCTTTCGCCGTTGTGTCCGCCCTTGATGCACAGCGTCCACCCATTCCGGCGGATGATGCGCACCTGCAAGTCCGGCAGCAGCGTGTCCTGCGTGTCCCCTGCCGGCTGACCTGCGCCGACCGGATGGAACAGACGCTGCAAAAGGCGCGAAAAGTGCGGCACGTCGCCGATGCAGTCCGTCGGTTGACCGCGCAGGTTCTGCCCCATCGCCGTCAACGGCGCATCGCGAAGCAGTTCGCCCGCGCGCTGCAATCGCTCGCCATACATCACCGGGCGCGCGTCGCAGTCCGCGAAGTTCGCGAAATAGCCGTTCCCCAGCGACATCAGCAGCGGGAAGCGCAGCATGTTCCGCAGCTTCGGCTCGTCCCAGCAGTTAAGTCCGGCTTCCGCCATCAGTTCAAGGCAGTCCAGCAGGCTGCCCGCCGCCATGTTCCAGTACGCCGCACCCTCGTCGCAGCCGCCGTCTGCCGGAATGCAGCGCAGATACGTATCGAGCATCCCGCAGGCGCGGCGGTACACGGGCAGCGGGTCGTCCAGCAGGCACCGCGCTGAGAACATCACGTTTGACACAATCCACGGCGTCCAGTTGCACAAATCCTTGCGTGTGAACCCCATCCACCAGTCAGTATTGCGGTGCAGGAACGGGTCAATCGCGCGGCGCTGAATTTCCGTCGTCACCCGCTGGCGCAGGGAGCTGTCAAGCCAATCGCCCAGCAGCGTCAGCGTAAAGGACAGCACCATGGCAGTCTGCGCGGTGAACAAGTCCAGTATCGGCTCGCCGCTGATAGGAAACGGGTGCGCCGCCGTCAGGTTCGCATGGGCGCTGATCGCCCACGTCGTTTCCTCGCAGATGCACCACAAGCCATCCTCCACCGGGGACAAATCCGCCGATTCTCCGTGCAGGCACACGTCTAATACCGCCGCGATGAGCTTCCGCCGACGCGCGAAATACGGCGTTTCGCACTGTGCGCGGCTGCCCGTGCGGACGAATGCGGCGTAGTCGCTCAGCAGCAGCATCGGGTAGGGCGTACCGCGCCACTTGGCAATGAACGTTTCCATGTCCATGCGGTCGTTGGCGGGCAGCGCTTCCCACGCCGCGCGGTTCTGCGCCGGAGGGAAAAGCGTTCCCTGCGGGCGCTTCGTCAGCAAATCCATTCTTTCGGCGAGCATCATGTCACCTCCGGGAAATTACGCAAACCATGGGCGGAATTTCTTCGCAATCGCCGCGATAATCGGGCCGAGGAAGAAGCCCGTAACAATCGACACCACCCCGACCGTGCTGCCCAGCAGCCAGCCGATGGCAATCGCGGACAGGTCGTAAATCATGCGAATGACGGCATAGGGAATCTTCTTGACGTACTTCGAGATAATCTGCGGAATCGCGTCATACGGCCCGCTGCCAAGTTCCACCACCATATAGAACGCCACGGCGACCATGAACACGCCCAGCGTCGGCACAAGCCAGCAGATGCGCTCCGTCATGCCCATTGCGTCGCGATTGAGGATGTTCATGCTGCTAAAGATAACATCGAACAAGTCCTTCGAGTAACCTACAAGCACCATGTTTGCAATCGACCCCAGGCCGATGAACTCCCACTGCCGCATCGCCATCACGACGATGAGCAGCGCGCCGTAGAAGAGCATCTGGTAGGTGCCAAGGAGCATGTGCAGCTTATTGGCAACGCCCAGATTCAGCACGGACGCGGGGTCTGTGCCGAACTGAATGCGGTCAAACACCGACACGCACGCGCCCATAATCGTCACGCTGAGAATCAGCACAACAATCCGGCGCGCCATGTGCGGCTGGCAGAACAGGTGGCGGATGATTTTCTGCATCAAGGGAAAAACCTCCTTCGTGTTGCGGGAATTTCTGCCCTTATCATATCATAATTTTCCCCTAAAAGGAAGTGTTACATTTCGCAAATTGACATCCGCGCGCAAATGCGGTATGATGAAGACACGAAACTGCTTTTGACGGAGGTGCATGACCATGCGGCGCATGACGCGGCTGCTTTGCCTGATGCTTCTTTTTTCCCTGATAACCTTCTCCTGCCCGCTGGCGGAAGAAACGGACGCCCCGACCGGCACGCCCGCGCCCACGCCGATGCTGACTGCCGTGCCAGAAAGCGCACTTGCGCCCTTCAACGTGGTTTTGCCGGAGGACGCGCATGTGGAGATGGCGGAGGGGCGCATCACGCTTGTGCGGGGAGATTCGCGCGTGGTGGCGATGGTGATTTCCCGCGTGCCGGATGAAGACCCGGCGGCGGCGCTGCCCATCCTGATGCAGGATTTCGACCCCAAGACCAGCGAGACGATGGATTTTGACGCCCAGCCCGGCTTCTGCATTCTCGGCGGCGTGGTGAACGACGCCTTTGGCGACGGCGAGGACAAAATTACGCTGATGGTGCTGGCGGATTCCGGCGAACTGCTGATTCTATCGGGGTATAATCTGGCACGGGATCATCACGCGCTGTACTTGTTCCTGACGGAGCTACTGGAGAATGCAAGCATGGATGGGGCGGCGGTGTATGTCGCGGAGGATGCGGCAGCAACGGCGTCACCGGAAGCATGATATTCTTCACGGCAAGTTGGGGGAGCAAACAGGGGCTTAGGCGAAGCACCAAAAAGCTGCACGCGGAAGGAGCATGAAAGCGCGACCAACTCAA